>Ga0315545_1000589_pt1 | contig 38089 bp, 26 predicted proteins | sample SalMarSW160210MG_FD_203096 | JGI IMG/M metagenome (GOLD analysis project Ga0315545, IMG submission 203096) | Salt marsh sediment microbial communities from the Plum Island Ecosystem LTER, Massachusetts, United States - Salt Marsh Sediment SW1602-10 ...
TCGCCCTGCAGATAGGCCTCGTGTATCTCTTCACAGGATGGCAGTGTCGCTTGGCTCACATCCGTATTGTCGCTGGCTTGTACGATTTTGGCAAGTTAAAGAACTATGTTTCAGGCTGAGCAGTTACATGCCCCCAAAGTTAACCTTAACTTAATGACATTGACCTACGAATACCAGCCGGTCTGGTCGGAGAGTCTCAAGCAAGACACATCACGCAGACGAGTGTCTGTCAAGACCGTCCTGGGGGGATCCGAATCGCCCGCTCGCTGGTTCTATGGCTACTCCCTGGCAACTTTCGGTGAGAACGGCTTCTTCATTGGCCACAGAGAAGTTGACCTGATTGCCGTGGGCTCCACTCCTGAGTGGAGAAGCTACCGGTTCAACGTCACCGCGGACGATCCGGCCAGGGGAAGCCTTGAGCGCATGCAGATTCTGGCAGATAGTGTCAATGTCCTGCAGACTGTGCATTACACATACGACCCCGAGGAAGATAGCCCTGTGCCGGGAGTTGACATTGTCTGGCTGAAGAAAACGGAATCTTGCCCGAGCCAAGAGTGCACCTATGAGAACTCGGTGATCACAGTGTATACCTACCACGACAAATACGGCACTGTGGAGGCTGCGGATGTCAAGATGAACGGAGTTCTGTGACTGTTCAATAAATGGGGAAATAGGTTGTTGGTGGGGCGTCAGCCCTAAATAGCGCCATACATAGCATCGAAGTGGGGCGAGTTGCACCAAAAGTATGTCTTTTTGCAGCCCCAGTGGGGAATACAGAACACGTTCCCAAATTTTGAACAGACACGGAGTTCTGCAGACATATACGAGCTTCAGCTACGACCGTGATGACGCGAACTGGATCGTGAACCGTCCCTCGGGGATCCTTGTAGACAACAACGTTGGTGGGGTGATCAGGAAGACCGAGACCCGATGGCTGGTAGAAGCCTATCACCCCAACGGAAAGGCTCCCAAGACTATACGAGTTACTCAGGACGATCGCTCCGATGCCGACCGGGACCTGGTGACGGAGTATAAATACGACCTTTACGGCAACGTGGTGCGAGTGACGGTCGGCGTGGACGAGCCGTTGGGAGAGAAGAGGGCTGTCACGTCCATCGAGTATGAAGGCGTCTACCATACTTATCCCGACCGGATGTGCACGAGCGACGACTCCGAAGCAACTGACGATGAGCTGTGCAGTCTCACTACCTACTACGGCATCCACACGATGGTAGGCACAGAAGGCTATCCCGGCGCGGTATACCGCACCTATGGTCCCAATGGGGAGGGTACAGCGACCACCTACAGGTACGATGAGCACGGGCGGGTGGACACTGTGGACCTGCCCGGCGGGGCGGAGCCTGGCGTTGACGACAAATACGACATCGACTACGAGTACGATGATAGCGACGGTATAAGCGGCTCCTGGCCGAGGATCAAGGTGCACTATTGGGACCCCATAGCGCCGGACGGCGACCGCTCATACTGGTATTGGTATAATGGTGCGGGGCAATTGACGCGGGAGAGCTACGAACGGTCGTACGGAGAGATGGTCCATGTACTGTACGAGTACGACAACCTGGGGCGTCTGCTTTCGGCCACCGATCCTACCTCTTCCGGGGACGGAGGATCCGCCAGCATAGCTGCAGCGTATACCTACGATCCCCTCGGTCGTCCCCTGACTGTCACGACACTGCAGAGCGGCGAGACGCGCTATGTCTACGACGACCCGGCGCGCACGGTGACGGTGACGGACGACAACGATCACGCCACGACCTACACCTACGATGGGTTGGGTCGCGTGAAGACGGTGCTCGTCCCTGGTCAGGGTGGCGAGGAGGATAGAACCACTACCTATGGCTACGATGGCCTGGGCAATCTGATCTCTATCGAGGATCCGGCGGACAATGAAACGACTATCACATATGATAGTCTGAGCCGCAAGATCGAGATGGACGACCCGGATATGGGCACCTGGCAGTACCGGTACGACGCCAGGGGGAACCTGGCGGAACAAACAGACGCCAGGGGGTGTGTCGTCACGTTCGACTACGATGGCTTGAACCGGCTGACGGCCAAGATGTACAGCGGAGCCTGCAGCGCCACGCCGGCCGTATCCCATTTCTACGATGGGGAGAACTATGATGAAGCCACGGGCTACCCCAAGGGCCAGCGCACTGGCATGGAGGATGGCTCCGGCTCCACCCAGTGGGTCTACGACGCGCGCGGGCAGGTGGTCACTGAGACGAAGACCATCGACGGCGTCGCGTATACGACCGAGTTCACCTACGATCCGGCGGGTCGCCTGGAGACGATGACCTACCCTGACGGGGAAGTGGTGACCTACGCCTACGACGACGCGGGGTATCTGACAGGCATGCAGAGCAATCTGTACGACGGCGTGCAGTATCTCAGTGACGCCGGCTACAACCTGCTGGGGCAGCCTGAGTCGATGACGCTGGGCGGCGGTGTGCTGAACGTCGGCTACACCTACCACCCGAACCATCTCCCGCCCGGGATCACCGCTGGCAACGGCAGCAGCTCGTGGCTCGACATCCAATACTCCATCTACGACGACGTCGGCAACTTGACACACGCGACCTACAACGGCCTAGACCTGATCTACGGTTACGACGAGCTGAACCGACTGGAATCGGTGTCGGGCGGCGATACCTACTCGTACGATTATGACTCACTGGGCAATCTAGGCAACAAAGATGGGTTGGTGCTCGACTATACAGCGCCCGGAAGCCTGCCTCACGCGCCGGGCGAAGTGACAGGCGGTGAGGCCGGCACTGTGACCTTCGGGTACGATGACAATGGCAATCGGATCTCCAAGACCATCGGCGGCCAGACGATCACCTTTGACTACGACGCGGAGAACCAGATGACGTCGGTTACACAGGGTGGACAGACAATCACCTATGCCTACGACGGCGACGGGCAGCGGGTGGAGCGGGAGACGCCCGACGGCTAGGTGACGCACTATGTCGGCGACTACTATACTCGCGAGCGCTTAGACGATCAGGATGCTTTCCATACTGTGTTGGCTTTTCCGACCTACTACGGAATGCAGGGCAAGATTGCGCGAGTCAAGGAAGCTGGCAAGTCATTTGTCGACTTGCTGGAGCTATCTCCCGGTGACCAGGGCAACGTCGTTGCCCTGATGTGGTACACTAGCGATGCCTGGTACTATGATCTCAACCACGATGAAGCAGTTGTCAAGATGCGAATTGACCAACTGCAGCTCAGTGGTTCTGGCTACCAAAACGTCACTCAAGCGATTATGAGGGCCCATGAGGAAGTGATTAGGACGAGTGGCGGAGTCATAGTGCTCCTTTGCACAAACGATGCTCGCCTGGATGCGTGGTACGATACACCATCCGCTGCCGAGACTGCCCAGGCGGCGAAAGATGATGGCATTCGTATCATCGTTGTCGGCCTAGATATTGATCCGCTGGAGACCGTACCTGTGTATGGTGAGGACAAGAACCTGTTGGATGAGCTTAGAAACCACATCGCCTCTTCGCCGGCAGATTATTATGGCGTCTCATCTTTCAAGGAGATGAAAGCCTACACCGACATCGCCAACGGGCTGATGGGGGCCACCGTGACTAAGTACTACTACACAGGGGATCAGCGCATCGCGATGCGGGTTGAGGCACCCGTGGACGGCGCCATCGAGAGCACCCTCTACTACATCGCCTCCGACCACCTCGCCTCCACCTCCCTCGTCGTTGCCGAGGACGGCACCCCCCTCTCCCGCAGCCGTTACACGCCGTTTGGCGAGGTGGCCGAGACGCAGGTGTGGAACGGCAGCGCGTGGCAGCTAGCCGAGGTGCCCACCGATCCAATCGAGCAGACCGACTACCTCTACCAGGGGGACTACCTGGAACGGCAGTTGGGTATCTACTTCACCGCGGATGGCCGCTACTACGATCCGTGGCTGGGCAAGTACCTGCAGCCCGACCCCATTGGCGGCCCACCGCTGATACCCCAGGCCGCCGACCGCTACCAGTACGCGGGGAATAGCCCGACGGGGGTGGGGTGGATTGGGACGGCCAGGAACGGTGGGGGAATAGATGTTCTCTCCCCGTCAGCTTGGGCAAGCGTTGTGGCCGATGTTGGCTTGAAAGTTGCCGGGCGCCATCTGCTGCTCAGGCCGGGTGTGCTGACCCTGCGCGGATTCGCCCCCGAACTGTTTGGTGCCATCGCCTTTCAAAACTTCCCTGGCCGCTACGCCCTGCTGAGGAATGCACCGCGCAGATTGGTGGGAAACCTGGGCGTCTACGATATCACAGTGCGAGGCGACATCATCGACGACCTGGGCGGCGGGATGTTCGGGTTCAGGCGGGCGGGAACCATGCTCGACGCCAGCGGCCTGAAGGTGGCAAGGTACGAGCGCGGGTTGCTGCTGATCGAGTCCAGGTGGGCCAACGCCGCAGTCAGTATGGGGCTTACGTTCCTGATTGACGTGGGGTTCGAGGGATTCGGGGCCTTGACCGGCACCGGGCGGTGGGGAAATCCGTATTGGACACCCTGGCAAAAAGGTGGTCAAGCTTTCCTGGTTGTTAGTAGCGATGTTGCCCTGGCAGGAATATTGGTTCTGTCGGGCCTCGGCTGGTACATCACCATTCCGGTTGCTTTCACCTGGGCCGTCATAGCAGAACCTCTCGTATTTGAGAATGTTGCACCTGAGTTGTATCAAGAGCACTACAACCTCAGACCTCTTCAGACAGGAGGGGGATGATGGAGTTCAAGACAGACTATTGCACCATAATCGTCTTGTTCTTGATGGACGTTGCTTTCGTAGTCTGGTGGGTACGGATGAGGCTCGGGCTTGACAAACGGTGGTTCGTTGTACCCGCTGAACCTTTCGTGTCGAGGGGTTTCTATTTCGCTTTGCCGACGTTCACAGTTGGGTTTGCCATCGGGCTCGTAGGTGTTCTACTAGTAGTTCGCGATCCATCCTATGCCAATCCTGCTGGCGATTCCGCCTTGTTTCTGATGCTCACAGGCTTTGGGATCATGGGACTGGGATTTGTGTTTGCTTACTTTGAGCCTGCCTGGCTGTCCCCAGCCTGGTACTGCTGGCTAAAGAGGGAACACAGCGACATCCTGCCTGATCTGGCGGCGGAGGCCCATCGCTTGGGGCGCAAGGAGTGGTTGAAACGGGTGCGGACCCAGGAGGACCTGGAGCGCTGGGTGGAAGATTTCCGGCGCAACCGGCGTGGCGCGGCAGGCACACCGTAGGGACCGAGGGCAAGGCCGTTCGGCTACAGACGGAACGTCCGCGGTGGCGGCGGGAGTAGGGGGAGGGGGGAGGGGGAAGAGAGGTGGCCCCCCTCTAACTCCCCCTGCGAAGCGAGCCTGCCGAGCTGGTCGAAGGAGCCTGCCCTGAGCGCGGGCGCGTGGTGCCCGTAGCCGAAGGGCTGGGGTGGCAGCAGTCTTGCCTTCACGAGCCCCTTGGTGTACAATGTGGATGTAGCATGGATTCGACATGCCCTATCTCAAGCCTGCAAATGGAGCACAGCCATGATTGAGAAACTCGCCTACAAGCTACCCTTGGTGTTCGAACCTCAGTCGGAAGGGGGCTATACTGTGACGTGCCCGATCCTGCCAGAGTTGATCACGGAGGGTGACACGATTGCGGAAGCGCTGGCCAACGTCGAAGATGCCCTCCTTGCCATCATAGAGGCCTACCAAGACCTTGACCGCCCTCTACCCCCTGTGCTGGGGCGCGTGGCGCTTGACCTCCATACGCCCTTCTGGATCGAGACGGCGGTTGCGGCGTGAGGTATCGCGAGATTGCCCGCAAGCTGCGCTCTCTGGGGTGCGAGGAGATCCCACGGCGGGGTGGAGGGTCCCATCACAAGTGGCACAACCCGGCAGCGGGGCGGATTGCCCCGGTGCCTGACTGGGGCGGCAAGGACCTCAAGATTGGGACGTTGCGGCACATTGTCCACCAATTGGGATTGGACTGGGAAGTGTTCAAGGAAGTATGAGACTGCGTGGCCTCCCCGTGAGCGTGGCAGGGCCTAGCAATTGTACGAGGGCACGATGCCAGAATGGCTTTCGTGCCCTTTGCTCTATCTAGAAGGCGTCAGGACGTTGACACTCTCTGCACCTGCCGCCGCTACGACCCGCAGACGAGTTCGCGTAAGTTTACCACATACAATCACCCTACCACGCCCGGCAACGGCCAAGAAGCCTGTCCCAAACATGTGAGGCTCACCCAGCTTGCTTTTGCTCATCTTTGACGACCGTGCTATAATGAACGCCACGTAGAGAGAAAAGGAGCGGGGAATGGCAAAGAAGAAAACGATTGCAGCCGAGCGCCGCAAAGCCCAAGAGCAAGAGCAGAAGGGGTTGCAGTCCTACGAGGAATGGGACATCGACGACGCCATCCAGCATTTCAACGCCGCCACACGCCTGGCTCCCGAAGAACCGGACTACCTGATCCACCTGGCGCGGGCACTGGCCCGCGCCGGTGATTTCGACCAAGCCCTGAAGGCCCTGGCAGAATTCATTCGTCTCGAACCCGAGTCACCGCTGACCGAGCGATTCCAGCAGCTCTTTGCCAGCGGGATGGACGACGTGGAGTCCCTGATCACCGATAAGATGATGTCAGCCGAGACCCCCATTGAGCTGATCGGCGCAGCGATCCAGATGTGGCTAGAGTACCGGATCGTTCTGGGGCGTGAACCGCTCACCTTGCGCAAGCCGGAAACCTGGGCGGCGGCGCTCGACTACACGGTACAAAAGATCAACCTGCGCCCAGTCAAACGACAAGAGATCGCAGATTTCTACAGCGTGAGCGACAGCGCGGTGCGGGACCGTCACACGGACTTGGTGGCGCTGCTCGACGTGATGCCGTGCGACTATCGGTACTTTGTCGGCAAGGAGAACCCGCTGGACAAACTGGTCGAAGCCGCCGAGTTGTTGGAGCAACTGGAAGCCCGTTTCCGGGAACCGTAACCAGGGGTAGTCTCCCTCTTGAGTGTTGGTGACAGCGGCGAGCGCCCTTCGACTCCGCTTCGCTCCGCTCAGGACGCTCGCGCAGGCTTCTTCGACTGCATTTTGCTGCGCTTCATTCCGCTCAGAAAGCCCGCGCTCGCTTGTTATGTCCACCAACACTCAACGGGGGCGCCTCCTAACCAGGATACAAGTAAAAAGTAGACAAGGGACAATCCCTTGTCTACTTTTTTATTGTGCTCCTTGTCCACTTGCCCTAGTCTATCACCTGCTCGTCAGTCTGCTCCCCCTCCTGTACCACAGGGATCGTGAACGAGAAGGTGCTCCCCTTGCCCAGATCACTCTCGACCCACAACTCGCCGCCGTGCAGCTCCACCAGGCTCTTGGTGATGGCGAGCCCCAGGCCGGTGCCTGGCACACTACGCACGTCGGGATGATCGGCGCGGAAGAATTTGGTGAACAGGCGCGCTTGATCCGCGGACGAGATCCCGATGCCGGTATCGGCCACTGAGCAAACCACGAACTCCTGCTCCTCCTCACCGTGACCGTTCAACCAAAGCCCTGCCCGAACAGTGATGCCCCCGCCTTCGGGCGTGTACTTGTGAGCGTTGCTGACCAGATTGGTCAAGATCTGCGTCAGTCGGCTCTGATCGGCGCGCACCGGGGGCAAGCCGGAGGCGACCTCCACCTCCAACGTCTGCAGTTTGCCCCCGATCTGTCCCCGGATTCCTTCCATCACACCCTCGACCATCTCCTCGACGGACACGTTGCTGAACTCTAATCGGATGCGGCCGCTCTCGATACGTGAAATGTCGAGCAGTTCGCTGACCAGCGAGTCCATCCGCTCGACGTTCGAGCGCACTGTCCCGAGCATGTCGCGCTGCATGCTGCTCAGCTCGCCAGCCATCCCCCTGAGCAAAAGGTCCGTGTACCCCTTCATCGAGGTCATCGGCTGCTTGAGCTCGTGGGAGACGAAGGAGACGAACTCGGTCTTGGCGTCGTTGGCCTGGCGCACCTGCTCGAAGAGGCGGGCGTTCCCAATGGCGATGGCGGCGTGATCCGCCAGCCGGACGACAAACTCCATCGCCTCCTCGATGCGGCCTCTCTGCAAGCACTCCAGGGCAATGACACCGATGATGCGGTCCTCGAGCCGGATGGGGACCGCCAGTTCGACCGTCACCCCCGGCACGACCGGCACGTAGTCGGGGTCGCCCTCCACACCCACCACGAGCTCCGCTGCGCCGGTGCGCACGACCCGCCCGATGATCCCCCGCTCCAATGGCCACGGCTCCTTCTCGTAAGCGGCGATCACATCCTCAGGGTATCCCCGGCTCGCCAGCAACTGCAGGCCGCGCGAACCATCCTCGCCCTCGACGATGATGGCCAGGATCCCCATGTCGGCCCCACTCACCCGCGTGGCCCAATCCAGGGCAATATCCATCACCCGCTGATAGTCCAACGACGCGTTGAGCTCCTGGTCGATCTGTTGCACCGTCGAAAGCTCGTCCACGCGAGTGGCCAGAGCCTGGTCGGTTTGGGTGAACAGGCGGGCGTTCTCGATGGCGATGGCAGCGTCAGCGGCGAACGCCGTCAGCAGCCGCTCGTCGTCTTCGTCAAACGGCACAAAGTCACGCCGATTGAGCACTTCGATCACGCCCATAACGCGGTCCCGGCTGATCATCGGCACGGCGAGGATCGAGCGGGTGATGAACTCGGCATCGAGGTCCTGGTACCAACGAGCGTCGGACTGGGCGTCCTTGATGATCATCGGCTTGCCTTCCTGGGCCACCGTACCGACGACGCCAGTGCCGGGAGGCAAGCACACCCCCACCAGGTCAGCGGAGCCCGGCCCTGCCGTCACCTCGAAGACCAGCTCGTCGGTGTCCTCGTCTACCATCACCAACGACCCGGCTTCGGCCTGAAGCAATTCGACGGCCTTTTCCACGATCAGGTTCAGCACCGCCTGCAGATCCAGCGTAGAGGTGATGGCGGTGCCGACCTCGTTGAGGACGGCCAGTTGCTGGGCGCGCTCCTCCATCGCCCGGTAGAGACGGGCCTTGTCCAGCATAGCCGCCGCCTGGTCGGCGATGGCAGAGAATATCTTGAGGTGCTCGTCGGTATAGACCAAGGCAGGGTCGAAGCTGGAGACGTTCATCACGCCGATCACCTGATCGCCGGCGTTGAGCGGCACCCCCATCCAGGCCCGTCCTGGCCGTCCCCCGGCCGAGACTCCATGGCGGAGGCACTCTCGAGTATAATCCTTGGTCACGATGGGGCGCCCTGTGCGGATGATCTCGCCGGTCAAGCCCGTCTCTGCTGGCCACTCGTCGTCCGGGTACAGCCGCTCGCCGCCCTCGACATAGAAGGCAAACGAGAGCGTTCCTTTCTCAAGATTGTGCAGCGCGATGTAAAAGCTACTCGTATCCATCACGCGGCTCGTCTGGGCATAGATCAGCTCCAACAGATCGTCCACATCCATCGTAAAGTTGACGGCCTGTGCGACCCGGCGCAGCACCTCCGTCTCGGTCATCCGCTGTTCCAGGTCGCTGAAGAGCTGCGCCTTGTCCAGGCCCGCTGCCGCGTTGGAGCCAATCGATTCGAGGGTCGCCAGTCCATCGGTCGAGAAAGGTGTCCCGTCCCGCTTGGGGCCGAGAGCCAGCCAGCCGTGACCCGGCACCGGGATCAAGAGCGCAGCTCGCAGGACTTGGAGCGCCCCGCCCTCGGCCGCCAGATACGAGGGCAACGGGCGGTTCTGGTAGAGGTAGATGCTTTCGCATCGCTCAAGCATCTGATAGACGAGTGGGCTATCCTTCTCAAAGGTCACCGACGGGAACGGCCTACCTCCGATAGCGTGAGGGACGTAGCATCCACGTTTCGGATCGTACAGGAACAGCCCGGCGAACTCTAGCGCCCACCCCTTCTCCAATATCTCGCCCAACACAAGCAGGAGGGATGACAACCCGGCGGTCTCAGCGAGCCGTCCGGCAAGGCGCCGCAACGCCTGTTGGCTGTCCAGCGTCCTGCGCGTCAGGACGTGGCTCACCGCCCGCTGAACGCGCATCCATATCGAGCCCAAGAGCAGCGCCAGCAGGAGCACGATTCCGAGCACGATCGGATCGCCGGCATCCGGTGTCACACCGGTGACAAGCTCGATCAGGTTGAGCGCGACGACGTACACTCCCACCACCGCGGCGCTCAACAGCACGTAGGCCACGATCCGGCTGACCGCCTGGCTGATGTTGAATAGGCGGTAGCGGAGAATGGCGTAGGCTACGAACAGGGGGAACACGATCGACCAGGGCAGAACGAACGCGGTGGCGGACGGATCCGCCTCGAAAAACAGGAACCAGACCGCCACTGGGGCAAAACTCAGCACGCCCCCCAGGAGTATGATGCGCGCCTGGGACCTGACGATGGGGGATTCGGAGAAAAAGCCTCGATACACCATCATGGCCAGCAGGGCCACGCCGCCCAGGCTCACAAAGATGAAGGTGGCCTGAAACGCGTGGAAATAGGCCGTGGGGTGGTGCAGGTTCGTGACGGTGAGCTGATTGGCGACGGCGATGGCCACACCCGGCACGTAAACCAGGTAACGGAGCACGTACGCTCGATTGAGAAACCGCACTCGCTGGGGAAACACCAGCGCCAGATGGGCAGCCACGCTGCCGATCAGCGAGAGCGCAGTGATCCACACGCGGGGAAACCGGTGGGTGGTGTACAGGTCAAAGAGCAGACCCAGACTCAACGCGACCAACCCACACAGCATCGCAAACGCCCGCCCGCCCGCCTCGTGCCGCCGCGCCAGTAGAACCCACGCCCCCAGCCCCAGGTAGACCCACCCAAAGGCGTAAGGGAGAATGAAGAAATTGGTCAGGCGGCCGGTAGGGAGCGGCTCCAGGCGCACACTGAACGTATAGGGAGCGCCATCCATCCCCCGCGCCGTCAGTTCGACCTCGTCCCCCACGTTTTTCTGCGCCAGCTCATCCAGCAGCGCCGTGGGGCTTTCCAGGGGCTGGCCATCGAACGCCACGAGGGGATCGTGGAACCACGCTTTCCCCTCCTCATCGACCAGGACGACGAGAGTTGGCTCGGTAAAGAAACCGGGGAAGGGCAGCCGCGCGGCCTGCCAGGCCAGGGGAACGGCCAGCACGAGGATGATGGCCGCCAGGGCGAGGGACGCCACGACAATCCACCCCCGCTGGGGCATCTTTTCTCGGGGCTTTATGGGTGCTGAAGGAGTACTTGGGTCTCCCACGTCACTCACCTCGTGCAGTGCGTGCCTGTGCGCGAGGGTATTCTAGCACAAGTGGGAGAAACCAGCCAATCACCTCCCTACCTCCCCTCCCCGTTTTCAGGTATAATGAGAGCGTCAACCTCCGTCTTCTGCACAACCACCTCATCGCTTTGTGGCGTAACATTCAGCGCCGCCAAGCCGTTACAGGAGTAGAAACAGACACATGACAAACGCACCCGACGAGAAACTGGTGCGTCGCGCCCAGAAAGGGGATAGAGCCGCCTTCGCGGAGCTTTTCACCCAGTATGAGGGCCGTATCTTTGGCTACGTCTACCGCATGGTGGGCGACCGGGCCTGGGCCGAGGACCTGGCGCAGGAGGCCTTCATCCAGGCTCACCAGCACCTGGGCAAGTTGGGTCCGCCCTATGACTTTAAATCGTGGGTCTACCGCATCGCCAGCAACCTGGCGCTGGACGGCCTGCGCCGCTACCGGCACGAGGCGCCGCTCCCCGACTGGGACGGCGGCGAAGCGACCGCGCCTGAGCCTGCCGACCAGCGGCGCGAGGGTGCCCCCGAAGATCAGGCCCACCTGGCCGAGGTGCGCGCCGCCGTGTGGCGAGCGATCCACCAACTCCCGGAAAGCTACCGGCAGGCGCTCATCCTGCGCGAGATCGACGGGCTGGCCTACAACGAGATCGCGGGCGTGCTGGGCATCACCCTCGACAACGTGCGGGTGACACTGCACCGGGCCCGGCTCCAGTTCCGCGACCTATATGGAATACAAGTGATGGTGGAAGAAGGACGGATGGCCTGCCAGGGACTGGACGAGCTGCTCTCGGTCTACATAGACGGCGAGCTGGATCGCGCTACGCACAAGCGGGTCAAGGATCACATCAAGTCCTGCCCCGCCTGCCAGAAGAAGCAGCGCGACCTGCTGGCCGTTGGCAGCCTGATGGCAGCCCTGGCCCTCATCTTCCCGCCGCTCACCCTGCGCCAGCGCTTCCTCACCCGCCTTCGACAACTCCCGGCGCCGGAGCCTGCCCCGCCCGCCCCGAACGAGACTGGGGGGCAGCCGCCCGCCAACGGAAAAGGCGGAGGCTCCGGTGGCGGAGGCGGCTCCTGGCCGATATTGCTGGGTGTCGGAGGAGGAGCCGCGATCCTCCTCGTGCTCGCGGCCATGATCTTGGGCAGCCTGCTGATCGGCCCCCACCTGATCGACTTTTCCGCACCCACCTCCACCGCCGCGCCCACCGCGACCACGATCCCCACCCACGCCGCGCTTCCCACCCAGCCTGCCGAGCCGACCCGGCCCACATCCACGCCCATATCCACCTCCACACCTGTCCCCACCTCCACACCCACGCCCATCCCCACGCCGATCCCGCCCACACGCACCCCAACGCTCCCTCCTCCCACCGACACACCCGCGCCGCACGTCGAGTTCTGGGCCGACGCCGCCACGGTGACCGCCGGCGCCTGCACCACCATCCGCTGGAAGACGGCAAACGTGCAGGCGGTCTACTTTGACGGAAACGGGGTCCCCGGCAACGGGTCGCACCAGACCTGCCCCTGCAAGGACGAAACCCACACCCTGGACGTGACACTACTCGACGGCAGTCACGACGTGCGCCAGATCACCATCCACGTCACCGGCGCCTGCGTCACCCCGACACCAGATAGACAAGGGCCGCCCGCCCCCGCCCCTATCGCCCCAATCGACTCCACCGTCTTGTCCTGCCGGACCTCCGTCACCCTCTCGTGGAGCGGGGTCAACGACCCATCCGGCGTGTCCGGCTATTACGTCCGGCTGGAGAGACGCGTGGGCACCACAACCTGGCAATCAGTAGGCCAGTGGGGGCCGGTAAGCGAGACTCAGCTCGCCGTCCCTGTTTCCTGCGGGCTCGGCTACCGCTGGTCCATGCGGGCCAGGGATGGCGTAAGGAACCTGGGGCCGTGGTCGGCCTGGGAACAATTCGGGATCGGGATAGACTGATTGCAAACTGTAGATTGCAGACTCGGATTAGGAGTCTCCATACACTTTGAGGAGGAAGCAAAATGAAATCTGAGAATCGACGCGTGATCGTGTGGGCAGCCTCTGCCCTGTTGTTGTTCGCACTGGCATGCAGCATAAGCCCGGCCGTTACGGAAATCCCCACCGCGATACCGCAGGCCGGGGGCGCCAGTCCTAGCCCTACCGGCACCCTGCCCCCGCCCACCAGCATTCCCGGCGCCACCGACATCCCCAGCTCCACCGATACCCCTGTTCCCGACGTTTCCGGCGGCGACTGCTCTTACAATGCCGCCTTCGTCGAGGACATCACAGTCCCTGATAATACCCCGTTCAGCCCTGGCGCATCTTTCGTCAAGGTGTGGCGCGTGGAAAACACCGGCACCTGCCCATGGAAGGCGGGCTCCAAGCTGGTGTTTGTCTCCGGCGATCCGCTGGGCGGTCCGCCGCACGTACCGGTGGGGCCAGTCGCCCCCGGCGACACGGCCGACGTCAGCGTGAGCCTGGTCGCGCCGAGCGCGCCGGGAACCTACAAGGGTAACTGGCAAATGGAAAACGACGAAGGCGTCCGCTTCGGCTCGGCCATGTACGTCAAGATCGTGGTGCTGGGACCGACCACGAGCGTCCCCACCATAGCACCCACTGCCGCCACCCCCTGCGTAGCCACGGACCCGGTGCTTGAGCCGGTCCTGGATCTCGCCCAATCCCAAGGCCACGTGATGGGATGCGCCAAAGCCCCGGCCTTCAATGTCGCAAAAGACGGCAGCACAGGAGCCTTCCAGGAGTTCTGGGCCAACGTCGATAATCCCAATCCGCATATGCATTACCGCAGCCTGATGATCTGGCGCGCCGACACCAAGAAGATATACGTGATCGATGGAGAAAACACAGATGCGTCCAAAGGCACCCTATTGGCATATACCGACACCTGGGAAGAAAGTCAACCGGCCGTGCACCCGGATTGCGCTGGGATGACGGTGCCCTCCGGATACCAACTGCCCGTGCGTGGCTTTGGCAAGGTCTGGTGCACCGAAGACTTGGTGGACGAAGTAGGATGGCCATCGCAGCCCGAAGTGCAAGTCAATCTGCTCGTTCAACCAATGGAAGTTGGGTGGCTGATCAAGGTCTCCAACCCTCTGGGCACCAGCTATCTCGTAGCCCTCGGCAACGGGTGGGCCGTGACACAGTTCACGACGCCGTGAGCCACGTATGAGAAGATGAGGGGAGCGGGAGGGAATCGCCTTCCTGCCCTGCAACAAAAACCCTCCTTTCCGCGTTTCAGGATTGGGGCGATGGTCCCGCGCCCCAGTTCCACAATCGCACGTGTCCGTTCTGAAACTCGGAACGACAAGGAGGGATAGAAATGAAGCACACACGTTTGCTGTTGGCTTCTTTCGGCGGGCTGGTGCTGGCGCTGTTGGTGGCAATCCATCCGCCACATCTGAACAGGGCCCTGGCCGCGCCTGCAGCCACCACCCACCGCGTGCTGGCCGACGGCGGTACAGATACGAGCGACTGTACGAACTCGTAAGCCCCCTGCAAATCGATCCAGCACACCCTGGCCCAGGCCAGTGACGGAGACGTCGTTCGGGTGGCAAAAGGACTCTACCCGGCCACCTACGCCGGCACCGTGATCATCACCAAATCGGTCACCCTCGAAGGCGGATGGGGCGCCTTGATGGGTGGAGGCGGGCTCATCTGGCAGTGTTCCTCACCTTGCGATGCCTCTTGGACCACCATCGACGCCGGGCTGGACGTCGGGGTCACCACCAACATCGGCGGCGATGAACGTCCCATCGGCTCTGACGTTGACATCGACGCCGACGAGGCGTGGAAAACCTCTTCCTGCCGCTCGTCCTGCGCGATTCGTAGGCAGAGAACCTGTCGATACCGGCCCGAGGGGTTTACAGAGTCCCGTAAACCCTTCGGGTCTCACTTTGCATTTCCGGCATCTTTGCGGTAAAGTGTGGGTGTTCGCCAACGACAGCATTCCTAGGAGAGCGCTTGATGAAAAAGCTGAATGAAATACCGCTGCCCATCGTCTTGCTCGTCGCCGCCACCGTGGTAGTATTGGGTATCCTGGTGGCTAGCGGCAGCGGCGTGCTGGTCCTGCCGACACCCACGCCAACCCCAACCCCCACCCTCACACCGACGCCAACCCCCACCCTCACGCCGTCTCCCACGTTCACCCCCTCGCCCACGCCGACGCCCACGCAAACGCCAACGCCAACTCCCACCCCCACGCCGACGCCCCTCCCACTGATCCTTTCCAGCAGCGCCTTCGAGCCGGAGGGCGCCATTCCCCAGCGCTTTGGCTTCTTCCGGGAGAACACCTCCCCTGCTCTGAGCTGGCAAAACACGCCAGCAGGCACCCAAAGCCTGGCTCTGACGCTGGACGATCTGGACGACCCGTTCACTCACTGGGTGGTCTACAACATCCCGCCCACCGTCACCGGCCTGGCGGAGGGGATCATCGCCCAGCCGCAGCTCGAGGATGGAACCACGCAGGGGATCAACTCCAACGAGATGCTGGGCTACATCGGTCCCTTCCCGCCTGCCGGGGAGAAACACCGCTACGCCTTCGTTCTCTACGCACTGGACGCGCCACTACCGCTGAGGCCGGGGGCGAAGCGAGGGCAAGTCGCACCAGCGATGGAGGGACACATCCTGGCGACGAGCGAACTGATCGGGACGTACGTAGGGGTTTTACCGTAGGGGCAGGGCTATCCCGCCCCCATCAAAGCGCCAATTCCACGTTCAGCGCCGTCAAGACCTCGCCGATGGGGTTGAAGATCGTGGCGGCGTCGGAGCCGGCAAAGAGCAGGCCCACGACGCGCCTGTCCATATCGAGGACCGCCGAGCCGGAGTCGCCGCCCTGGCTCATCGGGCTGGCGACGATCTGACCGGCGAAGAGGGCCGATGGCCCCTCGTAGTCGATGCGCACCGTGGCGTCGATCTGGGTGACGAACCCCTGAGTATGACCGGTGGTGCGCCCTGTCTTTTGCACCTCCATCCCAAGCGTGACCTCTCCCACGCCGGTCGGCGCGCCGATGTAGAGAATCTCGTTCTTCACCAGATCTGGCGAAAGAGGGCGAGCCAACGCGCCATCCACCCGATTGACGCCCGGCGTCTTTTTCACTGCCTGAAGCTGATGGCTCGACCCCAGCGCGCTGGCGACATAGTTCAGGGTCTTGGCGAGCAACGTTGCATAAGGACACTCCGGCTCCGACGTGCCAAAGTCGATAGGGACGTAATCGGCCAGGGTGGCGACGCGGTCGTCGGCTATGCCGCCGTCGGCCGGGGCGGGCTGGAGGACGGCATCCCCCGCCTGCCCCTGGTTCACTTCGGCCAGGACGTGGTTGTTCGACAAGATGAAAACCTCGTCGCCCCGGCGCACCAGGCAGCCGAAGGCGCCAGCGGTGATGCGATAGTGCCCGAGGGAGACGCCGGGCGGGACGACAGGCCGCCAACGATCGCGCGGCCCCAGATCGAGAGCTCGAAGCTTTCCTGTCTCCACCACGTCCGTCTTGACACCCTCGAACGCCTTGGGAACCAAGTCTTCCGCCGCCAGCGCCGCTACCTCCGCCTTGCGCGTGACCGAGACGATCAGGCTTAGCTCGCCCGTGTTCACGCCCTGGCTGACCTTGTAGCCAAGGCCAACCCCCACAACGTTGCGCTTTCCCAACAGGTCAAATACGTGGGTATCCTTGACCCGCCTCGCCTGAGCCATAAGTTGTGCGATCATTTCACCCTCCCAGAAGCTACAGCGCGCGCAGCTTTCCGACCACCTGGACATCCACTGGGACCCCATCCAGCTCGCTCGGTATCGCGTCGTCAGGATCGACGAGGGACAGGGGCAGCTTGTGGGTCACCGAGACGACAATAGCCGGTTCGCCGGTCGGCTCCCCATCCCGCTGCTGGAACCCAAGACCCACGCCGACGACGTTGGCCTTGCGCATCAGGTCCGCCTCGTGCAAGTCCTTGACAGCTCGCAAATTCTCCAGCACCTCGTCCTCGACTACCATCTCCATATCCCCTTCCTTACCTATGGCGTCGCCTTAGGCTGTATAGACGGCAGCATCGCCAATCGCACGCGGGCCAGCGCCTCCAACTGCGCATCGCCAGCCTCGTTGGACAGCTCTACCGCCTTCTCCAGGTCAGCGACGGCCGCGCCAATGTCGCCCCGCTGTAACGCGATGAACGAGCGCTGATAATAACCCAAGCCTGACTCGGGATAGTCAAGTATGGCTTGCTCCACGTCGGCGCTGGCCGCATCCAGATTTCCCACATACTGATATGACTGGCTGCGCTCCAGCAAAAAGTCTAGTTCGCATCCATAGAGCTCGCGGGCGGTTTCGAAGGCCTGCTCCGCACCCGCCCTGCCCAACTCGGAGCGAAGCACGCCCACCCAGACCCAGTCTTCGGCATTGTCGGGGACAAGCTCGGCGGCCGCCTCGAACTCGATCAATGCCACCCCAAGCTCGGCTTTTGCCGCCTCGAATTTCTGCTCTGCCTCCTCCGCCTTCCCTTCCAGGGCCAGTGTTTCACCTTCTTGGATCAGCGACGCCGCTTCTTGAACCGCTGACTCCCCATCGGCCCGGTGCCCCGCCGCCAGCCGTCTCTCGCGAGGAACCAGGATATAGAACAGCGCGATGGCTACAGCAACGACGATCGCCGCCGCCGCGCCCCAGAGCAACACTCTACGCAGCCGTTTCTGCCGCTCCTCGACCAACGCCTCATCGAGAAACCACCACCAGCGCTCCCGATCCGGCTGCACCTCGGCCCGCGCCTCCTGGAACGCCGCGCCCGCCCTGGCCAGGAAGCGTCGTTTGTTGCGGAAGAGCTTCCGCTGTAAGGTTTCGAGCCGGCTGCGCTCAGGGCGCACGTCCAAACCGGCGGCTTCTAGATCCTCCAGCGCCTCGCCGATTTCATCGATCAAGTAGAGGAGCTTTGCTGCACCGGAATCAGCCGACTGCAGGCCACCCACCAGGGTCTCCGCCTCGTACAGCACCTCGCGAACATGATCTGCCGGCATCTTTGCCTGGGCAGGAAAAAAGTGCTTACCCATCAAAGTGCTTACCCATCGTCGTCTACTCTACCTCCTCACACAATCGATCCAGGCCCACCTTGACTCGGCGCTGAACCAATTCAAGCTCATCGTCAGAGACCGGAAAACGCGAGAGTAACTCAGCCACCGCAGCCGCCTTATCCACCCGCGTGCGTCCGGCGGTCCGCAACGAGCGCGCCCGCCGACGCGCCAGCGCGATGTACTCACTGAGCGGCGAGGTGGCGGACTGATCGCAGAGCGGGCCACGACCCGGGATCATGGTGGTCTTTGAATACCTCGCCCGGCGGAGTGCTTTCAGCGTCCTTAACCAAGCTTTCGTATCCGGCACTGCCTCCATAAAAGGGTGTGTACCTACGACCAACGCATCGCCCGCGAAGAGCACGTCCTGCTTCCGGAAATAAACCCAGGCACTACCAGGTGCTCCACCGGCAACGCTCCTAGTCACCACATCCTCTCCTCCCTTGTGCAGCGTCAGAGAGTCGGTGAACAATATCTCGGGCAGCGTGAGAGGCACATCGGCCAACTCGCCAGCGGCCTTCGGGTAGCGGCGATCCCAGCCTTCGATCACCCCCCGCCGGAATCCCTCGGTATAGAGCGACGTCCGGTCGTAGGCCGCTCGCGCTGCCACGACAGGAGCTCCTAGCAGCCCAACGCTCAACACCCGATCAGGATGAGCATCGGTGAGTATCACGTAAAGAATAGGTCCCTCGACCGTTCCCTCGATCTGCTCACGCCAGGCGCGGGCATCTCGAGGTAACGTAGGTGCGTCGATGGCGATTGCCCCTGCCGGCAGGGTGACGAACCCGACATTGACGCCGGGGTAATCGGTAGAAACGTAGATGTTCGGTGCGATCTTTTTCATAGCGCGGCGATCGTCCTTCCCCTCAGCCGGTAAGCCTCATTCCTCATTTTCAGGACCCAAATGAGCACAAGTAACGGCAACCATCAAGCCATCAAACTACGTTCAGGAATCCAGCACCAACTCGGTCAGCACAGCCTCGACACGGGCCGGATCGGCCACCGGGGCGCTGCCCTGAGCCATGTAGGGCTGACCTCCTCCCTTGCCCCCCAACCGGGCGCAGGCCTCCCGAAGCAGCACTGCCGCATCCACGTCCACCCCCTCGGCGCAAGCGAAGCACAGGTGCGTCCGCTCGCCGACCCCAGCCAGCAAGGCTACCACACCAAGGCGCTGCGTCAGCGCCTGGGCCAGGGCACGCAACTCCTCCGGCGGCCTACCCGCCCCCCAGACCCGTCGCACCACGCGATACGCCCCTTGCGGGACGGCGGACTCGGCTAACTCAACAGTCTCCGCCTCCAGCAACTGCTCGCGGGCCTGGTGGAGGTCCCGTCGCAATTGCTTGGCCTCACCTTTCAACCGCTCCACAGCCTCGTCCAGCTCCCAGTAGCCGACGGTCAGCCTGGCAGCAAGCTGGTTGATCGCCGCACTCCTGGCCCTGTAATCGCGCAGTGCGCGGCTGCCGCACAGGAACTCAACGCGCGTCTCGTCGCCCCGATAGTCGAGGCGCGATATCTTGATCAGGCCAATCTCGCCGGTGTGGGCCACGTGCGTCCCGCCACAAGGGGTTGCATCAAACCCTGCAATCTCCACGATCCGCACCGGTCCCCCCACGACAGGCACACGCCGCAGCGATAGTGCCGCCAACTCACCCGCTTCGACGAAGCGCGCATCGACCGGACGGTCCTCCCACACCACCCGATTGGCCAGGTCCTCGACCTTCTCCAGCGCCGCCCACCCGAGACGCGCCACGTCGATATCCACTGTACTGACGTCTGCCCCCAGGTGGAATCCCACGGTGTCGGCGTCGAGCAGCCGCTCAAAGGCGGCAGAGAGAATGTGCTGGCCGGTGTGCTGCTGCATGTGGTCGAAGCGGCGCTGCCAGTCTATCTCCCCCTCGACCTCGCGGGCTCCATCCCCTGCCAAAGCGCACTCCAGGACGTGAACGACCGCGTTATCCTCCTCGCGCACGACGACGTCGATCACTGCCACGCCATCCAGCACGCCACGGTCGGCCGGCTGACCGCCTGACGCAGGATAGAAGGCCGTGCGGTCAAGCACGACAGCGGGGAGATCACCCGCACTCAATCGCTCGACCACGCGGGCAGAGAAACGGGTGCAGTAAGTATCCGTGTAGTACAACCGTGCCGTCATCCGGTCCCCAGAGGCAGCGCGAACTTAAATTGGCTACCTCTGTCCTCCTCGCTTTCCACCCAGATGCGGCCCCCATGCGCTTCCACGGCCAGCTTGCAGAACGCCAACCCCAGGCCAGTCCCCTTGATGCCATCGATGTTCTCCAGGCGCAAGAAGCGATCAAAGATACGATGTCGATATTCCAACGGAATGCCAATGCCGGTGTCTGAGACCGTGAACAATATCTCGTCCTCAGCCTGTCTCGCTGCGAGCGTGATGCTTCCCTCCCTTCGGGTGAACTTGACTGCGTTGTCCAATAGATTGGTCAGCACACGCAGGATGAGATCGCGGTCCGCAAGCGCTTCTGGCAGGTCAGGGTCAACCTGCACTGACAGCGACAACTTCTTATTCAGCGCAAAGGGCTGGATCTGCTCCACCGCCTCTTGAATCAGCGGGGGAACACTCACGGAAACCTTGTTCAACTCCGTCTCACCCGCCTCCAGCCGGCCTAGATCGAGCAGTGAATCGATCAGCAAGTAGAGCTTCTGGCCGCTGCGCAAGGCAATCCGCAACAACTTGATTACCGGCAGCGTTTGATCTCGCTCGACGAAGGCGGTGTGAATTAGCTGCAGGCTGCCCATGATGCTGCCCAGCGGATTGCGCAGATCGTGGACGACCATGTGCGTCAGATCCCCGCGCATCTGTTCCAGTGCCACCCGCTCCGAAACGTCGTGTCCAAGCCACTGGATCGCCCCCCGCCCGCCGAAATCGATCTTGGCCATGTGCGTCTCCAGAGTGCGGACATCCCCACCGAACGAGAGCTCTATATCCGCCACCGGTTGCCGTCCCTCCAGGGTCTGTTGTATCGCCGCCTGGAACTCGGCCTGCGGAACGTCCAACAGGTCGGAGAGAACGATGCCCAATATCTCCTCGCGAGAGCGGCCAAACAACTCGACTGCCCGACGGTTGACGTCCAGGATCTTTCCCTCTAGGTCCAGCACGAGGGCAGGATCGCCCCCCTCGTTAAAGAGGCTCTCGTATCGGCGCTCGGCCTGCAGCGCACGCTCGTAGAGTTCGGCATTGCGAATCGCGACGGCGGCCAAGTCAGCCACCGCGAGCAACAAGCGCTGAGCGTCCTCGTCAAAAGTGCCGGCAGCCGGGTTGAGCGCCTCGATCACCCCAATGGCGCGGTCCTCGACTTTGATTGGGGCAGCTAACATCGCGTGGGTGCGAAAGCCAGTTTTCTTATCCACGCCATCGTAGAACCGATCGTCGGTGTCAGCGGCGGGCACCAACACCGGCTCGCCTGACTGAACGACCCAGCCTGCAACGCCTTGTCCTGGCGCCAGGCGCAATCCGACCACCTCCTGAGCCGCCACGCCGACAGCGACCTGAAAGGCCAGATGGCCCGTCTCCTCGTCCAGCAAGGCAACGGAGATCGCCTCTACCTGGAAATAATCCCGCACCTGAGCCATCAAAGCATGCAGCACACTGTCCAGATCGAGTGTAGCCGTGAGAACTTGGCTGGTCTCGTGGAGGAAAGCGAGCTCGCGCAGCCGCTTCCGCATGGCCTCGACTTGGCGCCCATCACGTCCCTTGGAGCCCCGGACTACCTGCCGTTCTTGTCGCTCATTACCACTCATTGGCGCGAAAATCCTTCTCCGCCCGCGAAAACCCATCACACGGACACAACAAGCTACGAAACGTCCGCCCTGGGCAACGAAACGGTGAACACACTCCCCTTGCCAGGTTCACTCTCAACCTGCACTTCTCCATCGTGCAATTCGACGATCTCCCACACCAAAGCCAACCCGATGCCCATGCCGCCGAAACGCCGCCGGGTGCTGCCGTCCACTTGGTAGAAACGTTCAAAGATGCGTCCCAGCGAATCGATGGAAATCCCGATCCCCTCATCGGTAACCGAGACATAGACCATCTCCTCGTCGGCCCAGGCGCGTAAGGTCACGGTGCCGCCGCCAGGGCTAAACTTGATCGCGTTATCCACCAGGTGACCCAAGGCCAATTCCAACCGCTCCCGGTCCCCCAGCGTGAGGGGCAATTCCGAGGGGAACTCTTCCCGGAACACGATGCGGGCTTCCTCCGCAGAATGCCGGAACTCGACCAGCACCTGTTGCACGATCTCGATAATTGAGACCGGTGCTATGGCCAACGCCTCGCGGGGCACGGATTGCAACATCATCAGATTGTGGATCAGGCGCGCCAGCGTAGCCGTGCGCTCACGAATGATCTTTAGCGCCGCCTGCTGGCTGCTGGCCACGTGACCCAGATCACCTGATACCAGCAACTCGACGTAGCCCTTGATCAAACTGAGCGGTGTGCGCAACTCGTGGCCCACATTCTGCACCAACTGAGCACGCAGGCAGTCGATTTCCTGCAATTCATTGTAGGCTCGCGATAGCTCGGCCGCCTGGGTCTCGAGTTGCTGGTAAAGCTGGGCGTTTGACAGCGCGGCGGCTGCCTGGTTCACCAGTGCCTGAACCCAGTCCAGTTGTTCGTCCACCGGCTCAGGCAGCGGCTCGTGGAAGCCCATGGAAATGACACCTATCAGCCTCTCTTGGCTGCACACCGGCAGCATCAACCCCGCCTTGCTATCGTGCAAGGCCATTATCTCTCGCTCCGGTTCGCTCATCAGAGCCTGCCACTCGCCCTCTTCGACGTCAGGCTCATAGATCAACCGCTGGGTCCCCACCAACCGACTCAGCCCGTTCCACTCCTCGATCTGCACCCGATGGCCAACAGACAAGTGCCGGTCGCTGGGTACCCAGGCTGCCACCACACTGGCGCTTTTCTCCTCCGGCCCTATCAAGGTGATACAGCATGGGGCATGAAAGCGCTCGACCAGGGTGTTCAGTAGATGGGTCACGATCTCCTGCGGCTCCAGCGAGCCGATCATCCCGGCCGAAGCCCCTGCCAGCAGCCGCAAGTCGCGCGTGTGTCGAGCCATCTCCTGGTAGAGGCGAGCGTTCTCTAATGCCACGCCTAGTTGCCCGGCGATGGTGGTAAAGATACGCATCTCGTCCTCGTCAAAAGCCCGCTCCTGAGGGCTTTCCGCCAGCAACACCGCAGCGATGCGGCCTCCGATACGCACTGGGGCGGCCAGTGCAGAACAGACATCGGGAGATTGGCAGATATAGGCAGACGTCCGCACCTTATCCGACACCAGCACCGGATAGCCAGTGCGATAGGCTTGGCCAGCCAGGCTTCCTTTCATAGGAATGCGCGGCGCATCCTCGGCAAAACCAACCAGGGACGGATGGATGACCAGCGTATCGTCCAGCTCGTCGGGCAACAGGAAGCCGAGGCGGTCGACGCCCAATGCCCGATGCAGCGCCTTGACGGTGCGCTCGAGCACCAGGTCAAAATCGAGCGTCGAAGCAGCCATCATCATCACTTCCTGTACCAGGTTCGCTTCGCCCAGCCGGCGCCTGGCCTCCTCGAAAAGCTTGGCGTTCGTGACAGCGATAGCCGCCTGGGAGGCAATGCTGGAGAAGAGTCGCCGGTCATCTTCATCGAAAGCGTGAGGTTCAGGGGCCTGGGCAGAGATAAGACCGATGACCTGATCCCTGACGACGAGAGGAAGCACCATGATCGAATGCATCGAGCCGCCAGCGACAATGCCTTCCTCAGCAAGATCATCCTCTGCACCCTCGATCCAAAGCATCTGCTTGTTGCGAACGACCCATCCAGCCAGCCCAGCACCCTCTCCCATTTTCAAAACGAATGGCTCTTTCCGCTCTCCTTGTTCCACGAGAAGATTCACGCCAATCTCATCCTTCTTCGCGTCGTACAGGGCGATGTAAAACGTCGAGACGCCCATTATCTCGTTGACCTGTTTGTAGATGATCGAAAGCACCTCGTCCAGATCCAGAGTCGAGATCACCGCCATGTCGATGGCGTGCAACGCGGTGAGCTCCTCCAGATGGCGCTTGGTCTCCTCGTACAACCTGGCGTTGTCGATGGCAATAGCAGCCTGGACGGCAAAAGCGGAGGCCAGACGTGCGTGTTCAGAGGTATAGAAACCGGGAACTCGCTTGTCTAGAGCGAGCATCCCGATCAATCTGTCACCAAGCTCGAGCGGTACACCCAACCAGGAATGGATACCAGCGGCGGCGTGCGGTTCTTTACGAAACTCCTCGTATATCGCTGGCGCATCCTCCACGATGAAAGGTGCGCGTCGGCGCACGACTTCGCTGTTCGGATTGTTGCCGCTGGACAAATCGAAAGTGATGCCTAGAAGCTCATCCAGGTTAGGAAATCCGCGTCCCCCAATGATTTCCAACTGCCCGCCCCGCAAGAGCTGCACCGATGCGCTATCATAGTCCACGACCCGCTGAAGCTCGCTCAAGATATACTCAAAGACCTTGGGCAGATCAAGGGCAACCGCGAGAGCCTGCGCAGCGCGGTAGAGGGTCTCCGCTTCCTGCCGCCGCTGCTGCTCCGCCGCGTACAACCGAGCATTCTCGATGGCGTTGGCCAACTGGTCAGCCATCGTTTGCAGAGCCGCTACGTCCTCTGTGGTAAAGACGTTCGGCTGAGTGGAATGCACGTCAAGGACCCCGATGATCTGACCATGGCTGACCAAGGGTAACGCCATCTCGGAACGAGTTTCTGGCAAACCAGGGTTCACGAAGCTGGCCGCCTCCCTGCCCACGTCGAGGACGACGATGTGTTCGCCTGTGTCAGCGACGTGGCCGACGACACCCTCCTCGCCTATGGGCAGCTTCCACCCCTCCTCAAGCATACGCCGACCGCCTTCGGAGGAAGCAACGCGCAGGGTCACGTATTTCCCCTCCTCGTCCATCAAGAAAACACCGACATGGTAGAAGCCGAATCTCTTGGAAATGAGACGCACCGTCTCATCGAGGAGCTTTTGTACGTCCAGCGTCGCAGTGGCATCGCGAGCAATTTCGGAGGCAGTTTGCAGTTGAATGGAGCGTCGCTGTAGGTCTCGCGTTCGTCCAGCGACGTACTCATCGAGCGCACGGTTGGCGCTGCGCAAGTCGTTCAGCGTGCGCTCCAGGGTGCGGGCCGCAAGCCAGGAGGCTAATGCAACCAGAAGGAAGGTCAGAATCGCCCACACGTCGAGCGCAGCGTCTGGAGTGCGCATCGTCACGCCAGCGACCAGCAAGCCTATCAAAGCAGCCACAATGAAACTGGCATAAGGTCGCAGCAGGAAACTTGCAGCGAGGATTGGAATCGCGAACGTGAGTAGGCCGCGCCCCGTCATCACCTCCTCTGATCCATGAATAACGACGGAGGCCACCACAAGAAGGAGGAAGAGCAACCCGGCCAGTCGTCCCCATCCGTAGCGGTTGAAGAAAAAAATGAGCGCAGCACCAAACAACGTGGCAAGCACGCTCAAGTAGAAATAGGCCAGTCTATCCTTGGACGGTGGAAACGCTAGACCGACGACTGTCGCCACAAGCCCTGCAAGCGTGAGTGCCACAAAACTCAGCAGCAGGATATTGAGCAACCTTCGTCGCCGAGCCTCGTCAGGATCCGTTGCCGGGACACTCAGCAGACGATCCAAAATGGGCTTTATCGTTTCCACCGGCTCTCTCCACCTGTCGAACCCAACCCAACCTGCGGCCGTGCGGCGCACCCTCCAAGTGGTATCTGTCGCATAGGCCGCCCCATCACAACACCTACTGACAAAGCGCCCTGCTCCAGAAGCATTGTACTTCAAAAAGCGACTGGAAGCAAGACCAGGCGCCAAGATAAAGAGGAAATGCCATCTCTGCCTCAGCAACGGCCCCATTCAGAGACGGCAGTCTACCAACCGCCAACGCCGGGGAGTGTCCCCTCGGGTGTTGATGGCCCATTTCACGCCCGTGAGGTTGTCAGTAGTCCCCCTCTTGAGTGTTGGTGGCAAACATTGCCCAAATTGAACCGCCAAGGCACCGAGAACGCAAAGAAAAATCTGCAAAAGCTTGGGGCCCTTCGCGTCTTTGCGGTGAAAAACTCCCAGCAACACTCAACGGGGAGACTATCGGGTTGTCAAACTCGCGAGAATGTCAGAGAGATGCCAACTCCCGATAGACTTCCACCGTCTGCGCAGCGACACGCGCTTGGGTGAAGCGAGCCAACACCCGCTCCCGCCCGCGCCGTGCCAGATCCGCTCGCAATGCCGGATCGCGCATCAGGCGCACCAGTCGCTTGCGCAGCGCCACAGCATCCCCCTCAGGAAAGATCAGCCCGGCATCTCCCACGACACGGGGAATCTCACCACAGTCGGACCCCACGACCGGCGCCCCACAGGCCATCGCTTCGATCAGCACCCGCCCAAACTGCTCGATCCAATTAGGCAGGGAGCGTGTAGGCACCACCAACACATCCAACTCCCGGTAAAAGTCCGGCAAGCGCAAAGAAGGCAACCATTGGCTTCTGAAAGAGATCCTATCGGTCAATCTCAATCGACCGGCTAACTCTTCCAGTCGCCTTTGCTCTGGCCCGGAGCCCTGGACGACCAATCGCCAAGGGCCGTCTATTCCGGCCACCGCCTCCAACAGCAGATCGACCCCCTTCTCCCGCACCAGCCGCCCGGCGAATCCGACCACAAAGCCTCGGCTACGGTCCCGCTCGCCATCAGAGGGCGCAAAAATGTCGGCATCCACGCCAAACTGGGGAATGACGGCCAGGGGGCCCGCGTACCCCTTTGCTCGCCAGACCGCCGCTGCCCCTTCGCTCCCGACAATCGCGTAATCGGCGTGACACAGACTACAGCGCTCAAAGTAGCGGAAAGGCAGCGGATACTGCCGGTCCAGATTCTGCCAGGAGAACCACAACGCGCGCGCACCGGCACGCCTGGCCAGCCACATTGCATGAAAGGTGGCGAAGTTGTACGGCTCCTCGTCGATATGCACGACATCTGGAGAAAAAGCGCGCAGTCGTTGCCCCAGGCGGGGATAAAAGTGCAGGTGGAAACTGCCATTGAACGCAATGGGTTCGAGCACCAGCTCGTACCCGTCGGTATACGCCCGCTCCGGCCGGATCACGCGACCGCCCTCACGCCAAGTCGATGGCACGGCAACCATCAGCTCGACATCTGGAAAGCGGGCGATCTCCTCCAACTTGCGCTGGTAGGCTCCGATCAGGCAGGGCCTCGATATCATCAGGACTCGCATTATCGCTCCCTTATGTCCACCTCAGTGTCTGTTCAAAATTTGGGAACGTGTTCTGTATTCCCCACTGGGGCTGCAAAAAGACATACTTTTGGTGCAACTCGCCCCACTTCGATGCTATGTATGGCGCTATTTAGGGCTGACGCCCCACCAACAACCTATTTCCCCATTTATTGAACAGTCACCCACCTCACGAAGGTTTGACAAGCATTTGCATTGTGCTATAATTCGCGCGCTTTGACAAGTCCAGCAGGTGAGGATGAGGTCTCAAAAAGCCGCTGGTGTGGGCCGCTATTGCGGAGGGCGAAAGAGTGGGCTCCAGTCATCGGTACTATAGCACTGGCGGCAGCGCTACGCCTCTTCGCCCTGGGAGAAATCCCACCCGGGCTCTATCACGACGAAGCATTCAACGGCCTTGACGCCCTGAAAGTACTTGCAGGTCAGTGGCCGATCTATTTCGCGGCCAACCATGGCCGCGAACCCTTGTTTATCTACCTCATCGCCGCCACTGTGGGCTTGTTGGGCCGCACGCCCGGCGCATTGCGCCTGGCAGCGGCCATGTGCGGCACATTGACAATTCCTGTTACCTACCTGATGGTCCGCGTCTGGTTCAATCGGCGCGTGGGCTTGTTGAGCGCAGTCATCCTGGCGATCACCCTGTGGCACGTGCACCTCAGTCGCGTAGGATTCCGCGCTGTCACGCTGCCGTTGACGACGGCGTTGGCGCTGTGGCTCGGCGCACGTGCCTATCGCTCGCGCCGCCGACAAGACTGGCTCCTGGCCGGACTTTCGTATGGCCTCTGCTTCTACAGCTACCTCTCGATCCGCCTAACCCCGATCGCGCTCGCAATCTTTGCCCTCTACCTGCTGTGCACCGGGCGGGGCGGCCGACTGTGGCCGGGGGCAGTGTGGTTTGCCGGCGGCGCGCTGGCGACACTCGCCCCCCTGGCTGTCTACGCTCTCGGCCATTGGGACGCGGTGATCGGCCGACCAGGCCAGGTATCGGCCTTCAACCCACTCGTCAATGGGGGCGATCTCTGGGGAACTCTGGGCCGCCAACTGCTCGATACACTGGGGATGTTCTTCGTCCAGGGCGACACCATCCCACGTCACAACCTGCCGGGGAGACCGGCCTTCGACCCGCTGATGGGCATCGCGATGGTACTGGGGCTGGGTCGCGTCGCACTGAACGCGCGATGGAAAGCTTCGTACGTCTTCGCCCTTGTCTGGGTGGGGCTGATGCTTGTGCCCACCTGGCTGTCGGAAGACGCGCCGCACTTCTTGCGTGCTGTGGGTGTGCTGCCTGTGATTGCCATCTTCCCTGCGCTGGGGCTGGACGCGGCGATGACTGGAATTGGGGAGCGCAGGTGGGCAGTCGTAGCGGTGTGCACGGTGCTGGCTATTAGCCTGGGCCTGACGGCGTGGGATTACTTTGTCCGCTACGCAGGCGATCTGCGCACCGGGTACGCATTCGAGAGCGCCGCCGGCGAGTTGGCCGCTGAGGCCAACCGGTTTACGGGCATCGGGTGGGACGGGAGCGGGCTGACGGTGCAAGGAGGCAATCCACGATCCGGGCGGCGGGTCTACATCGACGATCGGCTATGGAACGAGTGGGAAGCCGTTCCTTTTCTCGTGCCAGAGGGCGCTGGCGTGACCATCCTTTCCGTGGCCGCGAGTTCTCCCCCCCCCCCTGTGGAAGGCCAGAAGGCGGGAGAGACAACCCTGATCCTCCTGTGGCCTTACGAAGGTCTGGGGCGCTACCAGGAGTTTCTCCCGTCAAACGCGCGCATTGAGGCACACGGCGGGCCGTTGACACGGGGCGATCTGGAGGAGACTCCCTACGAAGCTTACATTGCCTTCGCAGCCACACCGGTAGTCAAGCCAACCGAGCATCTTGCTTACTTCGGCGACCGGATCGCCTTGACTGGTTGCACCGTCGATGTCGGCAAGCAGACGTGGCAGGTACAGTTGGAGTGGGAAGCACTGTTACCTATCGAGGAGAACTACACCGTCTTCGTGCACCTGCGCGACGGAGAACGGGTGATAGCACAACACGATGGGGAGCCAGCCACAGGTCACTATCCGACGAGCCTGTGGCGCGGTGGAGACGTGGTCGTGGACACCCACGTGCTGGGGCTACCGGAGGATTGGGACGACGAAGCACAGATCGTCGTAGGGCTTTACACCTGGCCTGCCCTGGAGAAACTGGAGGCGACGACCCCAAATGGGGAATCGCTGGGTGACGACGTGGGGGTGTCCTGTCAAATGGACAATGAGCAATGAACGACTTTCAGACACGAGGCAACCCCTTGCTCATCGCCAATCGACACATTGTTCGTGATAAGGAGGTTTCGATGATTCAGAAAAGAATGCTGATCACTGGGGTTCTGATAACCCTGCTGCTGGGGATCGTGCCGGTCTTGAGCGTCGCCGCGCCAGCCCCGGAGCAGTCGGCGCAGCCGGTGCAGCAGGAAGGTGAGTTGCTGCGGAATCCTGGATTTGAGGGAATCACGTGCAAACCCGGCTCAGAACCACCAGAGTGCTTGGATAACTGGACACACGATGTACACTGGCCCGACGAACCCATTCACGACAACATCTATACCCCGCAAGGATGGATAACCTGGTGGCGCAGAGGAGGCGACTATGGTCAACCCGAGGTCAAGACGATTCCTAGTGTGCCTCCGTTCACCGGTGCACTACCTCGTATCCGCAGTGGCTACTACGCGGTACTAATGTTCACCTACTCTCGTCTCCAGGATATGGGGCTCTACCAATGCGTGTCTGGCCTTCAGGCCGGTGCAACGGTGCAATTCTCAGCCCATGCCCATGGATGGAGTTGCGATGACAAGGGAGCCCCGCTGGGTTACTCCTGCTCAGACCCCTGGAACCAGAGATTCCAGGTCGGCATCGAACCCAACGGCTACGCAGACCCGTTCGCATCCAGTATTGTCTGGAGTGAAGAAACAACAGCCCCCGATCACTACAAACTCATCGGCCCCACCAGCGCACAGGTGGGAGAGGGGGGAAGCGTGTGCGTCTTCCTACGCTCCAAGACCAAATGGATGTTCGTATACCAAGACGCCTACTGGGACGACACCTCCCTGGTCTACACATCCCCGCCGGCGGAACCGACGAGCGCCGCGCCGCCGCCGCCAGCGGCTCCCGCAGGCCCTCCTCCAACAGCGATGCCCTTGCCCACCGCGCAACCGGACGGTTCTATCGTCTATACCGTCCAATCAGGTGATACCCTCTTTGGCATCTCACTAAAGTTTGGCGTGCCACTGGACCAGATCCGCCAGTTGAACGCCGGTTCCCTGGGAGGCAACGATATCATCCGTCCGGGCCAGCAACTAGTGATTGCTCTCCCCAGCGAGACGCCTGTGCCCACGGCACTCCCAGAACCCACGCCCGCAGAAGCTGCTGAGGGAGGGGGGGATGCAAGCACGGGGGAACAGCCAGCAATAGGCGAAGGAGCAACCACGGGTGTGTCTATATGCGTGCTGGCCTTCCACGACCGGGATGGCAACACGCTGCGGGGAGACCCGGCGGTTGAGGAGCTTTTGCCCAACACCAAGTTTCTCCTGGCCGATGCCACCGGCTTGATCAACCAATACACGACAGACGGCATGCAGGAGCCTTACTGCTTCACCGGGCTGGCTGCAGGATCGTACCGCGTGATCCAGCAGCCACCGGCAGGATACACTCCCAGCGACCAGACCGAGCAAACCGTGGCCGTCGCGGAAGGGACCAGCGTCGAAGTGCCATTCGGCTACGTGCGAGACGAGGATGCAGCCCTCGCCGGCAACAGCGCCGATTCAGCAGCCGGTGCTGATGGCAGCTCAGGTTGGCTGCGCTCTGCGTTCTCGACCCTCTTCAAAGTCGGCGGTGTATTGGTGTTGCTCATGTGCGCCGGTGGGGTGGTGCTCTTTATCCTCAACCAACGCAGGATGAACATATAACGCCAGCGGACATTCAGCACTTGCGGGAAGAATCTCAGAGGTCACCGGCATGACTTCACGGAGCGTCGCTTGGGGAAGCGTCTTGCCCTTGGCGACGCTCCTGCTTTTGGCCCTGATCGCCGCCGGGCCGCTTTGGGGGCCCGGGCTGCTGAACACGCGAGGTGGCGGCGATAGCCCCTTCAATCTGCTGCGCGTCCACCAACTGGCGGCCAATCTGCGTGCGGGCATCTTCCCGGCCCGCTGGATGCCCGACGCCGCCTATGGGCTGGGCTACCCTTTCTTCAGCTACTATGCAGCCTTGCCGTACTACCTAGCCGCCGGATTCACCTTGATCGGTGTAGACATCCTCAGCGCCATCAAACTCACCCAGACACTCTTCTTCGTGGCAGCAGCGCTGGGGATGTATGGATGGGGACGGCGGGCACTGAGTAGCCGCGCTAGTGGGTGGCTGGCCGCCATGGCTTATACCATCACCCCCTACCACCTGGTCAACGTCTACGTGCGGGGAGACTCTCTCTCCGAGTTCGCCGCTTTCGCCTTGTACCCGCTCGTCCTGTGGGGACTCGACCGCCTGGCCGATCACCCTTCTCTGCGCCGGACGATCCCCCCCGCTCTGGCTTACGCCGGTCTCATCGTCACCCACAACCTATCCGCCTTCATCTTTTCGCTTTTCATCCTCCCTCTTTACTTCACGTCTCACGTTTCACGTTCCACGTTTCACGTCCCACGCGTCACACTCGGAAAACGACTGCTTGCCGTCTCACTGCTCATCGCCCCCCTGCTGATTGGCGCCTTGCTTTCCGCATGGTACTGGCTACCCGCGCTAGCCGAGACCGATTACGTCCAGTTGATCGCCCAGACCAGCGGTTACTTTGCCTACGACAAGCACTTTCGGGGAATGAACTTGGTGCAGTCCAAGCTCATCTTCGACTACTACACTATCTCCCCCGACCAGCCAACCGCTTTCGCCGCGATGGGGCTGGTGCAGGCGATACTTGCGCTCGCGGGAGCCGTTGCCGCGATCATTGCCCTCACTCGATCGCGCTTCGCCAACCGCTGTGCACTATTTGCCCTCACCGGCCTGCTCCTTACCACCTGGCTCGTCACTCCTCTCTCCCGCCCGCTCTGGGATCACTTCCCTCCATTACAAATGATCCAGTTCCCGTGGCGCATCCTCTCGGTACAGGCGCTCTTTGCCGCCCTGCTGGCAGGCCTGCTCACTGGCGTGCTGCCCCCCCCGATGGGGGGGAAAGAGGGGGGGGGACGATGGATCGTCGCCGCCGCACTGGCCGTCATCGTGGCCGTGACTGGATTGGCAGGGCTGCGCCCCGAACACCTGCCCGTCGCCGCCGAGGAAGTCACCGTCGAGCGGCTGCAACTGTACGAACTCTTCACCAGCAACATCGGCACAAGCATCCGCTACGAATGGCTGCCGCGATGGGCAGTGCCGCGCCCCTTCACCGGTCCCACTTTGCTCGACCCCGATGCCCCACCCCAGGCCATCCCGCTCAGCGGGGCATTAGTCGGCGCAGAGGAAACTCTCCACCGGCCAACTCGCCGCACCTGGACGGTGGAAGTCGGCAGTGACGACGCGGAAGTCGCGTTCCCGCTCTACTACTGGCCCGGTTGGCAGGCGACGGTGGACGGCACACGCATCGAAGCCAGGCCAGCACCGGACTCGGGCTACCTCACGCTGACCGTCCCGGGTGGGGAGCACGTCGTCGAGATGTGGCTGGGCCGCACACCGGTGCGAATGGGGGCAGAGCTAGTGTCGCTCGCCACGGCGGTGGCTGTGCTGGCGGTGAAGATCGTCGGGTGGCGGCAACGGACAAGAAGCAAAAAACAAGAAACCAGAAGCGAATCACAGGGCAAACCTGCGAACCCAGGATTCGTCATTTGTCTCTTGTCATTTGTTATTCTTCTCACCCTACTGGTCGCCTTCAGTCCCCAGGTCAACGCTGACGCCACCGACCTGACGATGGATTTCGATCAGATGCCCTACCTGCACCACAACCCTGGCGGCGTGGCCTCCGACGGGTGGCGGCTGATCGGCTACCAGTACAGCGCCGAGCGGCTCGCCCCGGGCGACACCCTGCACGTGACCCTCGATTGGGAAGCGGAACGCGAGATGTCCGGTGCTACGCTACGCTTGGTCTCGCCCGCAGCTATCCGCCAGACGGAACTCTCCGCCATCGCAGAAACCCCGGTGGCCATCGCGGCGGGAACGGGCAACACCCTGCTCGAACTATCCACCCCTCACGACGCGGGGCCGGGCCTGTACCTGCTCCAATTGGAAGACAGGGCTCGGCGGGTCTACCTGCGGCCCGTATGGGTGAGCGCAGGTGAGGTGGCGGCGGGGCAGCCCGAGGAGGCAACCTTCGCCGATGAGGCACTGCGCTTGCACGCGGTCGAAGCGAGACAGGCTGCGCCCGACCGGCTCGATCTGCGGCTCGACTGGTCGGCGGCGAGGCCCATCGTCGCCAACTATATGCTTTCTCTGCGGCTGACCGATCCGGTAGGCAATGAGTGGGCACGCCTGGACACCCAGCCCGGCTACGGCTTCCTGCCCACCAGCCTGTGGCCAATGGACCGCCTCATCCACGACCGCTACACACTCTCACTCCCGGAGGGCACCCCACCCAGCGATGACTATACTCTTACCATAATCCTCTACCGGGCAGTCTCGGGCGAGAGCATTGGGGAAAAGACAGTCTCCGTCGCGCTCGAACAAGTCACGCTTCGCCCTGACGCACCAACCGTCGCCCGTTTCGGGGATGAACTGGTGTTGAGCCGGGTGGAGGCCCCGAAGCGTGTGCATCAGGGGGAGGCGCTGAGTTTGACAGCGTACTGGCTGGCCGTCGAGCAACCATCGGCAGACTATGTCGCGGAGTGGCGCTTGGAGACGCCAGAGCACACAATCACGGCTACGCTCCCCTTGGCCCCTGGCTCTCCGCCGACCGCTTGGCCCGCTCACGGCTGGGTCGCTGGCCATGCCGCATTGCCCATCCCCTCCACCGCCCTGCCCGGCGACTATACCCTCTCACTCACAGTGCGCGATCCCGACAGCAGCGAGCCGCTGGGCGGCTATGCCCTTCCGCAGCCGGTGCGCGTGGAGGGAAGGGAGCGGGTCTGGGATCTGCCGGAGATGCAGCGAGAGGTGGGAGCGCACTTTGGCGGTATGATCGAACTGGCGGGGTATGACCTGGCACGAGAGGAAGAAACGGTAAAGCTGACGCTGCACTGGCGGGCGCTGGCCGTCCCCGACCGGAACTATACGTTCTTCGTCCACCTGGCCGATCCAGCCACCGGCCGGCCTGTAACACAAGTAGACGCGATGCCTCGCGGCTTCACCTATCCCACGAGGCTGTGGGTAGCCAGCGAGGTCATCTCTGACGAGATCGTGCTATCACTGGAGGCCGTACCAGAGGGACAGTACGAACTGGCCATCGGATGGTACGACCCCGACGACCCAACCCAGCGCCTGCCAGCAAGCGACAGCGAGGGAAACCCACTGCCCGATAACCGTCTCATCCTCCCAGACGGCATCACAGTGCGCTGAGATTCAATATGCGTTGGGTGATCTGAAAAGATTAAAGACTGTGCGGATGAGGATCTTGATATCGAGAAGCAACGACCAGTTCTCAATGTACCACAGGTCGTACTTGATCCGCTCGGGGATCGACGTATCGCCACGCAGCCCATTAACCTGCGCCCACCCGGTCATACCGCCCTGCTCCCAGTGGCGATCCATATAGCGCGGAATGGAACGGCGGTACTGGTTGACCCAGATGGGGCGCTCCGGCCGTGGCCCCACCAAGCTCATCTCCCCGATCAGCACGTTGATCAACTGGGGGAATTCGTCTACGTTGATGCGGCGTATGAGGCGACCCAGTCGGGTCGTGCGCGGATCGTCCTCCACCGTCCAACCGGGCCCGTCGGCCTCGGCGTCCGTCCGCATAGAGCGGAACTTGAAAATCATGAAGGGCCGACCATCAAGCCCCATCCGCTCCTGAGCGTAGAACGCCGAACCGCGCGAGTCCAATTTGATTAGGATTGCCACCAGCATCAGCAACGGCGAAAGCACGACCAGTGCGCACGCAGCTCCAACAATGTCTATGAACCGCTTGGCCACTCGCCGCCAACCACGCAGGGCGACGTCGCGCACGGTCAGCAACGGCAATCCGCCCAGGTCACCGATGCTTACCTGACCGGCCATGTACTGGAACACGTCAGGGAAGACCTTGATGGTCACCTTGCCCCGCTCGCACTCTGAGATCAGCAACAAGATCTCCTGGTGCGTCGCTTCCGGCAGCGCGATGATGACCTCGTCGATCTCGTGCTCGCTAATGAGGGGAGCCAGATCATCGGCATGGCCTAGGATTGGCAATCCCGGCGGCAAGTTGTTCGCCCCGCTGGCATTGACGAGTCCCACCACCTCGTACCCCATGCCAGGATTGGACTGGATCTTGTGATAGATCATCAACCCCACATCGCCGGTACCGACGATGAGCACCCGGTCGTGCCCCCATCCCTTTTCCCGCAGCCCGGCCCGAATCTGGGCGTGCAACACCCGTCCAACGGTGACGAACGCGATGGTCGACAGCCAGCCATACAGGACCATCCCCCGCGAGTAGTCCAGCTCGAGAGTGCTGTTCTTGAAAAGCAATGAGGAGAGAGCCACACCCATCAACGTACCCACGGTAGTGGCCGAGACGACGCGGTAAAACTCGTCGATACGGGATGGCATGCGGTCTATGCGGTACAAACGGGAGAAGACGTACACCAGGAAAATGGACAGGATGTGCGCCAAGACAATGCCGGTGTACTCGCTCAAAGGCCCCATATCCTGAGCCTTGGCTGGCCAGGGGATCCAGTGGCGCAACCAGTAAGCGAGCACGAAAGCAGTACCAGTCATCACCGCATCGGTGATGACCAGCGTGAACACAAACACCACCTGGAGTTGCGTCTTGGACTTCACACGGCACACTCCAGCATGCAGGCTTCCAGCGAGACACAAACACACTGACAGAGGGTTAGATCACAATCAACCATCTCACACACACCGATTTCAGGGTGCCGGATCATTCTAGCACAAAGGCAAGAGATGGTCAAACAGCGCTCCACCGAAGCACCCAGCCCTCGGCTGGGAAGAAACACGCGTCTTGACGAATGTGGCCTTTCAGCCTACAATTCTGCCCAAGCAAATGAGCGTGTTCAGACTGAGTACCCAGGATCAAGCGAATGTGACGGCTTTCCTGCGCGAGTTGGTGCAGACGCCCAGCCCCTCGACCCAGGAAGGGCCGGTGGCCGAACGCATTGCGGCGGAAATGACGCGGCTCGGATTCCGAGACGTGCACATCGACCGTATCGGCAACGTCGTCGGCCGGATCGGGCCGGGCAAGGGTCCGCTGCTCATGCTCAACGGTCACATGGACACGGTGCGAGTCAGCGACCCTGCCACCTGGAGCCACGAGCCCTTTGGAGCCGAGATCAAGGACAAGGTGCTCTATGGCCTGGGCGCATGCGATATGAAGGGCGGGCTGGCAGCGATGATCTACGGCGCCAAGCTTTTACGCGACGCGGACACCAAGCTGAAGGGCGATGTCGTCGTCGCGTGCGTGGTGCACCAGGAGCTGTGCGACGGCACAGGGTCACGCGTACTGATCGAGGACGAGGGCATACACCCCGACTGGGTGGTGTTGGGTGAACCCACCGACCTGAACGTCAGCCGCGGGCAACGCGGGCGGCTGGAGATGCGCCTCGTCACTCACGGCTGCGCGGCTCACGCCGCCTGCCCCGACCTGGGCGACAACGCCATCTACACTGCCGCGCGACTGGTGTTTGGCCTGGAGTTGCTGGGCGGGCAACTGGGCAACGACGATTTCCTCGGGCCTGGCAGCCTATCAGTGACCAGCACCTCGTGCAGCGCCGGCGGGCGCAATACCGTGCCCGATCGCTGCGAGCTGATCATCGACCGGCGATTAACAGTGGGAGAAAACGAGACAAAAGCCCTCTCTGAGGTGCGGCGGGTGATTGCACGCGAGGGCATCCAAGCAGAAGTGGAGATCACCGAGTATCACGTCGAAAGTTACACCGGCTATGCCTGCCACGGGCGCTCATGCTACCTCCCGTGGGTGATGGCGGAGGATCATCCGCTGGTGATCACCGCCGTACAAGCGGTGCGGGCGCAGACCCGACGCCGCCCCGCTGTGGGCCGCTGGGATTTTTCCACAGAGGGGGTTTACACCGCCGGCGTGGCCGGCATCCCCACGGTGGGCTTCGGCCCAGGGAATCCCCGCCGCTCCCACACTGCCGACGAGCACGTACGCCTGGCCGACGTCTACACCGCCACCGAGGTGTATGCGCGGCTGGCGGTTGAATTGCTAGCCGAATAGTCGGGCAGTCGCAAAGTAGTTTGACAATGTCACATGGGTGCATCTCTGGAATTGTGACTAAAACCCCCAAACTGAGCACGCTTTTGCCGTGCTTTGGATGCCAAATGGCGTCGTGCGAGACAAATTGGCTTGGGTCATGTAAATCGTTCCTTCGCA
>Ga0315545_1000594_pt1 | contig 37937 bp, 35 predicted proteins | sample SalMarSW160210MG_FD_203096 | JGI IMG/M metagenome (GOLD analysis project Ga0315545, IMG submission 203096) | Salt marsh sediment microbial communities from the Plum Island Ecosystem LTER, Massachusetts, United States - Salt Marsh Sediment SW1602-10 ...
GCAGGGATTGTGGGAGAGGACGGAGCCACCCATAATGGTGTTTTTGATTTATCTTATCTCAGAAGCCTTCCCAACATGGTGGTTATGGCTCCAAAGGATGAAAATGAACTGGCAAGAATGCTTACAACCTCCATTGCCCATAAGGGTCCCATTGCTGTTCGATATCCCCGTGGTGATGTGGAGGGTGTGAAAATCGAAAAGCGAGATATTCCCGTACCCATAGGAAAAGGAGAAATACTACAAAAAGGAAATGACGTTCTTATCCTGGCCATTGGCCGGTCCGTTAGTGAAGCGCTTGCCGCTCACTCAACCCTGGCTGAAAAAGGCATATCTGCTACCGTTGTCAATTGTCGTTTTGTAAAGCCTCTTGACGCTGATTTGATCGGCGCCCTTGCCGGGGAAATACCGCGCATTATAACGGTTGAAGAGAATGTGCGTCAGGGAGGATTTGGAAGCGCGGTGCTGGAATGTTTGAGTGATCAGGGGATCACCGGGTTTCATCTCCAATGCATTGGAATACCTGATACTTTCGTTGAACACGGCTCACAGAAATTTCTCAGGTCCAAATATAAAATTGATACACCTGCCATTGTAAATACAGCTAAAAAAATTTTATCCTAAATGAGTCAAATTAAATATAGGCAACTGCTGTGAAAGTATGAAGTATAAATTTATATGACTTAAAGATAATATTTATTATAATATTAGATGGTTAAACAACTAACGAACCAATAGCAGACAATTATGATATGATTTGGATTTTTCTGGCAATGGTCGGACTTTGGATATGGCTTTTCATCTTGATATTGCCGTGGCATCCAATGAGTACTCGTGAGTTTCTGGATGCTGGTGCGCCTGCTCCCGAAGAAAATCTGAGTGATATCTCAGTTCTTATCCCTGCTCGGAATGAAGCGGATGTAATCAAAATTTCACTTACAGGACTGAAGGTGCAGGGAAGTAATCTCAATATCATTCTGATTGATGATAATTCTACGGACGGTACAGCCTCTTTGGCACGGGAATTATTAAAATATAATTTGCGAATCATCTCGGGTAAACCGCTGGAACCGGGCTGGAGTGGCAAGCTCTGGGCTCTTGAGCAGGGAATTTGCCACATTGATACACGTTTTACCCTTCTTGTCGATGCTGATATAGAGTTGCAGCCGGGTATTCTTCCAGCACTTTACAAAATGATGATGGAAAACGATCTCCATTTTGTCTCCCTGATGCCAGCCCTGCGCATGATCAGTTTCTGGGAAAAGTTGTTAATGCCGACTTTTATATACTTTTTTAAGCTGCTCTATCCATTTAGTCTGTCCAATTCCAGTTTTCCCGGGGTGGCAGCAGCCGCTGGAGGGTGTATTCTGATGGAAACACATCTGCTTGATAAAATTGGTGCTTTCAAAAGCCTGCGCGAAGAACTGATAGACGATTGCGCACTAGCAAAAAGGGTTAAATCGCTCGGTTATAGGACCTGGATCGGTCTGACACATTCCGTACATAGTCTTCGTTCCTACGATCATTTGTCTGCAATTTGGAACATGGTGGCGCGTAACGCTTTTACCCAGCTCCATCACTCGGTTCTGCTGCTTGTGCTGTGTACGGCCTTAATGATAACGGTTTTCTGCCTGCCTGTGGCGGGTTTTATGTTTCCTTCTATTATGGCAAAGGTTATTTCAGCTCTTGCCTTGGGTGCCATGATTCTGAGTTATTTACCGATACTCAAATTCTACGGGCTGTCAAGAAACTGGGCAATAGCCTTGCCGCTGATTGGTACTCTCTATCTTGCCATGACCTGGACGTCGGCAATTCGCTTCTGGAAGGGAGAAGGAGTTAGCTGGAAGGGAAGATACTACACGAAAAGACAGGACGTTGGATAATATTTTACTTCAATAAATACAGGAACTTATAGACATGTTGCCCTGGTTGAAGATCCGGTGCGGCAAGATTGTTTGACAGGAAGGGAAGAAATGATGAAAACAAACAGTGTTTATGTATCAGAACAGAACTTCGAACAACAGATTCTTCAAGGCGTCTCCCGTTCATTTGCGCTTACCATTCCACAGTTGCCGCTCGCTCTTAGCAGTGTTGTCACAAATGCCTACCTGTTATGCCGAATAACCGATACGATAGAAGATGAAGTTGCTCTTACTATTGATCAGAAGAGTTTCTTTTTTCAAAAATTTATCGATGTAATCAGCGGTAAAGTATCGGCAAATCATTTTGCAGATGAGTTATATCCCTTGCTTTCAGACATGACTTTGCCAGCAGAAAAGGAACTAGTCCGAAATACAGCATCAATTATTCGGACGACTTTAAGTTTTAATGAAAAACACCAGGCGATACTCAAACGTTGTGTGACGATTATGTCCGAAGGTATGCTAAGATTTCAAAAAATAAAAAGTCCTTATGGATTAAAAGAATTATCGGATCTGGATAGTTACTGCTTTTATGTTGCAGGAGTTGTCGGAGAAATGCTGACCGATCTATTTTGTGAGTATTCGGGAGAAATATCGGAAAATCGGAAAAGATTGTTTGAGGTGGCAGCTTCATTCGGCCAGGGATTACAAATGACAAATATTCTCAAAGATCTATGGGATGACAAGGAGCGTGGTGTGTGTTGGTTGCCCCAGGATATTTTTCAAAAGGCAGGTTTTGATTTAAAAAATCTTTCGATAGACAACTACGTACATACATTCGGCGATGGGCTCGCCGAGTTAATCGGCATTACACATGCTCATCTTAAAAATGCCCTTGCTTTTACATTGATCATTCCTCCACACGAAACAGGCATACGAAAATTCTGTTTATGGGCTATTGGAATGTCGATTCTCACCTTAAGAAATATTAATAAGAAACGAAATTTTAAAAGCGGTAACGATGTTAAGATTTCAAAAAGAAGTCTAAAGGCAGTAATTATCGTGTCAAACGCAACGCTGAAAAGTGATTATCTTCTCAAGACATTGTTTAATCTCACAACAAGAGGGTTGCCGGAGCCCATCAAGAAATGAGGAAAGGTTTTAGTAACCGATCACGGACCTTCTCCCCTGTGTTCTGATGTGGTAAAAGGAATCGGAAGGAAATAATTTTGGGCATACCAGCGTTTCAGAAAATGCGTTTAGGTGCATATATTATAAAACAAATGCTAAAGGGCAGAAGCAGGTTTCCACTAGTGCTTATGCTGGAACCTCTGTTTCGCTGCAACCTGAACTGCAAGGGATGCGGTAAAATAGCCTATCCCGGCGAAATTTTGAACAGGCAATTATCTGTCAAGGAATGTGTGGCTGCTGTTGAGGAATGCGGGGCTCCTGTTGTTTCAATTCCAGGCGGTGAACCGCTGCTTCATCCTGATATCGCTCTAATCATTAGGGAGCTTACCGCCCGCAAAAAGTTTGTTTATTTGTGTACCAACGCTCTCCTTGTAGAGAAACGGATAAAAGAATTTGAGCCTTCACCCTATTTAACATTCAATATCCATATAGACGGTTTAAAAGAACGTCATGATGCCCTGGTTTGTGCCAAGGGCGTATTCGACAAAGCAGTGGTTGCAATTCGTCTGTTGATCTCAGGTGGTTTTCGGGTAACCACAAACACTACTTTTTTCGACGGCGAAACACCCGAAAACGCTGCTCGCCTGCTTGATTTTCTCACTTCTCTCGGGGTCGAGGGAATGACTGTATCACCAGCATTCAGTTATGAAAAAGCGCCCGACAGGCAGCATTTTTTGAAACGCAATGGCATCCATGCACTATTCCAGGGAATTTTTGATATCGGCAAGGGAAGGGGATGGCAATTCAATCACAGCAGCCTGTATTTGGACTTTCTGGCAGGCAATCAGGATTACGAGTGCATGCCCTGGGGCAGCCCCACACGCAACATTTTCGGATGGCAAAGGCCGTGTTACCTGCTGGACAACGGTTTTGCCGGCACGTATAAAGAACTCATGGAAAATACAGATTGGAAAAAATATGGTGTGGGCAAAGATTCTCGCTGCGCCGATTGTATGGTTCACTGCGGATTTGAACCGACTGCTGTCATGGATTCAATAAAAAATCCTTTCAAAGCCCTGTTGGTCAGTTTGAAAAGAGTGAATACTTAGCAATACGGGAGCTATCATGAAGATTTTGATTACCGGAGCTTCCGGATTTATTGGGTCAGCGGTATTACGGCAACTTCTTCAGGCTGGACATGATATGCGGGTGCTTTTGCGCGTAAACAGCGATCGCCGTAACCTTACCGGATTAGATATTGAAACCGTTACCGGCGATTTGACTATGCCAAGCTCTCTCGATCGCGCCCTTGAAGGGTGTGAGGCGCTTTTTCATGTGGCGGCTGATTACCGTCTTTGGGTACCAGATCCTGAAAATATGTACAAAACCAATGTCCATGGCACCCGAAATATAATGCTGTCTGCAGCTAAAGCAGGGATAAAACGGATTGTTTATACCAGCAGTGTAGCCACTCTTGGACTCACAAGGAATGGAAGCCCGGCAGATGAGACAACTCCGGCGATTCTCACAGACATGATCGGTCACTATAAGCGTTCAAAGTTCCTGGCAGAAGCCGAGGTCCGCAGGCTGGTAGTTGAACAGAATCTGCCGGCTGTTATTGTCAATCCATCCACTCCCATCGGTCCTCGAGACATTAAGCCTACCCCGACCGGACAAATGATTGTTCAGGCTGCATCAGGACGTATGCCAGCATACGTTGATACAGGACTCAACCTGGTTCACGTTGACGATGTGGCCAAAGGACACCTGCTGGCATTCGAGCTTGGTGTGCCTGGTCAGCGGTATATACTGGGTTCATGTAATATGACTCTAAAAGAGATTCTCACCGAGCTGGATGAAATAACCGGAAATCAAAAACCACGATTTCGTATTCCTCATAATCTGATCCTGCCCATTGCTTATATAGCGGAAGCCTGGGCTCGACTATTCGGTGGAGGTCAACCATTAGTTACAGTAGATGGGGTCAGGTTGGCTAAAAAATATATGTTTTTCTCCACAGCGAGGGCCAAGCGCGAACTCGGTTTTAAGACTATACCGGTGGGGCAGGCTTTATACGACGCTATAGATTGGTTTAAACAGAACGGATATTTTAAAAAAGAGGTAACCACCCGATGAAAAAGATAAAAATTGGCATCGTGGGTATAGGAAACTGTGCCAGTTCGTTGGTTCAGGGTATTAACTATTACAGGAACAATGAAGCTAATAAGGCCATAGGCCTGATGCACTGGGATATCGGTGGTTATAGGCCACACGATATAGAGGTTTCAGCAGCATTTGACATAGATAGACGCAAGGTCGGTAAAGATGTGGCAGATGCCATTTTTGAAAGTCCCAATTGCACAAAGGTATTTTATAGAGATATTCGGGCAACAGGGGTTAATGTCCAGATGGGTCAGGTGCTGGACGGCATATCAGAGCATATGCGGCATTATGACGATAGATATACTTTTCTTCCTGCGGATGATCCGGAACCAGGCAAGGATGAAGTCGTTAGAGAGCTTGTAGAATCAGGAACTGAGATCCTGCTTAATTATGTGCCGGTAGGATCTGAGAAGGCTGCCCAATTTTATGCAGAATGCGCTCTGAAGGCGGGTATCGGTTTTGTGAACAACATGCCGGTATTCATTGCCAGTGATCCGATATGGAGCAAACGCTTCGAAGACAGTAATATTCCCATCATCGGCGACGATATAAAATCCCAGCTCGGTGCCACGATTGTTCACCGGACGCTCACCGACCTGTTCAAAAAACGCGGTGTTGAACTGGAGCACACCTATCAGCTTAACACAGGTGGCAATACCGACTTTCTTAACATGCTTAATCGTAACCGACTCATGTCAAAGAAAGAATCAAAAACCGAGGCAGTCCAGTCGGTTGCAGCAAGCCGGATAGATGACAGAAACATTCACATAGGTCCGAGTGACTATGTAGCATGGCAAAAGGACAACAAGATATGCTTTCTCCGCATGGAAGGCAGGTTATTTGCTAATATACCGATGAGCCTGGAGTTGCGCCTTTCTGTGGAGGATTCCGTCAACTCCGCTGGTGTAGTCATTGATGCTGTCCGATGTTGCAAACTTGCGCTGGATCGGGGTGAAGGCGGTGTTCTGTATTCGCCATCGGCCTACTTTATGAAACACCCCCCACGACAATACAGTGATGATCAGGCCTTTCACATGACCGAGGCCTTTATCCGGGGAAGCTGGGTAGAAGACCAGCAGCGGAAACACGGTAAGGAATAGGATGAAAGGCTTCCCGATGCATTTTTTTTGGCTTTCCAACTGGAGGAAGATCGTAGAAATCGCAGGTGGCAGCATCGTTTTAGACCATGGCTGGCATCATCTCTACCTGGTACTGTCTATTATAAGGGACGTCCCGTTACCGGCCTCTGCGAAGATGCAATATTTAAATGGAAGTCACCTGGAGGATGAAGTAGATCTTTCGGTGCGATTTAAAAATGCCGAGGCGCATCTTCACCTTACCTGGCGTTCGTCCCAACGACAAAACTTTGGGAAAATAAAAGGCGAAAATGGAATGATCAGCATCAATGATGATCACCTGATTTTGCACAAAAATGGTCTTCCACCCATCCGGTATGATTTTCTCTATGCCCTTTCCAGAAGTTCTCACCATCTGGAATGGATGAAACCTGTGATTGAGGATTTTCGTCGCGAAATCCTTGATATCAATGTTCATGGCACCAATTTAACAGAGGCTAAATGGTGTACCCACCTTATCTCTTTGGCCTATCGATCACAACGGGAAAATTCCCGTTTTATTAATGTCGATTCAATTCCACAATACGTTTGATCCCTAAAGGCGCTTCGGACTCTCCTCGACATGCATACCAGCATTCCTGACATGTGGTGAACGGAACACGGTTCGGCTTGAATTTTTGCCAGCTTCCCAATTCCTCCGCGTCTGAACATCGAAGCAGTGTTCCATCCGGACATACCTGAACCCATTTTCTTCCTGCCAGGCAGCCGGGAATCCCTCCTTCACGAATATAACGGGGAATATTTTTTAAGTAAAAATCGGAATTGGTAATATTTCTGTGTTGGCGTTTCCAAATAAGGAGATCGGCCAACACCTGCTCCAAGGTATTGAGTTGTTCCTTTGAGATAATATGACTCGGATTATTGTTTTTGAAAGGGTTATATGTACTAAAGGAGACTTTGAACCCCCAATCTTTAGCCCTTTTTGCAATTTCCACGAGGTCGTTTACGTTTTCTTTCATAATAACGGTATTCAGAGAAAGATTGTCTATCTCTGTGTTGCTCAATCGAGGCAACAGGTCTGCCAGATGGCGCCACAACCCCTCACGGCCCCGATACCTGTCATGCCGTTCATCCGGAAAGTCTAAGGATACTGAAAGCTGATTTAGCCCTGCCCGCCATAAGGATAGAGCTCGATCAACAGTGAGCAAACTTCCATTGGTAATGAGATTTATGTAAACAAATGTGGTTTTTTCCCGAATATTACGGATAATCCTTTCCAGGTCTTTACGGAGAAGAGGCTCTCCGCCGGTAATGGTCAGATGCAGGGGGTTGAGATGACGAATGATCGGCACATAGTCCTCCAAACGCTTTTCCTCGCCCCTTTGCTTCCAGTATGGGCAAAAATCACAGCGGAGATTGCAACGGTGTGTCACTTCCAGGTTGAGACTAAAGAGAGTTTTTCCTGTTTTCATGAGCAGGAATTTGATAGTCCCCTGCATAATCTCTTTGAAAGTGATATTTTTCGTTATCATTTAGGTATTCCCTTTTTTCAAAGATAAAAGATAAAGATTTTTCTTGAAATTAATTGCATCCGCGCTGGCTTTGATATAAGGAAACTATCGGTTTGGCAAGGAATATTACAATATAAAGATCGATTCATCCGATAAAAATCCGGAAAAATCAACTCATGATGAACTATTCTTTAATCATTCCTGCTTTTTTTAATGGGCAATTTCTAAAAGTTAGAATTGCAGGATTAACGCTGATAGACCGTCTTTTTCATGAAGCACGGAAATGTGGCATTCAAAAAGTATTCGTTCTTTGCTCCAACCCTGAATTATTGAAACCATTAAATAATTCTGTTCAATTTGTAAACATGATTGATGAATTAAAAAGAATGCCTCAAAAAAGTTCTATAATATTGAAATGTGGTTATCTGCCTGATGAGCTTTTCTTTAAATCATTATTAAAATCTATTGATGGGAAATTTTCCTATATGATTCCACATTATCCTTCAATATTAGTGTTTAAAGAAAATAATGACACTCAAAAACTAAAAAAGTTATGGGGGAAAAATGGTTTTGACTCTTTATGCGATGAACTCAAAAATAGCCCTTTTTCTAAAGTGTTAGATATAGAAAACGGAAATATTTATGATACAAGAAGTCCTGAAAGAATCCCCTTTGTTGAAAATCAACTATTCAAGGGCTTAATCAAAGATACTGAAGGGTTCATGTCGAGGCACTTTGGGAGAAAGATATCGATTGCGATTTCTAAACGCCTGGTTGAAACATCCATAACTCCCAATCAAATAACTCTAATAAGTGTGCTGATTGGATTGTTGGGGGGTTTTTTTATGGGGGTCAGTAGAGGTTTGTGGCAGATATTGGGGTCACTTTTGTTTTTAACCCATTCTATTATGGATGGTTGCGACGGTGAGATAGCTCGAATTAAATTTTCAGAAAGTCGATTGGGAGGTCTTCTCGACTTTTGGGGAGACAATGTGGTTCATTCTGCTGTATTTATAGCTATTGCATGGGAGTGGTGGAACAGGACACAGGCCTTTTTCCCTTTATTATTGGCAATGTTTGCTGTTTTGGGCTGTTTGGCCTCAGCCGGTATGATCTATTGGAAGACCATGCGGTTCAAAAATGAAAAAGGCCCGCTGTATACCCATGTGTCCTCTTTTAAAGAAAAAAATAAACTGAAGGCAATCGCCGACTTTTTATCCAGACGTGATTTTATATATCTGGTCGTGATATTATCATTCTTCAAGCATCTGGATTGGTTTTTAATATGCAGTGCCCTTGGAACGCCGGCATTTTTATTGGTACTTCTCTGGCTTTATGCCAAGGAAAGCATTTAGACAATGACACAAATAAACAGGAAAAAAGGGGTCATCTTAGCAGCAGGTGTCGGGTCACGGTTAGATTTTTCAGGAGAGGGATCCTTGATCAAACCTTTAATTCCTGTTGCTGGTGTACCGATTTTATTACGCGCAATTCATAGTCTTGAAGTGGCTCGCTGTGATAGTGTATTCATTGTTCTTGGGTGGCAGGCTGAAGTTATTCAGAAACATATTTGCTCACAATATAATGGACCGGTTGAACTACAATTTATTTTTAACCAGAACTATTTTTTACAAAATGGGCTTTCGGTCCTCAGTGCAAGAGATTATGTGGGTGATGAGTTTCTATTAACGATGGCGGATCATATTCTTGATGATGAAATCATGCGGTTAGTCAGGGATCATGCCCCGCCAAAAAGTGGAGCAACCTTATGCGTTGATTATAAGTTAGATACAATTATCGACATAGACGATGCTACAAAGGTCTTGACCGAAGATGGTTTTATTAGAGCAATAGGTAAGAAACTTAAAGTTTACAATTGTATAGATACGGGTGTTTTCATTGGAACGTATGGATTGATGGACGCAATCTCTCAAATTTACAATCAGAAAGGAGACGCTTCATTGTCGGATGGTATCCAAGTTCTGGCCGATGCCGGAAAAATGGAAGCCCTGGACATCAAAAATAGATTTTGGCAAGATGTGGATATGCCTGATATGCTTGTACGTGCAGAAAAGCTTTTACGAGAACATACCCAGTACCCATAAAAAGCTATATAAAAAATTTACCAGCGCTCAGGGAATTCTGTATCTCATTACACAGAAATACCTGCTTAAACATAATACACCCAGCGTAAACCCACTATGACACCATTTCTTGAGGGTTCAAAAGTAAGCCCGAAGTCGTCAGCATGACCGAGACCAAGAAAGGCATCGTTAATAAAGGCACTAATAAAATGTCCAATCGTGTATCCGGCAAGTACATCCGAAGGGTAATGCTGTTTTCCCTCGATACGGGCCCAGGCAGTCCCAGCAGCGAGTGTAGTAAAGCCCGCCCTCAGGAAAATCCTGTTCTTGTGGGAGAGCGGGAGTGACTCAAGGTTCCGGGAAGCAAGCGTTGAGAAGGCCGCGGCGATTGAAGCATGGCCCGATGGGAAGCTTCGATCATCAGAACTATCTGGACGGGTTCGGTCTGTCTCGTGCTTTAGGATTCCTGTCACTTCGTGTGTAAGCGACAAGGCCACAGCCCCGGCAGCAATCCCTTTGAACTTGGCGGCAGTCCACTCCTTTGGTTCCTCACCGCCAGGCGTCGTCATAGCGGTGATCAGATAGGCGACACCCGTTGCTCCTCGGAGATGGTCACTTGCCCGCTTGGCACCAGTTTGAGATCCAAACACCGGCGTATGCTCTGCTGACCAGTCTGAGAGATTCTCGTCCATATCTCCTATTTTGAAGACCGCTGCAGCTATCGCGGGTATCCACGTATTCGGTTCAATCGCTGCACTCACAGCCGCTTTACGAATGCGGTGCCACCCTGGAAATGGAGGTCGCATCCTGCCCCCACCTGCGACCATTAGGAAGGGTCGCACACCCGGCCAGTAATCCGGTGCCGAGAAGCACCAGGAGGTGGATCTTGCAAATCTTAGTTGCATATTTAGCAAATCCAACTACTTGTTTGGAGACTGCAAAACAAACTTTGTGGCATTTATCCATGGGGAACCTTCTGAATAGAGGCTAACTGATTGAAAACGATGTATTTATTAACAAATGGAATGATAAAAATTTCTGATTATAATGGATTTTAGGCAACCAACTTATCAATGTTTGTCAGACTCCAAGTCCGCTTGACTAGAAAAGAAATTATATACAACTTGATTGACATTTATGACATTCGATGTCAATGATAGAAAATCGTAACACCGCTTAGGGTAAGCATATTCTATGCAGGCCAAATTTCAGAATGATTGACCAGAGGTAGTGGTTTAAACCGATTAATGAATCGAGTACGTAAGTTTTATGTTTTCAACAGTCAAACAGGTATCTGATTCTCCGCAAGTGAGTAAGAGCTCACCAAAGCCTCCTCTTGCCATTCTCAATGCATACCGCTCCGGAGCATGGAAAAAAGTGGGCGGTATCCCGCTCATTGCAAGGTCTCTTTACCATCTTAAAGAAGTCGGAATAAAAGAGGTCGTTTTACTCTTGAGCATGGATAAACTTCCCACGGGACTTAAAAAATGGCAAGGGAACCTCAAATTGCAACAGAGGATTTTTACTTGGTTATAGGTTGCAAATCTTTGCAATAGCAGCCATCTGGGCAGCTTTTACCGCCACTATCCATAGTATTCGGCTGATTCAATATGGCAGAGATAGAAAAAACAAATAATTGTACCGGCATCTAAATGAAAAAATTTCATGTTTACAGCATCATTACAGGAATCGCTCTGCTATTTTTTTTAATCTGGAAGATCGGCCCAAAAGAATTATGGCGGGACCTGACCCTGTTGGGCTGGGGACTCTTGCCGATGATCCTGTTTGAAGGGCTGGTGAACCTTTTTAATACCATTGGTTGGCGACATTGCCTTTCCGGCCCCCATCGATCATTGCCCTTCTTTCAGATATTCTGTATCCGTCTGGCCGGCACTTCGATTAATTATCTCACTCCCACAGCCAGTCTCGGGGGTGAAGTAATTAAGGGAAGCCTTTTGTCTTTAAATCATCAAGGCCCTCAAGCCGCTGCCGGTGTGATTATCGGTAAACTTTCATACACTCTGGCACAACTAATTTTTGTGGTTTTGGGGTCCTTTTTTGTCCTCTGGAAAATTGAGCTACCGGTTGGAGTTTGGGTAGCAATGCTCGCAGGGAGTACACTTTTAGGGGCAGGGCTCCTGGGATTTCTGGCCGTTCAGAAGTACGGCAAACTGGGAGCCATCATACGCTGGCTTATGGTTCATAAGGTTGGCGGAAAAGCTTTGGAAAAAGCGGCCCACCATATCACAAGTGTGGATAATGAGCTTAAGCTTTTTTTTAAAAAGCATCCCCAGGATTTATCTCTATCTATGTTCTGGCATTCCGTGGCAATGGCATGTAGTATTATGAAATGCTGGTACTTTCTTTTCATAATGATAGACCATGCATCCTTCTTGATGGCTGTCGGTATCTGGTTCTTGGGAAGCTGGATAGATCTTGTGGGTTTTGCTATCCCAAGCAAAATTGGTCTGCTGGAAGGCACCCTGGTTATTATTTTTAGGCTATTCGGTCTCCAGTCAGCCCTCGGTTTTACATACGGAATTGCTCTTCGACTGGAACAGATTTTCTGGGCTGGAGTCGGACTTTTAATTTATACAGCGCTACTGGGAAAGAAACGTGAAAGAAGGCTTTTCCCAAGCAAAAGGGCAGAAGGTGATACGCCCTGGCATACGTAACTTCTCAATGTCAAAATAAAGATTTGCTTTGGAAAGGAAAACTTGCCAATGAGGTTTTTTAATAACAGAAAAGGAAGGTTTGCTATGTTGAAAATATACAGCTCTATCCGGCTAATCCAGGTTTTGGGGGTGATTATTGGTTTTGGTCTGATTTTCATTTTCCAGGGGGAGGCATTGGCGGAAAAACAAAAACAGGAAAGACCTGTCCTGAGTTTGCAGCAGTTGATTGATATGGCTGTTGCCAAAAGCCCCGAGATAGATGAAAGCCGAAGTAAAATTGATGTGGCCAAAAGTAATCTCAAGCAGGTAAAAGCTGCTTATTATCCCCAAATTGATATCACCGGTGTTACTGGACCCGTCAACGATACCGAGGAACCGATAATTATCAATAATAAAATCCATGATCCATCCCCTGGCACGAGTCTTTCTAATACCGGTATTTTTGGCAGGTTAGATTTTACCGTAAAGCAACCCATTTACACTTTTGGCAAGCTTTTTAACCGAGAAGAAGCAGCAAAAAGCGGAATCAAGGCCAGGGAATTTGATATCGTAAAGAAAAAGGCTGAGATTGTCTTCAGGGTTAAGCAGCTCTATTACGGCCTGATTCTTGCCCGTCAGGGGATTAATGCGGCCATTGACGCAGAAAATTTTTTTGATGATGCCAGACGCCGTATCATACGCCTCTTGAAACTTGATGCCGAAAATGTAGTCGAAAGTGATCTTTATAGGATCGATGCTTTTCGCGCAGGCTCTATCCGGTCCGGAGCTGAGGCTGAAAAGGGGGCAAAGCTAACCCATTTTGCCCTGAAGTCTTTGATCAATTTGCCTCCCGAAACGGAGTTTGATATTATCGAATACGCGCTCCCGACAAATGATAAAAACCTGGCTGAACTTACAAACTATATTCAAAAAGCATCCTCCGAACGTCCGGAATTCAAACAACTCAAGGAAGCTCTTAATGCCCAAGAATTTCAGGTGAAAGCGGTGCGAAGCGACAGGTATCCTTCTTTTTTTCTTGCTTTGGAAGGTTCCCTTGCCGGAGCACCTGGCCGGGATAAATTGGATAACCCTTATATCAACGATGAGTTCAATCACGCCTATGCCGGGATATTGGCCGGATTGAAATGGAACTTTGACTTCGGCATCAGTTGCGCCAGGGTAGATAAAGCTCAGGCGGAATATAGAAAGCTACTTTATACCAGGGACTCCGCTAAGAGGAATATCTCTATTCACGTGGCTAAATGTTATCATGAGGTTCTGGAGTGGGAAAAGGCTGTAAACGCTTATCGTAAGGCTACGGCCGCGGCCAGAAAGTGGTTGATTGCTGCTATTGCTGATTTTGATATGGGCATAGGAACAGCCCAGAACATGCTCAATGCCATAGAAAAATATGGCGAAAATAAGGGCCGATATCTTGAAGCGGCATTAAATTATAATATTTCTCAGGCCGAACTAATATATGCCGCGGGAGTAAAGGACTGGCAAGTGTGCGAATAAAAATGACCCCTATTCAACGGATAATAAGAAAAATATTGATCGCTGAAACCTCGCACCCCTTTATTATTATTTTTATTGCACTGGCACTGTCCGCAATTTCGATTTTTTATACTGTCAGGAATCTGGGGTTTCAGACCAGTCGAATAGATCTCATTTCTCCGGACAACCGTCTGGCACAGCTATCAGAACAGGCTGATCCATTCAATGATCTGGACACATTTGTTGTTGCTATTGAAAACAAAAATATTTCCCGTTCATTGGAGTTTCTTCATGCCCTGGCTACTCTTTTAGAAGCAGACCACGATAATTATATCCAGATCTTTTATCGTGTGGATCCTGAAATCCTCAGGCCCTGGGCGCTCCTTTATTTGAACAAAGAAGACCTTTTAACCTTACGGGATAATCTTGGCGAACATCAGGATTTTATTAGTAACCTTGCGCAATCTCCCGGTCTGATCAGTTTTTTCAGGGGAATCAATAATGAGATGGCTTCCAAAATGGTTGGTGAGCTTTTTACCGGGTTTCTTGATGAGGGACTATCACATGACGATGATAAACCACTTGACCTTGATTTTCTCATTCGTGTCCTTGGAGAAATGATAAAGTGGATAGATGGATGTACCTCTTTTCATTCCCCGTGGGGATCGTTTTTTACCAAAAAATCGTGGGATGCTGACGCTGAAAAGGGCTATTTCTGGACAGATAATAAAAAATATATCCTTGTTTTTGTTACTCCGAAAAAGAAAAGCAACAATTTCACTAATGCCCTCCACTCCCTGACAGCTTTAAGAAAAGCTGTTTCCTCGGTTCAGGATGATTTTCCCGAAGTTAATGCCGGCGTTACCGGACAGGATGCTCTGAATATGGATGAAATGGATGCAGCGCTTGGCGATATGAGCATAGCCACTATACTCTCTTTGGTAGGTCTTACCCTTCTTCTTGTTATTTTCTGGCGTGGAATCCGCCGGCCTTTATTGGAAATTACAGAACTCCTGGTAGCCCTGTCTTTAACCTTCGGCCTGACGACCCTATTTATTGGGCATCTCAATATACTTTCAGTAACATTTGCTCCCCTTCTGCTCGGTTTGGGTATTGATTACGGAATCCACTGGTTTGCACGATATCAAGAAGAAGAACAGCTCCGACATGTTTCAAAAGAAGAAGCAATACAGTCCACCATGATCAAACTCGGCCCGGCAGTTATTCTTGCAGGAATAACCGCAGCCCTTTCATTTTTTCCCCTTGTGTTTACCGGTTTCAAAGGATTGGTAGAATTGGGAATCATTACCTCCATGGGGATGGTTATGACAACGGTAACAACTATTTGTTTTTTACCTGCTATCACCCTGGTATTTGACAAGACCAGGTATAAGGTTCAAAAAAATGTGGCATCTGCCCAATTAAAACCCCTGTTTAGACTCGGAAACGAGCGGGCTTTTTTCTTTCTCATTACTGCCTGCATTTTATTCGGTTTCTCCTTATGGGGATCAAGAAATGTTTCATTTGACTTGAACATGTTGCGACTTCAGTCAAAAAAAGCAGAATCTGTTATCTGGGAAAAAAAACTTCTGCAAAACTCCGAACGATCCAGTTTGTATGGAGTAATCCTGGCCCATTCTCTGGAAGAAGTCAAAAAAAAGACAGAAGCTCTGAAAGCCCTCCCTTCAGTCTCTGAAGTACATAGCGTAGAAACTATATTACCTCATAACCAGGAAGAAAAAATAGATTTGTTGAGGCAAATGAAGCCCCTCCTGCCCACGGCCGGATTACTCCAAAGCTCCGGGGATATGGTTGATATAGTAAAATTAAATAAGATTCTTGGCAACATTCGTTTTAAGATGTTAGATTCTGGTGAAAACAAATGGGGCACAGCAAAACCGCTGGAAGTACAAATGAAACAGGTGCGAGATCTCATTGAAAAACTAAGAAGCCGTTTTAGCTCCATGATGAAATCGCAACGCATAACTGCCCTTGCCACCTTTGAAAAAATCTTGATTCAGGATCTGGACGAAAAGTTTGAAATTCTGCGCATGAACGTAAACACCACGCCCATTAAACTCGATGATTTGCCCAGACCCCTGGTTCAGCGTTTTGTTGACAAAAACAATCTTTATCTTATCCGGGTCTTCCCGTCCCATAACATATGGGAACCGGAGCTTACGGGCCAGTTTGTTCATGAGCTCAGGTCTGTAGATCCTGATGCAATCGGAAACCCGGTTACTCTTTATGTTTTTACAAAGGCCTTTCGAGATGCCTGTATCAAGGCGGCAGTTTATGCTGTGATATTTATTATTGTCCTGTTGTTTATCACTTTCCGCAGGTTCTCTTACACACTTATAGCTATAACTCCACTTGTTGTGGGGACCGTATGGACTATGGGATTGATGGACCTTTTCGGGGTGGACTTTAACTTAGCTAACAGTATCTTTCTACCCCTCATTGTTGGGGCCGGCATTGAATACGGCATCATTATAGTTCAGCGATGGCGTCAGGTAGAAAGCGAGAACGGAGATATAGTACTCCCGTTTAGCACCGGCAAAGGGATCATCCTCGCAGGCCTTACGACAACCATAGGTTTTGGGAGTCTCACTATATCAGACCACCAGGGCGTGTATAGCCTGGGATTGCTCGCTACGATCGGAAGCATTAGCATATTGGCCGCAGCAATATTTTTAATCCCTTCAATTTTACAACTAGTTAAAAACTTTTCAAAAATGGGAAAACTTGATTCGGCGACTCATCTTTCTGTAGAACAAAGCGCGAAAAAATAAATTGCCTGACTATGGGTAATCTTACAGTTAATTTTTTGGAATAAGGAGTAAATATGAAATCTAAAATTTTCATACTGGCGATGCTCTTTCCCATTTCACTTGTTTTCCTGTGTTCCCACGGTATCGCAGGAGAACCCACCGAGATGGTGAAATGTATGCTTGATCAGGTGATTTCCATCCAGACCGATCCCCAGATCCAGGCTCATGAATTCAGAAATAAAAGAAGGATTGCTATTAAAAAGATTGTTGCAAACAGCTTTGATTTCGATATGATGTCCGAGAAAGTGCTGGAAGACTTTCGGCCAAAGCTCAATGATACTCAATGGGCAGAATTCAAGGCCGTTTTTCGAGACCTGTTCCTGGATTCCTATACAAGGCTGGTTTTAGACTTTCTCAAGCAAGAAGAAGTCCGTTACATTGAAGAGGATATTAATCAGAGGCGGAAATTAGTACAAACTGTCATCATCAGGTTAAATGATGAAATTTCTGTCGATTATCTCCTGACATCGGCAGAAAAGGTCTCACTTATTTATGATGTAAAGATCGACGGTGTCAGTATCGTCAAAAACTATCGGAAATCTTTCTCAAGAGTAATTAAACATAAATCATATGAAACTCTTTTGAAGAAGATGCATATTCAGCAGCAAATCATCGAAAAGGATTCAAACTAATGGTATTTCGATATTCCAATTGTGACCTGCCCGCTCGTGCCCCTGGCCGCCTCGCCTTGCCTGCCCGCTCGTGCCTCGCAGTGGCAGGCGGGCCCGTCCGCCATCGGCTGTGCCTCAGGCGAATGCCGGACGGGCTTGGCTGGCGGGCGAGCTTGCAATGGCAGGCGGGGCAAAGCGGACCAACTTGTTAAGCGAGTAAATTTACTATTTCAATGGCTTATCATATAATAACGCATCTTGACTAATAGAGGAATATTTTGACAATACTTGGAATCGTAGTGGCGCTTAAAGCAGAGGCGCAGGGCTTGGTAAAAAAGCCAATATCTGCTGATGAGATATGTCGTGTATCCGAGGAAACCATCGTAAAATTATCTGGGTTGGGTCCGGAAATGGCACACCTTGCAGGCAGGACATTGGTAAAAGAGGGGGCCACCGCTTTACTCAGCTGGGGAAGCGCAGGTGCTCTAAGCACCGAACTTTTTCCCGGCAGTCTGATCATACCCGAAACTGTTTTTTCTTCGAATCAAACAGGCTACTTAGTAAATACTACCTGGCATGAACGCCTTTGCAGCCGGCTAAACGGGCATGTGAATTTCCACACGGGGCCACTTATTCAGAGTACGACTGTGCTGATAAATCCTGATGAGAAGAGAGCATTATTCAAAAATTTCGGGGCGGTTGCTGTGGATATGGAGAGCGCTGCCGTAGCCCAGGTAGCGCTTCAGGCAAAAGTACCTTTTGTGGCTATACGTGCTATCTCTGATCCGGCAGATATGGCTATTCCAGCAAGCGCTATGGCAGGCGTCGATGAGTTTGGCGGATTGCGCCCTTTGTCCCTGCTCAAAAGCCTTGCCCGACACCCTCAAGAAATCTTTGCACTTGTTTGCCTCTGCCGAAACTTTCTTGCTGCACAGACCAGCTTGAATAAAGTGTTGCGTCTTACCGATCACAAACTTCTGGCCCCATAGCTCGACTGTATATAGGTTTTTTCAATCTTATCTCATCCTGACACATGATTTGTCCCTGGCTAAGCCGCTGGTATACACCCAGAGCCCAAAGGGGGAAGTACTGGCTGTATCCGTGGTAGCGCAAGTAAAAAACCCTTGGGAAGCCTGTACCGGTAAACAACTTTTCGTCCCATCCGCCCTGCGCATTTTGGGTGCTTAGCAGGTAGTTTACACCTTTTTGGACAGCAGAACTCTTTACTTCGCCTGCAGCCATGAGTCCAAGCAGAGCCCATGCAGTTTGCGATGCTGTGCTGTCGCCTTTACCAGCTAAAGAGGAGGCATTGTAAGAATCGCAGGTTTCACCCCAGCCGCCATCTTTGTTCTGACAGGATTTCAACCATTCAATTGCCTTCCGAACATAGGGGAGAGACATGTCTTCACCTACCTGCCTTAAGCCCATGATCACAGACCATGTACCGTATATATAGTTCACCCCCCATCGCCCGTACCATGCACCAGTTTCTTCCTGATTCTTTTGAAGAAAATTAAGTGCTCTGGCGATGGGTGGAAAATCATGGCGATAGCCAAGCATCGACAAAAGCTCAATGCAACGTGCCGTCAGATCAGAAGTGCTGGGATCAAGCAATGCACCATGATCGGCAAACGGTATATTATTAAGGTAAATGTTATTGTTGTCAATATCAAAAGCAGCCCAACCACCATCCGAACTTTGCATGACGATGATCCAGTTCACGGCTCTTTTTATCTTTTCCTTATACTTGTCGCTATTCAAAACACCGGCACGAAGCATAGCCATAAGAACCATGGCCGTATCGTCCACGTCAGGATAGAATCTGTTTTCGAACTGAAATGCCCAGCTGCCAGGTTCAAGATTTGACCCATTAGTGCTCCAGTCTCCAGTAACAAAGATTTGTTTCGTGAAAAGCCAGTCTATAGCAGACGTTACGGATTGGTGGCCAGATGGGATGCCGGCTTCACGCAAAGCTGAAAGAATTAAGCAGGTATCCCAGATCGGCGAAACACACGGCTGGCAGAAAGTCTTGTTGCCGTGGGTGACCAGCAGATCGTTTATCGCCTTAATTCCGCGCACCATATCCGGGTGATTATCAGGATAACCTAAAACCTTAAGGGCCATGACTGCATTGGCCATAGCCGGAAAGATGGCACCAAGGCCGCCTTTGCATTGCATATGATCTAAGGTCCAACTCTGTGCGAGCCTGATTCCCTTTTTTCGGACAGATTGAGGAATCAATCGCTCGATCCGTTTCAAGATACGATCTAAGAGTATGAACAAATTTCTGCAAAAATGGCCTGGTATGCAGTGATCGAGATGAAAAAGATTATCGGGCGGTTTCAGAAATAGCTCCGGCACTCTCTCTTCTGGTCTCAGGAGACAAATCGGCCGCTTGGCATAAAGAATAAGCAGTGGCACCATTACTGTGCGAGACCAGTAAGAAACCTTGTTTATGTGAAAAAAAAACCATTTAGGCAAAAACATGATTTCAATAGGCATGGCCGGGGCTGTATGCCAGGGTATCTGTCCAAACAAGGCAAGGGTGATACGTGTAAACACATTAACATTTGCTGCACCGCCAAGGCTTAATATGAGTTTGCGCGCTTTTGCCATATGCGATAATTCAGGTGAATCGCCTATTAGCTTAAGAGCAAAATAGGCCTTGACGGAAGCGCTGACATTAGCTGCGCTTTTTTCGCAAATGGGCCAGCCTCCATCTGGAAGCTGTTTACTGCAAATATATCGGGATAGACGATTTTTGAGATCCGGTTCAATCTCTTTGCCCAAGAATCGCTGGAGGATTATGTATTCAGATGTGATTGTGGTATCCGCTTCCAGGTCAAAGACCCAATACCCTTCTTTTTTCTGAATAATGATAAAGCGGTTTATCGCATTGACAATGGCCTGTTTTAAATTTTTCATGGTAAATAAGAAAATATATATCTAAGGGGTTTTTTTGTTTCTTCAAATTGCCGTCCTTCGGGCAAGCTGATACTTGAATTTTGAAGGTTACTGAGCAAAAAATAGAGCAAGCTATCTGGAAATCCTGTTATAATGGGATATTGGCAAAAACAATCCATAAAACAGGAGACGCCCATATGGTAAAAAGACAAAAAAAGAATAACAAGAAAAAGTGTTCAAGTAAAGGTTTTAGAGCAAATCGCTATAATGTGGCTTATGCTGTTAAAGCAAAAATCCTTAATTCAAATTCTTTAGGAATTTAGCCTTAAGAATTTGTTCGGGCAACATCCCATTGGCACTTGACAAAACTCAAAGGACCAATTAAGCAAGCCTTAGAACAAGAGTATGATCTGATCGACGCACAAGCTAAGTTTTATACACTTCTATTGGAAGTGCGATCCAGTAATTATCCAAGGCGTCTTAAAATTGAAATACGAAAGGAAGTTAGGAAGTGTGATGGTTCATACTATCCTTGGATCATTTTGTATTTTCTGCTTAGTTTATTAGGAGTCGTTTGTTTAATCTCTCAATAATAGGCTTTAAGGTCACATTTTTTCTAACTTATTTTGATGGTCTTGTAAAAAGTCAAAAAATACCAAACTCCAACCCCTTGATGAATTTGAGCTTTTATGAATTCATCATCATTGAATAATGGCAACAGATATAAAAAGGTACATTCAGGTATACACCGGAGACGGTAAGGGCAAAACAACCGCCGCTTTAGGGCTTTCAATCAGAGCTGCAGGTCATGGACTGAAAACATACATCGGCCAGTTCATGAAGGGGCATCACTATGGCGAACTTACGGCATTACGTGATAACCCCTACATCATAATTGAACAGTATGGGGACATCAAGTGCATTCATCGTGATCAAGTAACTCAAAAGCATATAGATCAGGCTGAACAAGGTCTTATCAAGGCTCGTGACGCGATGCTCTCAGGACAATATGACATTGTTATACTGGATGAAATCAACGTGACAATCTGGTTTGGCCTGCTTACCGTAAAACAGGTTCTGGAATTTTTAGACCAGCGGCCTGAAAGCGTGGAAATTATCCTTACCGGACGCAATGCACCCCAAGAGTTCATCCAATATGCCGACCTGGTTAGTGAGATAAAAGAAGTGAAACATTATTATAATCAAGGTATTTTAGCAAGAGATGGGATCGAACGATAAGGGGCCGTTAATGGCTGACCCCTTATCCTTTTTAAAACACAATTCCCGTATATCCCACAAAACTGTCCCCCGGACTTTTATCATAACTGGTTGCATATGCAATAGCTTCCGCTTTGTCAGCCCCGAGTTGTTTTGCAGCAGCAATTGCAGTTGCAGCCGCACCGCTGCAACAGGCATTCTGGTTTGCCAGGGCCTCTGTAATAACCTTTTCAGGATCCATAGCAAGCATGGCATCAATAACCCTGCGATCGTTCTCGTTGCGCACCCAGTCCAACGCCGCCGGACCCGTGCCATGGGTTACAAACCCGTAATTCATACCGTAATGTGTGAGGTCGGTCGAACCGATAACTTTGACCCGCAAACCCAGACGGTTTGAAATGTCGGCCACAGCCTTTCCGATTTCAAGAGATTTTTGTGTCGGAGGTACGCCGATGGGAACGATTTTTGTGTCCTTAAAAAAGTATTTTATAAAAGGGAGCTGAAGTTCGATCGTATTGTCCTGGGTATAGTTATCAGCGGTTTCGATCTGAAATGAAAATTGTTCGACAAGTTCGCCTGCAAGCGAATTTTCGATTTCTATTTCACCAAAAGGAGTTTCCCATGCACCGTCGGTCATAATATATGAGGGTGAGCGAGTATGAAGATGCATCCCGAAAATTACAAAAGCATCCGGAGGCTTTTTATCTTTGAGGCAATGGATTACGTTACAGGCGATACTTCCTGAAAAATACCATCCGGCATGGGGTACTATCCCTCCGGTTAAGGACCTCTGTGCAATGGTCTTTGTAGGGTACTCTTTTAGAAAACCTTTGATCTCTTTCTCGCACCCGGCAGGATTGCCCGGGTACCAGCTTCCTGCAAAAATAGACTTTCTCACTTTCATTCCAAACACCTCCTTTCTAGGATTTCAATTTGCCACATACGGATAAATAAGTCCAATATATTTTCGTGGAAAAATCATAGGGCAAGATGTTAAGCCGATTCTAACAAATAATACCTTGACATAAAATGGATCTGATTATTATCTAAGTCAATATCATTGCTCAAAGGACCGTGTTTTTCAGAATGAATAAAAATATATCAGGGTCAGGAGTTGTTGATGAGTTCAGGCAAAATATTTTCCACAAACATTGAAGTCAGATTCCGTGATCTTGATGCTCTGGGGCATGTTAACAATGCTGTATTCTTTACCTATTTTGAAGAAGGGCGAAAAAAATTCTCACAAAAATATTTCGAGGTTTCGGATCCTTCTGATTTCAGGTTTATAATGGCGCATATTCGCTGCGATTATCTTAAACCGGTAATGTTCGTTGACAAGGTAACCCTTCAAATGTGGGTCAAGGATATCGGCACCAAAAGTTTTACTTTTGAATATAAACTCTTCCATCACTCAGACGAATCCATAGTATATGCAACCGGAGAATCGGTCCAAGTCTGTTACGATTACAGAAAAAATCAATCAATAGTCGTTTCAGACAAAATCAAAGAAAAATTAACCGCGTATCTTAAACCGTAAGTTTAATTTTTCATGTCGAAAGGTTTTTCCTGAGCAAGCTAATCCTTGTGTGGCGGTCAGCCGCAGATATGACGAGACTTTTAAAAAATGGGAGTTAGATCTCTTCCAAAAGGCATTTTTCTTGACAGACATAAAAAGTGGTGTTAACAAATTTTCAAAGGTCTCGATACAGGCACGTAGCTCAGGGGGAGAGCGCTACCTTGACACGGTAGAGGTCGTTGGTTCAAATCCAATCGTGCCTACCATGAAATTCAAGAGGTTACGGTTCACACTGTAACCTCTTTTTTTGTACTTGTGACTAAATTGAATTTAAGGTCCAAAAAAATTTTCTGTTTGAGATATCATCTGTAATCTAATAACCTGTTTGAGGTATAAAAATCATAAATAAGGCAAAAGGCTCCTAACAATATGAAAGTATTCGACGGAATGACTTATAATATACGGGGATTTTGGCTGGGGATCAAAACGCCGAAACTCCTGCTGCTGGGTCTTATCAGACTTGCTGCAGTTATCATCATCACCATCATTTTGGCAAGCCTGATCCTTATATATCATCAGGAGATATTAAACCTTGTCTGGATAAAACCGGAAAGCCGGTGGCTTTTATGGCTATGGCACCTTCTTTCCTGGGCACTTTCTCTTTCTCTCCTGGTGCTGTCATCGGTTTTTTCCTATCTTATTTCTCAGATCCTTTTTTGTGTGATCATTATGGACACCATGTCTCGGATTACCGAGCGCCTGGTATCCGGGCAGGAAAAGGATCCGCAAAAAATGCCTTTCTTTAGCCGGTTTTTTTACTTAGTCAAACAGGAAATCCCCCGAACTATAGTGCCGGTTCTTTTGAGTCTCTTTATCATGGTGCTTGGCTGGCTAACACCGTTAGGTCCGTTTTTAACAATTTTTTCCTCGTTAATTGCCGCAATTTTTCTCGCCTGGGATAATACGGATCTCGTTCCGGCCAGGAGACTTTATCCTTTTAAGACACGTTTCAAGCTTTTCTATAAAAACCTGCCGCTTCACCTGGGGTTCGGCCTCTTGTTCCTTATTCCAATCGTGAGCATGTTTTTTCTCTCCTTCTCACCTGTAGGCGCCACGCTCTATTATGTTAAGGAGCATAGTTAGTGTTCATCCATAAACAGCATATTTCGGCCCCCGGCGGCGTTCTCGCTCGTTTTCAATCCTCGACATAGCATGCTATGCCTGCGGTTGAAAACTCGCTCGGGCCTTGCCGGAAACCAAAATCTACTATTTCTGGATGAACACGAATTAACATAAAAACTTTTGAACCACCATATATTGTATTATTTTTTACTTGACATACAACATAAATCATATTATACAGCCTTTTAGGATTTATTGGTATAGTTCTACCCTTGGGATATTTTATACGACATTTCGGGAAACTATAACTATTATGTTTGCCCAGGGCCTTGTAGGATTGTTAACTTTTCCTCATAATCTTTGGACAGGGCGATTCAGTTGAATCGCCCTTTTTTATTAACACCGGGACGAATTTGTGAACGCCTTTTCCTTTAACCCTGCAATCCACCTCTCCTGTCTATTGTTTAGTTCCATTCATTAGTGCCATTATAACGCCTGTATAACGCCTGCCTATTTAAGATAATTCACAATTTTTATGTAATTTACTTCATAACTTAATTTTTTTTGTAGTGATAATCTTGGCGACCTAAAGAATTTAGGGGCTTCGCCCCATCTGGAATAATGGAATGATGGATGAGCTTATCCTGAACCAAGTTGAAGGAAAGGAGTTTTTTACAATTAAAATGGTTTATTTCCGCCCATACCCCCAATATTCCAGCATTCCAGCATTCCATTATTCCATTCTGATGGCACAAACAGGTTACCATTAAAAACTATTATTTTCGATAAGTTTTCAAATTTCCGAGACGTTAACTATTTAAGATTTAATCAAACAACACTTATTTAGCTAAATTTGCACGATTTTTGCGTGCAAAAAATGATAGGCAATAATGCCAAAGTTGTAGGATCGACATGGATAGGGATGTAAAGATTTCCTGAGGTGGATATGATTTCACCTAAAGAAAGGAAATGAATATCCGGCTTTATCGTTTGTAAGTATGTGAAGTGGTATTTGGCTATGAAGTGGCTTGAAATCAGTAAAAACTGCCCTTGTCGTAAAGGTGAATATTGCGTCAACGGCCTTAAGTGCAGCAAGAAAAACTGTTTTCTGCTTAAAGGCAGAAAGGCTGAAAAAGGGGATACCTATTGATACAGGCAGTTGGTTCTTTTAATACCCATTCAGACGCTATTGCTAATATATTGTGTTTCCGAACAATGTATCGATAACCTTCTAAAGACCTTATCATACCCATCTTGCTATACCCTATGGTCTGTTTTTCCCCTGATTTTAGACTTTAAACTCATCATCTGCTCGTAAATACCTACTATAATCCCCTCAATAATAAATATCGCTTTTAACCGCAATATATTGTATTATTTTTTACTTGACACACAATATGTTTTATAATATCGAATAATAAATTAAGATCTTTTTCATATGTTTAAATTTTTAACGGTAATATATCATAATTAAAGTGGTTCTTAAATTTCCATATAAAGCCTCCTAGGGATTCAATATCCTTTTGGAGGCTTTTTTGATTCATTGGCAAAGCCAAACCTGTCATGAGGGAAGAAACCATCACGGTGATAGCGCGAGCAGAATAATGGTTATACGGATTCGTGAATAAGTGCGTGGCTAACCGATTCATTTCCGGTTTTTTAACAATGAAGTGCTTTTTTTCTTTTGGAGAGTTGACGCACCACCAGAAACCTCAGTTGAAATATTTCCTTCGGAACCACATCTAAGGGTTTCCTTCAAGATGGTCCAGGCTATAAAAATTGAAGGATGATGTCGGTGTCATCATGTAAAGCATTTTTTGATCGCTTAAATGATATTTTGGGAAAAAGGAGGGAATGATGAGGATTATTTCAATTGCCAACCAAAAAGGAGGATGTGGTAAGACCACATCCGCAATTAACTTATCTGCATGCTTGGCCCATAAAGGTCGAAAGGTGCTTCTCATCGATATGGACCCTCAGGGACATTCTGCGATAGGTTTAAATATCAATACCCGAGAGTTGGAAAAAACAGTTTGCGACACACTTTGCTATTCGAATGGAGCTAAAGTAGCTCTTAATGACGTGACTATCGAGGTAAATGGCAACTTCGATATCGCTCCATCGAACATTTCCTTAAGCACGCTTGAGCAACATCTTTCCATGGTTCAAGGCAGGGAGACCAAACTTAAAGAAGCAATTGACAGTTTATATCAAATTTATGATTACATAATAATTGACTGTCCGCCCAGCCTCGGACTTCTGACTTTTAATTCGCTCATTGCTTCGACAGAGGTAATCGTTCCTATTGAGATGAGCCTTTTTTCACTGCATGGAATCAGCAAGCTGCTGGAGATAATAGACCTGGTTCGGGAAAAAACAGGGCACGAAATTCGGATAAAAGTTATTGCTATTATGTACGATAAGCGGACAAGAATTTCAAAAGAAGTTTTACAGGATATAAAAAACCATTTTAACGATTCTATGTTTATAACAGTTATAAATACGAATGTTAAGCTGAAGGAAGCCGCTAGCTTTGGGAGATCCATAGTAGATTATGATCAAAAAGCCAAGGGGTTCAGAGACTATATGGCCCTTACCAAAGAAGTGATAGCAGAGGAAAAAATTCTTGGATTAAGGCTCGTTAAACAAAAAAAGTCTTTTCCATCAGCAAGAATGGTAAAAAAACAATTTTTCTGCGATGAACCCAAAGCAAGTTGCGTCAAAATTGTCGGAACCTTCAACAATTGGAAGACATCCGAAGAATCTCTCATGGAACGTAAAGAAGATGGTACATGGTCAAAGAGTATCTATCTTGCACCGGGTACATACCAATACAGGTTTCTTATAGATGATTTATGGGTTGAGGATCAAAACAATTCCAACCAGGTCGATAATTCATTTGGAGGAAAAAACTCCGTAATCCGGATTTAAGGGGAAAAATGGGGAAAAAAAGCCTTGGTCGGGGACTCGATGACATTTCGAATATATTTTTATCAACCCGGAAGGATAAAAAGATTCTTGGTGGATTCTCTTCAGAAAAGTTAAGAGATGCAACCTGTGAATCTTGTGTTAACATCATTATTGATCCCGGTAAAGCGCCGAGATGCAAAATTTTCACTTTTGAAAATAAAAACTACGGTGTGCGTTATATGGACACGATATCGCTGACTAGTGCAAGCTATTGCGAGTACTTTGAGCCGGTTCTTCAAGGAAACGCAGACGACAGATTTGTAGTGAATAGAACCTCCTCGGATAACACCGAAACCCAGTGTGAAATTGAAGAAAATGTGATTGTCCGGAGAAATATCGCATATCCAAATACGTCAAATTCTCAACAGGATATTTTAAAATCCTTTTCCAAGCATCTTGAAGAAAACTACAGCATAAAGAGCATCGAACTGAGAAAAACGGATCGGATGTCCCGGCCAGGAATGAAAAAATGCATAGAAGAGAAAATAACCATTTTTATTTATGGAGGAGTCAAGCGCCCATGAATTCCGTAAAAGGAATTTTTAAAAACAGAGTTTTTCAACGTTATACCTATGAACCACCCAATATGTATAACAAAAACAATTAAAATGGAGGAGCAGATAATGGGAACCATAATTGAAATTGATAAAGAATACCTTGAGAAAATGCCTCTGGAAAAAAAGACTGAATTCTTATTTGAGTATAAAAGTAAATTATATGACAATACCTTGGATGACAACTACCACACACTAAAACGAAATCTAGGGTTCGCATGGTTTGATAGGATGTTGAGAGATTGTCAGCAAGGAAACTGCCCAAGATATTTTTCTAATGATATTTTTTATGCGTTAACTGATATATCGCTCGAAGGGTACGCTCTGCAAAAGGCGTATCATCTTTTAGGTGCCGAGGTTGGAATTAATGATAAAGAAAGATATTTTAAAGCACTTGGAAAAATTAATAATGTTTTGGACTGCAAAAAGGAAACTAAAATTAACATTAATTTGTTCAACCAAGATTCGAGGCAAGTTTACTATAAGACAGAAAAAAAATCACCATTTTATCAGGCTGCCAGACTTCGAAAAGCCTATTGGAATTTTTTAAAGGAATATCCAAACAATGATGAAATAGAAGACTATTTTTTTACATGTGAATTTATAGACAAGGTCCATCGAATTTATAACAAAAAAAGATGTAGATCAGAAGACTTTGAAAAGTATAAAGAAATATTGTCTGAAAGTCTTCATATTGCAAACCCTTTGGACTTATACCGGCTTTGTATTATTAGAAAAAAGGCAAGCATAAATTGATACAACGGGTTGCCGTACTCATGATACTTTCAGGTATTATCCTTATACCTTATACCTTGGCAGGTGAGCCGTATCGCCAAGGAATGGATACACATTGCCACAAAAAAAAAGGTCGTTTGCGCGGGGTGTGGCCTTCGCTACCATGACGAGGATGCCTCACATTGCGAGTCCTGCGGGCATATTATTTACCAGGAATATGACGGGGATTAGGACCGGTCCCCTACTGGAAATTCAAATAATAATGCTCGATATCCAATTGTTACCCAAAATCGATATAAACTAATAACTAAAGTTTCGCATCCTTATTTTAAAGGATATAAAAGACTATTCCGGCTTTGAATTCGAGTATAGGTTTAAACTTAGGAGGTCATGCCTTTTTCTGAAAAGCGATAAGCTCATCATTTCCCCAACATCTTCGCAGTGCCCCAAATATTTGGATTTGACCCTATGTCCGTTATATATTTATCAGTGAAGCGAAAATAATAGTTATTGAATAAAAATCGATAAGCTGATAAACGCTTCCTGTACCAAATAAAGAAAATTTAATAGAGGAATCCATATAATGATGAAAAAAATGAGCTCTTATATTCTACTGGTTCTTTTAGGAGCCGCCGGATATTTTTTATTAAACTATCATATTATTTTTTCGGGCGCGACGGTTAAATTGTTAAATAAATCAAAACTGACTTCGGATTATACGTTTATCAGCGCCTCTAATAAAAGCGCTGAATCCCTGATGAGAATCGATACCCTTAGAGAAGCGGGTATCGGAAAAGTTCTCGTAGAAATGGGCAGACTGAGTAAAGAAGAAAGGGAGTCCCTGGAACATAAGTTCGATTCCGATCCGGTATATTATTAAACCTTATGATCTATCCCTACCCTGTATTTCCTTTTGCTATCCCAGTGCTTCAACAAAGACTTCACTGTATTTTCCAATATATGCTTTTATCGCCGACAGTCCTGTTATGCTCTTTGGAGAAAGCGGGAATTGAATTATTTTTTGACTTTCAAATTCATCGACGATCTCATCAATATTATCGTTGGGCTTGAGTTTGTTGATAACCACAGTATCAATGATCATGCCGATGACGATCCACAACTCTAACAGGGTAAACGCATTTGATTTCCGTACAGCGAAGCGACGGCGTGGAGCGTTCTCCCTATATTGAGATTCAAATGGGTTTGCCCTGGGTTTTCTAAGGAATTTATCTCGCCACCATCATAACGGCAAATTCAGACAAAGTGGTCAAATCCAAAAAAAATACCTCCACTTTACCCCACTTAAAGTTAAATTTCTTTTATACTTTTAACATTTATGAATTATTATAAAAAATATTATATGTTATTGTATTTTTTTCTTGACACTTATTAAAAAATGTACTTTTAACAAAAAGGTGGGTTAAAGTGGATAATTATGGTGAAAAATGTTCCGAGGAAGCTCATTTCATACAATAGATTCAAAAGGGCGTATCATAATTCCGGCCAGGTTCCGTGATGTCATCAAAGCACAGGAATCAAATGGGGTGATGGTTTCCAGAATGGACGGGGGACTTGTGGCCTATACATATGATGAATGGCGTAACATTGAAACCCGTATATTGTCTCTGGCCGAAAAAAGCGAGAACATGCGCCGATTTAGAAGGGTCTTCATCGGAGGTGCTTTTGAATGCGCTTGCGACAAACAGGATCGTATCCTGATACCGCAGAACTTGAGACAGTATGCTGAATTGGACAAGGAGATTGTTCTTGTTGGCGTCCTCGATCATTTTGAAATCTGGTCACGTAAAAGCTGGGACAGGGAAAATATACATCTGGATAAAGACATGAAAAAGGAGGACGTAAGAAACGAAATTGCAAAATTAGGACTCTAATTGTGTTGTTCAAACATATCCCTGTAATGCTGCCCCAAGCGCTCTGTTATCTTAACTGTACACCAGGGAGAATCTATGTCGACTGCACCCTTGGGGGTTCGGGCCATGCCGGGGCTATTTGCAAAAAAATTATCCCGGGAGGAATTTTCATAGGCATTGACCAAGATATCGATGCGGTCAGGAACGCAAAAAAAGTTCTAAAATCGTTCAATTTAACCATCCACCTCTTTCATGACAATTTTATTCATCTTCCTGAGTTTCTTCAACAATTGAAAATTGATGCGGTAGACGGAATTCTTCTTGATCTTGGAATTTCACTTGATCAACTCGAGTCGAGCGGTCGGGGGTTCAGCTTCAACAAAGATGAGCCGCTTGATATGCGAATGAATTTAAAATCGAGTGCAACGGCTGAAGATTTAATCAACAGCATGGCGGAAAAAAACCTTAAGGAAATTTTTTACAAATACGGAGAGGAACGCCGAGCAGGACAAATTGCGAAAAGAATAGTAACGCAACGGCGGCGCAAAGCCATCAGATCGAGCAAGGAGTTGGCTCAAATCGTGTGCGATGCTGTTCCAAAGAACGTATCATTTAAGCAGAAAATCCACCCCGCCACACGGACGTTCATGGCACTTAGAATCGTTGTCAACAGAGAACTTGAAATGCTCGATTTATTCATGGAAAATGTTGCGAGCCTTTTAAACCATAAAGGTCGCCTATGTGTTTTATCTTTTCATTCCCTTGAAGACCGAATTGTAAAACATCGAATGAAAGCCCTGGAAAAAGGGTGTATATGTCCCCCGGGCTTACCCGAGTGTGCCTGCAATAAAAAACCATTGGTTCGAATATTGACGAAAAAAGTCGTGCGCCCCACGAAAGACGAGGTTGCAAATAACCCCATGGCAAGAAGCGCAAAATTAAGAGTCGTCGAAAAAATATGAGTACTCGTAAAGCTCTAAAAAATATTCGCAAGCTCAACGAAATGTTACTATTGATCATTTTCATGACCATCTTTCTTACGGAACTTTTGTTTTTTACCTGGTGCCGGGTCCAAACTATCGGAGCAGGATATGAAATTTCAAGAGAAGCCAAGCGTCATCAGGATCTCATAACCTTGAAAAATAACTTAAAGGTTGAACTGGCAAGGCTGAAATCTCCGGAGCGAATCGCTAAAATTGCAAAAAACCAACTCGGCCTTATAACGCCCACACGAGAGCAGATGATTATTATTCCATGAAACCGATTGAGAAAAAATATATAAGATTACGAGTTATTATCGTGGGTTCTATTTTTAGCCTTTTTTTTACGACAATTTGCGCCAAAGCGGTTTATGTTCAGGTGTTCCGCGGCTCCTGGCTGTCCGAAAAAGCAGCAGACCAATATGAAGTGTCCTGCAGATCCTACGGAAAGCGCGGAACCATATACGATACCAACCTCAAAGAACTGGCGATAAGTATCGATGTGACATCCATCGCAGCACACCCTCCAAAAATAAAAAATGCACGGACAATAGCAAAATCACTTTCTAAAATCCTAAAAATTAATCACAAATCCCTTGTCAGGAAATTGGTTTCCACCAAAAAGTTTGTATGGATCAAGCGCAAGGTCACACCCAAAGAAGCCGACGCGGTCAGGAATCTTAAAATTGCCGGGGTAGATTTCATACCCGAACACAAGCGGTTTTATCCCCATAAAACCCTCGCTGCCCAGGTTCTTGGATTTACAAATATCGACGATCATGGATTGGAAGGTATTGAATTCTATTATAATACATATCTTCAAGGTTCCGCTTCCAACTACACGATTTTAAAAGATGCTCTGGGTCGGGGATTTGATGCTGAAAAAACAACGGGTTTAAATTATAGCGGAAACAATCTTATCCTTACCATCGATAGCGTAATCGAATATATTACGGAAAAGACACTTGAAGAGGGGGTTAAAAAATTTTCTGCAAAATCCGGGATGGCAATCGTAATGGCGCCTAAAACAGGAGCCATACTTGCGCTGGCACACTATCCCTTTTTCAACCCCAATGCCATAAATAACTTCAGCCAAAAAATATGGAGAAACCGAATCATAACCGACCCGTTTGAACCGGGGTCAACCATGAAGATTTTCGCTGCAGCCTCTGCAATAGAAACCGGCAACTGCTCACCCAATAGCATCTTTTATTGCGAAAACGGTGCTTACAAGGTCGGAAAGCACGTTATTCACGATACCCACGAGCATGGGTGGCTGTCTCTGCAGCAAATCATCAAATATTCAAGCAACATAGGCGCCGTCAAATTCAGCGCAGTCACAGGACCTAAATCTTTTTACAAAACGCTGCGTGATTTTGGTTTCGGAGCAAAGACCGAAATAGACTGTCCCGGGGAAACCGCCGGCATTCTGGCGCCTTACAAGCAATGGACAACGGTTGATACCGGAACCATAGCCTTTGGTCAGGGAATTTCGGTTTCCGCCCTTCAGCTTATCTCGGCCACATCTGCCATTGCCAATAAGGGAGTGCTCATGAAGCCTTATATTGTCCAGGCTATTACCGATCAAAATGGGCAACTGATAAAAAGCTTCGGCCCCAAAAAAATGAAACGGGTCATTTCGGAAAAAACAGCCAGGACTTTAGCCATGATCATGAAAACCGTCATTACCGAAGGCGGCACCGGAGTCAATGCCGCACTTGAAGGGTATTCCGTCTGCGGCAAAACAGGAACCGCCCAGAAAATCGGCGAACAAGGGAAGTACGCCCAAGGCAAATACATATCATCTTTTATCGGATTCTTACCTAAGAAAATGCCAAAAGCGGTGATCCTGGTAGTGATTAACGAACCTGAAAAACAACATTACGGGAGCATTGTTGCTGCCCCGGTATTCAAAAAGATCGCCCGCAAAACCCTTGATTATATGAACATACGTCCAAAAAGCAAAACCGGCAGATTAATGGTCTCATTAAAGAGTGAAGCAAGAGGATGAAACTTTCGAGTTTATTGAAAACGGTTACGCCTGTAAGCTTTTACGGAACCGGTCCGGATGCCGGGCAATTTTCAGTTTCACCGGACCCTGAAATAAGTTCCATCCATTACAGAGCGCAGGATGTTAAGCCGGGTGGGCTGTTTGTTGCGATAAAGGGCTTTGCCGCAGATGGTCATGACTTTATTGATGAAGCGTTGGCCAGGGGGGCATCAGCAATTGTTACCCAGAAACCCGTCAGAAAAAAATCGATAATCATAGAGGTTAAAAACACTAGAAATGCCCTTGCGAAAATATCAGATCGGTTTTACTCAAATCCGTCAAAAAAGCTGTTTTTAATCGGAATAACCGGTACCAACGGTAAAACAACCACTGCATTTTTAGTCGAGAATCTGCTTTCACAGGCCGGGATCAAGGTCGGTGTCATTGGAACACTAAATTACCGATATTCCGGTAAAACGTTTCAAAACCCCATGACAACGCCGGAATCTTACGATCTGCAGAAAATTCTGACTGAAATGCTCAAAAGCGGCATCACCCATGTTGTTATGGAAGTATCTTCCCACGCCATCGACCTTAACAGAATATGCAACTGCAGATTCAATCTCCTGGTCTTTACCAATTTGACCCAGGACCATCTGGATTATCACGGAGATATGAATTCATACTGGTCCTGCAAAAAAAAATTTTTTACGCAAATACCCGATCACGAATCAGCAAACCACGGGGTTTCGGCGGTAATAAATCACAATGATGAAAAAGGAAGGGAGCTTATAAAGCTGCTTGAAGCAAGCATTGGAAAACCGTCTGTACTTTCGACGGGCTTTTCCAATGGCAACAGTATATGTGCCAAGGACATAACGCACGACCTGACAGGTATTTCCGGTAAAGTTATTACACCGGCCGGCGCTTTTGAATTTAAATCACCCCTTGTGGGAAAACATAACCTGGAAAACATTCTCTGCGCCACAGGAGTAGGTATTGTGCTCAATCTATCTTTAGATTCCATTAAAACGGGCATCCAAGCGGTTTGCGCAGTACCCGGACGTCTCGAATCAATTCCAAATGATATCAACCGGCTTATATATGTTGATTACGCTCATACTCCGGATGCTCTTGAAAATGTACTGTCCGCGCTAAAATTTTCGGCCACAGGCAGAATAATCTGTGTATTCGGATGTGGCGGCAACCGGGACAAAACCAAACGGCCCCTAATGGGGCGAACCGCAGCAAGACTCTGTGACCTTACCGTAATCACATCGGACAATCCCAGAACAGAACCGCCCATGGAAATTATTGAACAAATCGTTCAGGGTACGAAAAAAACGATTTCCAACGTGTATACGCCGGCCGATCTGTCAACCGGTTTCCGGAAAAAAGGATATGTTGTGGAACCAGACCGCAAAACGGCCATACAGCTTGCAATTACGGCGTCACGGTCGGGAGATATCGTTTTGATCGCGGGCAAGGGGAATGAAACGTATCAGATAATAGGAAACAATACCATCAGTTTTGATGACAGAAATGAGGCAAGAACCGCACTTTCGAAACTAGAAATCCAATATTCAAAGCACAACTCATATGATCATCCCAAACCCGGAAACCGAAACCCGGAACCCCAAGTCCGACCCACCACCTGGACCACTGCTGAAATCCTTGAGGCCACGGGAGGAGACCTTTTATTAGACGATCTTAAACACTCTTTTTCAGGCATATCCATCGATTCGCGCAACATATCAGTGGATGAACTCTTTGTTGCCATTAAGGGAGATACCCATGACGGCCATAGTTTTATCGGCGACGTAATTGAGCGCGGAGTAAGCGGTCTTTTGATAGACAGGGCCAATACCCATACGTTGCCCGGCAAGGAATCTATAGAAAATGGTATTGTCTGTATAACGGTAAACGACACCATCAGAGCGTTGGGCGACCTCGCCGCGTTTAATCGAAAACACTCAAATGCCTCGGTGGTTGCCATAACCGGCTCAAACGGTAAAACCAGTACCCGTAAAATGACAGCAGGGGTTGTTTCCAAACGCTTTTCCACGTTATCTACTTCCGGAAATTTAAATAACCTGATCGGGCTTCCCCTTACCCTGCTGAATCTTAACCTTAACCACAGATGGGCTGTACTGGAGCTCGGCATGAACAGCCCCGGAGAAATAAAGCGCCTCGCCGAAATCTGTTCACCCGATATCGGTGTTATCACAAACATCGGACCGGCACACCTTGAAGGATTAGGCTCCCTGGATGCGATCATGCAAGCCAAAGGAGAACTTTTAGAAGAAATTAAGCCGGACGGAACAGCGGCTTTGAATGCAGATGACCCGAGACTGTTGCAGCTGGCCGACTACACCTCAAGAAATGTTCTGTTTTTCGGACGTTCAAAAAACGCCCGGATAAGAGCTCGATCGGTGAAGGGAACAGGGGCCGGTCTGTCTTTTACCCTGGTGCTGCCTGAGGAAAGCATTACCGTGGATTTAAAAACTCCGGCCGCTTTCATGATTTCAAATGCGCTCGCAGCTGCGGCTGTCGGATATCTATTGGGTTTAACCGCCGGAGAAATAAAAGATGGCCTTGAAGATTTTAAACCGGTTAAGGGAAGGATGAATATTCTTAAAACCGTCAAGGGAATAAATATCATTGACGATACCTATAATGCCAATCCGGATTCAATGAAAGCAGCCATAAATACGCTCAGATCATTGAAGGAAAATCACATGGGAATTCTGATTGCCGGCGATATGCTTGAGCTTGGAGATCATGCAGAATCTATGCATCGAAATATCGGCCGAATAGCCGCCGTGTCAGATATTGCCAAACTTTATGTTACCGGTCAGTTCTCCCAAACCGTGGCCTCGGGTGCCATGGACGAAGATATGAATCCCCGTGATATTTTTACCGGCACTAAAGAAGAGATTCTGGAAGGGATTAAAGACCGGCTTGGCCCGGGCGACTGGGTCCTTGTGAAAGGGTCCAGGGGGATGACCATGGAAACGATTGTCCAAGGGCTATTGGACTGGGCCAACCAGTAACTGATAAGTACATTAAGTGCCTAAAGTGCCTAAAGTCGAGGAAAGCGCTTTCAGCGTAAATCAGTTTTTATTTAAATTAATAGTGTCGAAGGCACATGCATTAACCCTGGCCCAGACCGATCACCAAAGCTCTATGTTCAAAAAATCAGGTTTGGAATGATCCATAGGATATATCAATATATATAAACGAGTCGCACCAGGGCGGGCTTTAGCTCACTTTAGTTCACTTCAAACTTTAGGCACTATTAGGATAATGCTATTACGGGCATAGCTATATTATCTCTGATCTGAATCAAAGGATCGGGTTTTTAATAAGCAAAAAAAAAATATGCTTTATCATCTACTATATCCGCTTCACACATCTTTATCGGTATTTAATGTATTTCGGTACATTACCTTCCGGACGATCTATGCCAGCCTGACGGCCTTTTTGATCTGTGTTATTCTGGGACCGTGGGTTATTCGAAAAATGAGCTATCTGCAGATCGGTCAATATATACAGGAAGACGGTCCGCCGACCCATCATAAAAAGGCGGGGACACCGACTATGGGCGGAACGCTGATACTTTTTTCCATCATCGTTTCAACACTGTTATGGACCAATTTAACCAATTATTACATCTGGGTCGTCCTTTTGGTTACCGTCGGCTACGGCAGTATCGGTTTCATTGACGACTATCTTATGCAAATCAAGAAACGCAATAAGGGGTTAAGTGTTCGAAACAAATTTCTTTTGCAGGCGACTCTGGCGATTGTGACAGGGGCCCTTGTTTGCTCATATGCTGGCTTTTCCACCCAGATAACCATTCCGTTTTTTAAAAATATTTCACCGGATCTCGGAATGGGATACATCCTGTTTGCCGCCTTTGTAATTATCGCCACATCAAACGCGGTCAACATCACGGACGGCCTTGATGGTCTTGCAATCGGACCTTTTATCATCGCTTCAGCCGCATATATGATCTTTGCTTATGTGGCCGGACATTTCAAAATCGCCAATTACTTGCAGATCAGATATGTTGCCGGAAGTGGTGAAATCGCCATTTTCTGCGGAGCTATGGCCGGATCAGGTCTGGGATTCCTGTGGTTCAATTCATACCCTGCACAAATTTTCATGGGCGATGTGGGTTCTCTTGCCCTGGGAGGGGCAATAGGCGCCGTGGCGGTTATCATCAAACAGGAGATATTGCTCATTCTGGTCGGCGGGCTTTTTGTCATCGAAACACTATCCGTAATTTTTCAGGTCGGTTTCTTCAAGATAACCAATGGACGCAGAATTTTCAGAATGGCCCCGCTTCACCATCATTTTGAACTTAAAGGATGGCCTGAACCCAAGGTTATTGTTCGATTCTGGATCATTGCAATCGCACTGGCACTGATTGCCATGAGTACGCTGAAACTTAGATAAGACAGGTAAGGGGTAATAGGTAAATGATATAAAATTCATAACCTGTAACCCAACCCGGATAAACCAGAAAAGTTACAAGTGAGGTAAAGTTTGAAGTGAGCTAAAGCCCGCCCTGGTGCTAATCGTTCATATAATGATTTGACTTATGCACCATTACAAACATGACTTTTTGAGTACAGAGTATTGGTGATCGGTCTGG
>Ga0315545_1000597_pt1 | contig 37870 bp, 22 predicted proteins | sample SalMarSW160210MG_FD_203096 | JGI IMG/M metagenome (GOLD analysis project Ga0315545, IMG submission 203096) | Salt marsh sediment microbial communities from the Plum Island Ecosystem LTER, Massachusetts, United States - Salt Marsh Sediment SW1602-10 ...
ACGGACACCACTTTTTTTCTCATAATAGGACACCTTTGTTAAACAGCTTTAACAATTATATCCACAAAATGATATCATTAAACAGCTTAACTACAATTTTAGCAATACTTTTTGGACATTATTCCCATCCTGAGAACCGTCGAAGGCGGGGCGAAGAATCTCATCCTGATAACTTTTTGAAATTCTTAGATTCTTCCCCCGCCTTTAGCGGGGTCAGAATGATACGATGGCGTCCCATTGGTTTTTCGACAATCCCTAAAGGTGAACACTCCATCAATTTTGTCAATAACTATTGATCATAATCATAAGGAGGAAATCTTTTATGGCAAAATACAAGATCGCCTGGCTTCCCGGAGATGGAATAGGAAAGGATGTTTTGAATGCGGCTAAGATAGTTTTGGAGAAGATAAAGTTGGGTGCAGAATATATCCCCGGCGATATTGGCTGGGAGTTCTGGTGCAAGGAAGGAGATGCCTTGCCGGAGAGGACCATCCAGCTTTTGAAAAATACTGACTGCTGCCTTTTTGGTGCCATCACCTCCAAACCCAAGGAGGAAGCAGAATCAGAGATAGATCCTGCTCTCAAAGACAAAGGATATGTCTATTTTAGCCCTATCGTGAAACTTCGCCAGCTATTTAACCTCCGAACCAATCTCAGACCCTGCAAAGCTTATGCGGGCAATCCTTTGAATTATCGAGATAACGTAGATTTAGTGGTGTTCAGAGAAAACACCGAAGATCTTTACGCTGGTGTGGAGTTTCATCCCCTTCCTTCGGAGGTGATGTCGGTGGTTTGTAAACATAATGAGCGGATGAAGAAATTCGAAAATATTCCACTTGGAGATATTGCGGTAAGTTTGCGGGTGAACACCCGGAAGGCTTGTCAGAACATCGTTCGGGATGCTTTTGGGTATGCCAGAAGACATAAAAGAAGATCGGTCACCGTGGTGGAGAAACCCAACGTGATAAGGGAGACCTCCGGTCTGATGGTCAGGGAGGCAAGAAAGGTTGCCAAAGAATATCCGGAGATCCCTTTGTGGGAGACCAATATCGATGCCATGTGCATGTGGCTGATCAAAAATCCTGAAGATTACGATGTGCTGGTTACCTCCAACATGTTCGGTGATATAGTATCTGATCTTTCTGCCCAACTGGTGGGAGGATTGGGCTTTGCCTGTTCCGGAAACATTGGGGATAATTATGCCCTCTTCGAGCCCACTCATGGCTCTGCTCCCAAATATACAGGGATGAACAAGGTCAATCCCATGGCGACACTTCTGAGCGTGAAGTTGATGTTAGACTGGTTAGGAGAGACTGAAAAAGCCTCGCGTCTGGAGTCTGCCATTGCTGAGGTGATCAAAGAAGGAAAGGTGAGAACTTACGATATGGGAGGCACATCCACCACCACGGTTGTGGCAGAGGAGGTGGCAAGGAAGCTTTAAGGAGTGCACCGCGCCTTTGGCGGTGTGCGAACTTGATTTTAAGCTTTAAAACCTCCTGAAGGAGAATTTGGAGTGTTCACCTTTAGGTGAACCTTTCGTTGGTAACGGACATCTTGTCCGTTCTCCCGCCAAAGGCGGAATCAGGATGAATCCCTTACCATAAAGCGTCACGGACGAGGGCGTCCGTGGCTAACGAGAGAATTTGAAATCGTAGGGACAAGCCTTGTGCTTGTCCTTCACATTTGTGGACAGGGACAAACCCTGTCCCTGCATTTTTCTTAAAGAGGAGGGGCGTCGGCATTCACCATTGTGTTTTTATACTCCACCCTGCGACTTTCCCACAATTTCCTCCAACATCTTTTGGTTTTTTGGTATTTTTGTTTATATTAATAGCTGTAGGTGAATGTCGTCAGAACTACACTGTTTCAGCGGTAGCCGCCCCACTTCAGGCGGGGCGAAAAGAAAAACCATGATGCATCAACTTTCAGAAAAGATAAAAAAAAATTTGCTTCCCCTTGTGATGAAGCCGGGAAGATATGTCGGGAACGAGCTGGGAGCTATAAAAAAAGATCATCAGGGAAAGCTCAAAGTGGCTTTAGCCTTTCCGGATGTGTATGAGATCGGAATGTCCTATCTGGGCTTTGCTATACTCTATCACATAATCAATCGAAGACCTGATTGGGTGGCGGAAAGGGTCTTCGCTCCCTGGGTGGATGCCGAGGAGATTATGAGAAAAGAAAGCATCTCACTTTTCTCCTTAGAAACTCACACCCCCTTAAAAGAATTTGATATTGTAGGATTCTCCTTAACCTATGAACTCAACTATGCCACCGTCCTCAACATGCTGGACTTGGCTGAGATACCAGTATGGTCGTCTCAAAGAGACGAGGGGTTTCCTTTGATTATTGCCGGCGGACCTTCTGCTATGAATCCAGAACCTATGGCAGAATTTTTCGATCTATTCGCCTTGGGTGATGCAGAGGAGATGGTAAGCGAAATCTTGGAGGCAATCCAGCAAGGGAAGAAAGATAAAACGAACAAACAAGAGCTCCTCCATGAACTCTCCAAAATACCCGGTGTTTACGTTCCCCAGCTTTACGAAGTCAAATATAACGCGGAAAATAAATTTGAAAAGATCGTGCCGAAGTTGCCGGATGTTCCTGAAAAGATTAAGGTGAGAACCCTGCCTCAACTAAAAAACGAGTATTATCCTTCTGCTCCTATAGTTCCCTTTCTGGAGACAATCCATGACCGTTTAACCATAGAGATCATGCGGGGCTGTCCCCGAAAGTGCCGTTTCTGTGCGGCAACCATAGCGTATCATCCCAAACGAGAAAGAACGGTAGAGGCGATAGTCAAACAGGCTGAGTCTGGTATCGCCAACTCCGGATGGGATGCTATCTCTCTTCTCTCGCTTTCCACCACCGACTATTCTGAACTTTCTGAATTGACCAAAACACTTGCAAAGAGATTTTATTCGAAAAGGGTTTCTATCTCACTTCCTTCGCTCAGACCGGACACCTTTTCCTTAGAGTTGGCACGGCTTTTAGCTCAGATAAAAAAGCCGGGCTTGACCTTTGCTCCGGAGGCAGGCACTCCCAGGCTTAGAAACGTTATCGGTAAAAGCCTAAATGAGCAGGATCTTTTGAATACCGCTAAGGTTGCCTTCTCTTCAGGATGGAATCTGATCAAACTCTATTTTATGATCGGGTTGCCCACAGAAAAAGAGGAGGATTTAAAGGGAATAGTGGATTTGCTGAGAAAGATTTTGAGAATAGGGAAAGAGACAAGCAGAGGGAAAAATCTGAATGTGACCATATCACCCTTTGTCCCCAAGCCTCATACCCCTTTTCAATGGGAAAAGCTGGAGGATGCCGATAGCTTGCAGAGAAAGATTCGTTATCTGAAAACTAATTGCAGACGAGGGAACCTACATCTGAAATTCAGGGATCCACAGGTTTCCTATCTTGAGGGAATTTTGGGTCGGGGAGATCGGCGAATCTCTTCTGTTATTTTCTCGGCGTGGAAGAAGGGGGCAAAGCTGGATAGCTGGACAGAACATTTCAATTATCAGCTCTGGAGAGAGGCATTTACTGAGCAAGGAATCGATCCACATTCCTACGCTGAGGAAAAAGACCCTGACCTGCCTCTTCCCTGGGATCATATTGACAAAGGAATCAGAAAGGAATATTTGAAGAAGGAGAGAAATCGGGCTTATGCTTTTCATGAGGAATCTGTTACAGAGAGAAAATATCCTTCGAGTGTGAGTTCCCAAGAAAAGTCTTTCCCCGGCGAGGTGAAAGTAAGCGATTTTATTCCTCAGGAGGGATTGCAAAAAGTGCTTGCCCCATCCGAGGAATCTTCTACGACCCCTCTTTCCTCCTATGGTCGTAAGAAGAAGAGAAAACCACTATCGCCGGCACTGACCGTAGTGCGCAGTCGGGTGAGGCTGAAATGGAGCAAATCTGAGGAGGTCAGATTTACTTCTCATCTGGATGTGGGACGCACCCTTGAGCGCACCATCCGCAGATCGGGAATTCCCATCGCATATTCGGAAGGATTTCATCCTCACCAGAAGGTCGCCTTCAGTCCTCCTCTTCCTTTAGGATTTATCTCTGACGTGGAGTATCTGGACATACAGCTTACCGAACCCTACACTTCTTTTGTCCTTGATCGCTTAAACCGAGCTTTGCCATCGGGATTTAAGTTTTTAGAAGGCAAACCGATTTTGGGCAAATCAGACTCCTTAAGCTCCATCATAAATTTAGCTTCCTACGAGGTAAGGCTGAAAATCCTCTTGGATCAAACAGAGAAGCTGATTGAATCCATCCTGGATGAAAAGAATTTGTGGGTGAAAAGAACTTCCAAGCAACAGGTTAAGGAAATTGATATAAGAAGACAAATTCTGAAATTAGAGTGTGAGCATTTCGATGATCAGGTTGTTCTTAAAATGCATCTGGGGCTGGGAGGTGATGGTTACGCCCGACCAGAGGAAGTTTTGGTGTATGGATTTGGTTTTGAGGAAAAGAAAGTAGCAGGCTTGCTTTTCAAAAGAACAGGACTTTTTATCATGAAGAATAAACAGATCATAGCTCCGATGGAAGTACTTTAGCTAAAAACTTTATCTTAACCTGAATTTTTCAAAAGAAACCTTAAGCAAATTTGATCCCTACAGTTGAGTTTTCTTAAGAGAGTGGCAAAAACACAGAGCACAAATCCCAGAGAGATCGCTTTAAGAATTTTGTATGACATAGAGATCAAGGACACCTTTGCCAACCAAGCCGTTCAGTCTTTCTCCCGGAATCTGTATCTATCTTCTCTGGATCGAAGATTTATAAGCGAACTGGTTTTTGGGACCACCAAAATGAGAAGGAGGCTGGACTATATTTTAGGTCTGTTCCTGGAAAGAAAGCTGGAGGAGTTGACTCCATGGATACGAAACATATTGAGAATGGGGGTCTATCAGATAGATTTTCTGGAAAAGGTTCCGGAGAGTGCGGCTGTGGATGAGTCGGTAAAACTGGCTAAAAAGTTCGGGCATAAAGGGACGGTAGCTCTGGTCAACGCTGTTTTGAGAAGCTATTTAAGAAATAAAAGCCAGGTAAGTTTTCCCTCATGGGAGAAGGATAGGGTTGAGAATATCGCTCTGTTCTATTCTTTTCCCAGCTGGATGGTCAAGCAGTGGCTGAGGATTTTCGGAGAAGAACAGACCATCAAGCTGTGTCAGGCTTTCAACCAAAGACCGCGCCTTTGTTGCCGGATGAACTGGTTGAAGATAGACCAGAATGGGCTGGAGGAAACATTCAAGCGGGAAAAGATCAAATTCAAGCCGGGCAAATTCGGTAAGGATTTTTATTCAATTGAATCCAAAGTGGATCTGGACCGTTTTGCTCCCTTACAAAAGGGGCTGATCTATTTTCAGGATGAAAGCGCCGGATTTCCGGTAAAGCTTTTGGATCCTCAACCGGGTGAGTATATAGTAGATCTATGTGCCGCCCCGGGAGGAAAGAGCACTTACGTTGCAGAAAAAATGTTGGATCAGGGGCTGGTGCTGGCGGTGGATATAAGTGCAAAAAAGCTTGAAATTGTGAGAGACAATTGCCAGAGGTTGGGAGTGCGCTCTGTAGCTTTATGCTGTGCCGATGCTAAAAATTTTTCCTGCCATCCTGTGGACAGGATTTTGATTGATGCCCCTTGCTCTGCCTTAGGAACCTTAGGACGAAACTCGGACGCTCGCTGGAGAAAACAAAAGGAGGATCCTTTGCGATTGCAGAAGCTTCAGACAGAAATTTTGTCAAATGCGGCAAAATTTTTGAAAAGAGGAGGAGTTTTAGTTTATAGCACCTGCACCATCACGTCTGAAGAAAATGAGCAGGTGATTGAAAAATTTTTAAAGCAAAGGAAAGATTTCCTACTGGCAGAGGGCTCTCATTTCGTAGATCCGGAGGTGGTGGATCAGAATGGTATGGTTCGGACATTGCCCCATGTTCATAAGATGGATGGAAGCTTTGCCTGTAGATTAGAAAAAATATAGCCCCGCTGAAGAATGAGATTTTTAACTGGATTTTTAGGGAAAATCTTGTATTTTAGCTTGCACACAAAAACTGTGAACTCAACTTTAGAAAGTATCAATGGAGAAGACAAAAAAGACAAAGCTGAACAGTGTATTTGTTTTCATCTGGAGAAGTAAACTAATAAAATATCCTCTCTTGCTTTTGGGGACGGTTGCAGCCCTTTTTCTTTTGTTGCTTCTGGCTGACCGCGTGATTATGCCTATTGCTGTCCACTGGGGAGAAGCGCGTGCGGTTCCAGACTTAACGGATTTAAGTTTAAAAGAGGCAGAGTCTATCTTAAAAAGGAAAGGTTTAGACCTTCAGGTACTGGCGGAGGTGTATGATCCTACCAAGCCTCCGGGGACTATCCTTTCTCAAATCCCTCATCCTAATACCAGGGTCAGAGAAGGGAGGTTTGTAAGGATAACGGTGAGCAAAGGTGGAAAGATGGTTCTGATGCCTAAACTTAAAGGTATCTCCATAAGACAGGCGGAGCTTTTGTTGGTTCATGAGGGATTGGAACTGGGAGAGGTTAGCTGGACTCCATCTGATTCCTTCCCCAGGGATGTGGTGATCGCCAGCACACCTTCATCTGAAACTTCCGTTCCGTTTGGAATGTCCGTAAATTTGAGGGTGAGTTTGGGGATAAAGCCGGATACAGTTGTGGTGCCTGATCTTTTGGGGATGAACTTAGATGAGAGCAAGAAGATCCTTCGGGAGATCGGACTTCAACTGGGAAAGACAAAATTGAAGGTAAAAAATGATTTTCTCCCCGGGACGATATTGAAGCAATATCCCCAACCGGGCAAAAGAATTGAAAGGGGATCCAAGATCAATTTGGAGGTTTCTGCCACTGAATGAGAGATGCCTACCTTGTGCCCGCCAGGTCCCTGACCTGGCGGAAAGCTCACGGTTCCCTGTTTGGTCTGGGAACCCGACAGACACGAAAAATGCTTTCGAGGCTCGTTCCACGGTCTCGATGCTCGAAGCAGGTCTTGGGAACTCAGTTTTTTTCGAGCAGTGAGCTTCGATTGCCGAGTTTCGATACGAGCACGGACGTGCCCGTCGGGGCTTCGCCAACGATAAACCAACTACTTTTTTCATGAGGTGACAGATGGTAAAAGTGGCACCGTCTCTTTTATCTGCTGATTTCAGAAATATCGAAAGAGAAATCAAACGGGTGGAAAAGTGTAAGGTGGACCTGCTTCATCTGGATGTAATGGATGGACATTTTGTGCCTAACATTACCTTCGGTCCCATGATCGTTGAAGCCATAAACCGTTGTACCAATCTTCCTTTAGACGTTCATCTTATGATTGAAAACCCAGACTCTTTTGTGGAATCCTTTGTCAAAGGCGGCTCGGATTATCTTACCGTAAGCTTCGAAGTTTGCAGGCACCTTCATCGAACCATAAATTTAATTAAAAGCTTCAAGGTCAAAGTGGGATGTGCTTTAAATCCTGGCACACCCTTTAGTATGATCAAGCCTGTTTTAAAAAAACTGGATTTGCTTTTACTAATGACAGTTAATCCGGGATTTGGGGGGCAAAAGTTCACACCTTCAGTTTTGCCAAAGATTGAGGAAGCAAAAAAGCTCATCCAGGAGCATAAATTAAGAACAGAAATACAAGTGGATGGTGGGATAAATCCTGAAACCGCTAAGCTCGTGAAGAAAGCAGGGGCAACCATTTTGGTAGCAGGAGCGGCTATCTTTAAGAGCAAAAACTATTGCCGGACAGTTAAAGCTTTGAGAGAATGGTAAGAACTCGTTGGTCGAGGGTGCCCCCTCCTCGACCTGGAGTTGTGTGGCAGGGTAAGGGTACCCTGCCACAACGTTTTGGAATCAAAATTTTTATTGCTAAAACAGTTTAGCTGTTTATATTATAACTTTCGTATTTGAGCCTGATTAGGCGTATGATACGCAGAGAGGAGAAAAAAGCTTTTCTCCATTAGTTTAAGAAATTCAAGTCAAATCTTGATCTGAGAAGATGTTTGAAGATTTAACCATAAAGTTAGAAGGGATTTTCAAAAAGCTTCGGGGACGGGGGAAGCTTTCTGAAAGCAACATCAAGGATGCTTTGAAAGAGGTGAGGCGTGCGCTTCTGGAAGCGGACGTTAATTATAAAGTGGTGAAGGAGTTCATTGGTCAGGTGGAATCCAAAGCCATTGGTCAGGAGGTTCTTCGAAGCATCACCCCAGGACAACAAATTATCAAGATAGTCAATGACCAATTGACCACTCTTTTGGGAAAAGAGAGGGTGGAGGTGAAGTTCTCTGCCCAACCTCCAACCGTGTTCATGCTCATTGGCCTGCAGGGGTCGGGCAAAACCACCGCTTGTGGAAAACTGGCGCGATATTATAAAAAGAAAGGAAGATTCCCTTTGCTGGTGGCGGCAGACATTTATCGTCCAGCCGCGGTGGACCAGCTTAAGATTTTGGGCAAGATGCTTAACATCCCTGTCTTTTCTGCCAAAGAAGATCCGGTGAAGATATGTGAAAGCTCGATTGAACATGCCAGAAAGGAAGGCAAAGATTTAGTGATAATCGACACTGCAGGAAGGTTGCATATTGATGAACCTTTGATGCAGGAGCTTTTAAATATAAAGAAGGCGGTTTCACCTCAGGAGATTATTCTGGTGGCGGATGCTATGACCGGACAGGATGCGGTCAACATCGCCAAAACTTTTGAGGATAAGATTGGCTTAGATGGAATCTTTTTGACCAAGATGGATGGAGATGCCCGAGGAGGAGCGGCACTTTCCATTCGGGCTGTCACTGGCAAACCGATAAAGTTTGTGGGGATGGGGGAAAAGCTGGATGCTTTGGAGACGTTCTATCCGGATCGAATCGCCTCGCGCATCCTGGGGATGGGAGATGTGGTCTCTTTAGTGGAAAAGGCTGGGGAGGCGGTGGATCTTGAAGAAGCCAAAAAACTGGAGAAGAAATTAAGGAAAGAGGCTTTTACCCTGGATGATTTCTACGCACAGCTTCAGCAGTTGAAAAAAATGGGTCCTTTAGAGTCGATTCTGGAGATGATTCCCGGCATGGGAGGAAAGATGATGCGTGGACTCAAAATTGATGAAAAAGCCATGGTGCGGGTGGAAGCCGTAATCAACTCCATGACCAAAGAGGAAAGGCAGAAGCCTCATATCATAGATGGAAGCAGAAGAAAAAGAATCGCTCAAGGAAGCGGAACATCCATTCAGAGCGTCAATCAACTTCTAAAACAATTCTTCATGATGCAGAAGATGATAAAAAACGCGGCTAAAATGGATCTTAAGAAATTCGAGAAAGGATTTCTCTCTTTTCGTTAGCTGGTTTTGTAGTTGCCCAATTTATTGGGCTGGTTAATTGATATGAACTATGCTACTCTGTATGAAGTTGGAATTCGATCAATAGGTAATTAGAAAAAATGGAGTAAAAAACCATATTAAACGGAGGTGAACTTGGCAGTAAAAATCAGATTAAGAAGAATGGGCGCAAAGAAAAGGCCCTCTTACCGGTTTGTCGCCACAGATTCCCGTATGCCCCGGGATGGCAGGTTCATTGAAATTTTGGGCCATTACAATCCTATCGAAAACCCGGCTAGCGTGGGGGTGAAGGAAGAGAGAGTCTACTATTGGCTAAAACAGGGTGCTATACCCACTGAGACGGTGAACAGTCTTTTCAAACAGATTGGGCTTTTGAAAAAATGGGAGATGCTTAAGAAGGGTGAGGATGTTTCCCAGATCACCCTGTCGACCCAGCTTAAGGAAGGGCTTAAAAAGAAGAAGAAAAAGAAGGGGAAAGCACCTGAGGAAGCTGCCCCTGCGGCGGCAGAAGGAGCTCCGCAGGAGAAAGCTGAAGTTGAAAAGCCGAAAGAAGAGAAGAAAGAGGAAAAAAAGGAGGATAAGAAAGGGGAGGAAAAGCCGAAAGAAGAGGTTAAAAAAGAAGATAAAAAAGAAGATGAAAAGGAAGTAAAGAAGGAGGATAAGAAAAAGGACAAGAAAGAAGATAAGAAAGAGGGTGAGAAGAAGGAAAAAAAGGAGGATAAGAAAGAGGAGGAAAAGCCGAAAGAAGAGGTTGAAAAGGAAGATAAAAAAGAAGATGAAAAGGAAGTAAAGAAGGAGGATAAAAAAAAGGACAAGAAAGAAGATAAGAAAGAGGATGAGAAGAAGGATAAAAAGGAGGATAAGAAAGAGAGTAAAAAGGAAGAGGAGAAACCCAAAGAGTAGTTTTACTCTGAGACAGGGAGTTATAAAAGTATAAGAGAAGAATAGATTCGAGACTTAAGAGAAATTCAAGAAAAGAGAGACGCAGGATTAATTATCGGATTAAAAAGAACAGGAAAGCGTCTGAAGGGGTTCTCTTCTTTTCCTTGGAGTAGAGGAAATTAAAAGACATGGATAGGGTAACCATGGGGCGGATCTCTCGAGTGCGAGGCATAAAGGGAGAAATGGTGGTTGTCCCTTTAACCGACGATCCCCACAGGTTTCTAAAACTTCAAGAGGTGATAATCTCAAAGGAGGAAAGCACCAAAGGGTTTCAGGTGGAAGGGGCGAGAGAATTTAAAGGAAAGGTTTTGCTCAAACTGAAGCAGGTGGAGAGTCCGGAGGAGGCAAAAAAGCTGGTGGGAGGTTTCATAGAGATAGAAAGAGATCAACTGGTTGAGCTTTCTGAAGAAAGATATTTCATATTTGACATAATCGGGCTTTTAGTCGTCACCACCAAGGGAGAGAAAATAGGAAAGGTGAAAGAGGTGATCTCGCTTCCGGCAAATGATTTATATCTGGTCGAGGGCGACGACAAGCAATACGATATTCCAGCGATAAAAAAGGTGGTCAAAAAAATTGACTTGGAAAAAAAGGAGATGATTATAGAGCCAATAGAAGGTTTGTTGGACCTTTAAATTAATACAAAAGCAGGAAATAAGTTTACTTGCCCCTCACCCTAACCCTGCGAAGCATGCATACGCATCTCCCACAAGGGGAGAGGAAACTTCATAAATTCTCCCTCCCTTGATGGGAGGGGGTAAGGGGGAGGGTGATTATGTCAATTCATTTAATTTGTTTGCTATAATATCATCCATGCTGATCGATATCTTAACCATCTTTTCCGGCATGTTTTCCGGACCGTTAGATGAAAGCTTACTTCAGAAGGCAAGGGAGAAGAATCTTTTAAAAGTGCGCATACATAACATCAGGGATTTTGCGGAGGATAAACACAAGACCACGGATGATACACCTTTCGGAGGAGGAGGGGGGATGGTGATGAAGCTGGAGCCTTTGTGTAAAGCGTTAGATTCGTTGTGGGATCAAGATAATGAAAAATTGCAAACCAGCATTATTCTGACCACTCCTTGTGGAGAGAAATTCTCCCAGAGCAAAGCGCAAGAGCTTTCCCTGAAGGATCATCTGATCATAATATGCGGACACTACAAGGGGACCGATGAGCGATTGAAAATGCTTTATCCCGTGGAGGAGACATCCATCGGCGATTACGTGCTGACCGGAGGAGAGATTCCTGCTTTGGTGATCTTAGATTCCGTGGTGAGATTGATTCCCGGCGTTTTAGGAGATTTTGAGTCGGCTCAAACCGATTCTTTCTTTGACGGAATCCTGGGACCACCAGAGTATACCCGCCCGGCGGAGTTTAAAGGATTGAAGGTGCCGGAGGTGCTTCTGTCCGGAGATCATGAGAAGATCAAGAAGTGGCGGAGAAAAGAAGCGTTGAAAAGAACTTTACACAGAAGACCGGATTTATTAAATTGGGGACAACTTTCCGATGAGGAAAGAGAATGGATAAGGGAGATTGAAAGGGAAAGGGAATAAAGCTTTTTTTAATTTATTCCCAACTGTTTGGAGAAAAATCCCGTTATTTTTTGGCGGAGGAAAAAATGGATCCGATTTCAGCAGTTGAAGCAAAATATCTGAAAGATAAAATCCCACAGTTTGGTCCTGGAGACACGATAAGGGTCCACACCAGGATCAAAGAAGGAGACAAGGAGAGGGTTCAGATATTTGAGGGTGTGGTGATTCAGAAGAGGGGCAAAGGGACCGGGGAAACCTTCACCCTAAGGAAGGTCTCCAGCGGTGTGGGGGTGGAGCGCGTTTTCCCCTTGCATTCGCCTAACATCACCAAAATACAACGGTTGCGACAGGGAAAGACGAGAAGAGCCAAACTCTTTTATCTGAGAGGATTGAAAGGGAAATCCGCTCGTATCAAGGAAAAGAGAAAAGAAGAACAAAGCTCAGAATCATGATGGTTCGAGCAAGGTAGGCAATTTGTTTCTTTTATGTCTTCTTAAAGAATTCTCTATTGGTTAATTACGTGAACGGATCTTCGATCACGGTCGACCGGTTTCTGTTTTTCCTTTAACCTTTCTCCACAAGTTTGGGGAGACTTCTTATAGTCGCCCGTTCACTTTTTTGCCGTACTTATTTCTATCTCTTCTTTAAATAGAAGGGGGATACGGTTTATTTTCTACCCTTAAAAACAACTACACAAAAACCCAGGATTAATGAAGTGAAGAAAAACTTAATACAAACGCACTAAATGTTTTAACATTGTCTTTGCAAGCCCAAAGGGCGTGGTACCGCCAACGGCGGGACTTCGTTTCACTCGCAATGACCTTTTATTTAAAGCGTTTGTATTATTGCTTCTTGCATTTTCAATGGAACAATAGTATATGCTGTGCCCGCCAGGTCCCCTGACCTGGCGGGAGCTGCCTGTCGGGTCGGGGACCCGACAGGCACAGGGAGGCGAAGAAGGAAGAATGTTCCATTTTTTATGCAAAATAAATAAACATAAAAAAAGCCGCCCTGAAGTTCGAGATCACTCCAAGGCGGCTTTATCCCCCCTTAATTTACCTCACACTGAATGACCTCCAACTTGATGCCCATCTGTTTCCTCTGGTGTCGGTTAGAAGAAGAGAGTAAAAATATTTCCCTCTTTTAATCCTTTTACCATTGACCTTTAAATCCCATAGAACGCTAAATCCGGGCATAACCCTTCCGTGAAGGGTCTTCAACAGATAGGGTTCTATCTGAGCTTGATTTAGTCCTTTTGGCTTGTCCTTACAGATGTAAAGCTTCCATTCAGCGATGTTGAAATCAATCTCAGGTTTTAATAAGAACAAAACGTGTTTGTCTTTGCCAGGGGAGATTTGCTCCACCCGGGAATCCATCTGAAATTTCGAGTAATTATAGGGTGAAAAGATAGCCTTTTCAGACTTTTCTTGATCAGATTTTTTTCTTTTAGGTGTTACATTCTTTTTGAGCTCCACCTTGGAGCTGTGCTTAACTATGGTGGGATGTATGGTGAGGGAGATGCGGTGGTCGCCGTCAGATTTTTCAGTGGCCTGATAAGGGTGTTTTTGCCAGCTATAATCGATCTGAAACTCCCACCGTGATCCCTTATATCTCAAGCCTCCTCCCAAAGCAGGTTGTCTTACATCCTGATCATACTCCTTTCCCAGGGTATAACCGGCTCTGAGAGCAAAGTCGACCTGGCTGGTGTTTAAAACCCATCCCTCGATTCCCACACTGGATTGCAGATAATTTTTTTTCAGGGGCTTTTTTACATTTTTCAAAATAACGTCAAATGCTAACCGGGCATCCAAATTATCGATGGAATAAGACATACCGAGTCTGCTGGTTCGGGTGGGATAAAGTGTAATGTTTGATGGGTCAATGTTCTCAGGACGCATATCCGTAGCCAGAAGATTTTCCCCTGCCAGACCTAACCATAAGTGAGAAGCAGGCTGAAAGAGGATCCCCAGATCAAAATCTGCACCCTTTTTGTTTCCATAATTGGAATTGTAAAGAAACTTGCCTGAGAGGCCCACAGATATTTGCGGGTTGATTTGGGTGGAGAGGCTTAGCTGTCCGATGTTATTGGTGACCACCGCGGTAGGATCAGCCCAGGAGCCTCTCTGAGAACCTGATATTCCCAAGCACAGATTTTTGCGCAAAGGAGCCACCAAAGCACCTGCGGCTAAGAACGGATTCTCCTGATCAGCCAGCCCGTATTTTGATTTTCTGTCGTAAAGAAAATATATTTGCCAGGTTTTGAGATTTACCAGTCCGGCGGGATTATAGAAGATGGCAGAAGGATCGTCCGCCACCGCCACAAAGGCGTTACCCATACCGATTGCTCTGGCACTGTTACCCCAGTTGCCTGATCCCAATGCGGAATTCGCATATAACAAAGTTGAAAAAATCGCCAGAGAGATTATGCCAAGCCGAATCCCTTGTTTTTGCATTGTAACCTCCCCTTCTTGATTACATCAGGATAGAGAGAAATATAGTAGATGGTCGGTTGCCTAAAAATTAGCTTCAGCCTTTCATTGTGTGGAGACCTGAAGGTCTCCGATACGTCCTTTCTAAGATTTATATCGGCTTCCCTTACATTTACATTAATTTTGGGAAGAAAAGATCAACCTTCAAAATCAGTTTAAGGAGATTAAGTAACATGGAAAAATGCCGAAAAAATAAAAAAAGCCAATTCAATGACTAAATCGGGGGAGGTTAATGCATCAAGGCTTTGTATTGGCTTTCTTTTAGGAAAACAAGCTTATCTTGAATTTTCCAAACTCTAAGCAAAAACAAACAGCATTGCAGACAAGAATATGACATTCGTTAGTCACCAGTCTCTAGGGGGGATTCTTCTGGGCTTGTTGAAAAAGCTAAACTTTGAGGCGGGATATGCGTATGCATTCATACGAAAATTCCCGCCTCTATGAGCGGCAATAACATATCACCCATAGGGCAGGGCATTTAGCCCTGCCAATAGGGTTTTTCAACAGTCCCTTCTGGTTCGTCCTGTTTGGTGGAGGCTTTCGCATCTATATGTTTCCATATTGCAAAAGAGGATAGAGTAACTTCAGCCAAGCGTAATTTCTCTGGAGTGAAGTTCAAACCAAACCCATAAAAAATCGGAGAACACAAAAATGAAATCCATATTTCTATGTGTGGCTACTATCATTTTGTTCTCAGTTAACGTCGCCCATGCTGGTTTAATGGAGACAGTCCCGGTGGGAGAGGAAGTTTACAGGTGGGTCTATGAGTACTTAGACGAACTTTATGCTCGAGGGCTTATAACCGAGCTTCATCTGGGCACAAAACCATATTTCAGAGGGAAGGTCGCCGAAGAGCTTTTGTCCCTTCGGGAGAAGAGACTTAAAGGTGAGCCTTCCTTAAGCTGGCCCGAAGACTATCTGCTCGGAGAGCTGGAAAATGAATTCTTAAGCGAGATAAACGAATTAAAGCTTAAAGCAAGTTCTCCGAATGATAGAAAAGTCCTTAAGAAATTTTCTTGGGGATTGGATTTTCAAGAGGGATCAAATCTTAAGCCAAAAGCAAAAGCTGTTTTTCGAGAAACCTTTTTGCCCTATGCCAAAGCTCGGATTGGCTCCAATTTCTTTGCCTGCACCCGTTATATGATCGACGAGAATTTAGCCAAGGATCCGAACTATGAGGGGAAAATCTGGAGAGGATTTGCCGGAGATGCGGCACAGGCTTATCTGGCATTCAATTTGCCCTACTTTAAGATACTCTTGGGAAGGGAGAGAATCGCCTGGGGGCAAAAAGTTTCCGGAGAATTGATACTGTCAGAGCGTGCCTTTCCTTTGGATATGGTTAAAATCCAAGGGGGCTGGGGGATCTTTCAGGCGAATGCCTTCTTCGCATTCCTGTCCTCCATCACAACCCAGGATTCCTCTGGAGACATGTCCCACATCAATCGCTATCTTTCCGGTCATAGAATAAGTTTAAACCTTTTTTCGGTAGCTCAACTGGGGTTTTCGGAGACCATCATATACGGAGGAAGAAACCGTCAGGTGGGAGCCTATTACCTTAATCCCCTTCTATGGTATCATGGCGCACAACTGAACGAAAAAAGAGACGATAATACCTTCTTTGCTTTGGACTTTAATCTGCGACCTAAAAGAGATTTGATTTTTTATGGTGAGTTTTTAATAGACGACTTCCAGATTGAGAAAAAAACCCAGGGGGATAAAGAACCCAATGAGCTGGGTTATTCGGGTGGCTTCTCCATCCTGGATATCTTTAGGCTCAAGGGATCCGAACTGAATATAGAATATATGCGCATCAATAACTGGACCTATAATCAGAAGGAGGAAAGAAACCGCTATCTTAACCGGGAAAAACTTCTGGGCAATCCTCTGGGCCCGGATACGGATAACTTAACTGCCAGCCTTTCGACCTGGCTGAAAAGGGGACTGAAATCGAAGATCACCTACCAGAAGAGAAGATGTGGAGAGGGGGGAGTGGACTCTCCCTGGAGCGAACCCTGGATGTTAGCTGAAGGAGAATATAAAGAGGAATTCCCCAGCGGAGTGGTGGAGAAGATGAACAATTTGGGCATAGCCTTACAGTATAATTATACTAATCTTTTCCGCTGCGAGTTAAGCTGGGATTATTTTGATTATGTGAATTATCAAAACATACCAGGCCGCAAAGAGGATTTTAACCAGATCAGTTTAAACTTGAGCTATCATTTTCTGAAGATGTGAAATTACGTTTTCAAATTGTTGATTTGAATTATAAAAAACTCCGGTTTGAAAATTCTTTTAGTACTTTGAAAAGAAAATCGGCCGTCCTTACCTTAAAGTTTGACCGATTCACCTCTTAGTAGTGGTTTGAGCTATCTTCGTCCTCGGGATTTCTTAAACAAAGGAGGGGCTATGTTGAGGCAAAACTTAACTATCTTTAAGCGTCTTCATCTGGCTTTTGACCTGGGGTTGACCTTTGTCTCTTTCCACTTAGCGACACTCATCAGGCAAAGTCTGGGAAACTTAGACTCATTTGATCCCTTCAATGCGGAGGAGCCCTATAAACTTATGTTCTTCATTCTTCCCATCTGGGCATTTTTCCTTTTCTTCAAAAAGGAATGTTATGAATATCGGGGCAAACCCTTCCAAGAGATTTTCTTAAACACCGGAGTGGTGGTTTTAAAAAGTTTTGCCCTCCTTTTGGCTTTTCTTTTCCTGACCAAATCGCTGGACCAAAGCAGGACACTTATTTTGATCTTCCTCCTTCTGAATTTTGTTCTTTTGTTGTCCTTGAGAAAATTTGTATCCCAGCTTTTGAGTTATTTCCGCAAAAAGGGTTATAACTTCAAAAACATTCTAATCATCGGCACCGGTTCACCAGCTAAAGATTTCGTCTGTGAGGTCAAAAAAAATCCAGAATGGGGTTTTCACATTTCAGGGCTTCTGGATTGGGAAGATAGCTTAAAAGGGGAAAAGATTTTTGGCTTTCCGGTTATTGGAAACTTGAAGGACTTGCCTTTTATTTTGAAAAATGATCACGTGGACAATGTGGTGTTTGCGGTTTGCAAAAGATTTTTAAACTTAATTGAAGATAGTGTGCTCTTATGTGAGGAGATGGGGGTGCCTACCTGTGTTCTGGCAGATTTTTTCCCTTTAAGATTTTCGAAAAAGAAGGTAGGGGAATTTCAGAACAAGCCGGCCATAGTATTTTCCACTGCCCCGGATCCAGACAGCTTAATGCTTTTGAAAAACATCACCGACAGATTATTTACCCTGGTGGGGATAATTTTACTTTCGCCTCTTATGCTCTCTTTATCGCTTCTTATCAAACTTACCTCCAAAGGGCCCCTACTTTTCAAACAGGAAAGGTGTGGACTGAATGGAAGAAAGTTCACCATGTACAAATTCCGCACCATGGTGGAGAATGCGGACCAGATGAAGGATCTTCTTTTGGAAAAAAATGAGATGGATGGTCCAGCTTTCAAGATGGCAGACGATCCTCGCCTGACTAAAGTGGGAAAGTGTTTGCGAAAATTCAGCTTGGATGAATTTCCCCAGCTTTTAAACGTCCTGAAAGGAAACATGTCATTGGTGGGCCCGCGCCCTCCTCTGGCAAAGGAGGTGAGCCAATATGATCCCTGGCAAAGAAGGAAGCTTTCCATGAAGCCAGGACTGACCTGTCTCTGGCAAATCAACGGAAGAAACAATATCAACTTTGAAAAATGGATGAAGATGGACTTAGAATACATCGACAACTGGTCTTTGTGGCTGGACACCAAGATACTTTTCAAGACCATCCCGGCGGTGATTTTAGGAGCAGGAGCAAAATAAGAAGCTTTTTCTTAGAAAAAGTTCGTGGCGAGGATGCCAGCCCATTTGGGTTGGCTTTTTTACTTCAGGTCAAAAGAAGAGCCCATCCAAGATGCGACTCAACAGACAAACCTTGGTGAGTTTTCTGCCGAACACCATGATAAACATGTAGCATCCGAGTTCATCCTGCCCTTCGGTCCCGCCTCGCACAGCTCCCGCCTTTGGCGGGAGAAGTAAGATCTCAGGGTCGAAGGAAAGGGACTTACCCCGACTTCGTCCCAAGGGAAGGGTTTGTCTTGGATGTCGGTTATTGAAAAGATAGATTTTTAAGAGTGTAGTATAGAGCCAGAACCTAACTTAAGTTAGGTTCTGGTTCTTTTCTGCAAGGAGTAACTTCAATGAGTTATGTAGGTCAACCCCGCTTTTGGCGGGGTTAACAAATAAGGATTTGTCAAGCAGGCTACGCCATGCTTGACCTACAAAACTGGTGCACTCCAGTCCGGGGTTTTCAACAAGCCCGAAAGTGTTGCTTCGGAGTGGTCAAAATTCTGCGCCCAAAGATACATAATGTTTGGGCTTGGGTGAGACCCAATCGAAGTCGGTAGCCCAGGCGACGTCATATCTTAAAACGAAAAATCCCAGATTGACCCTGGTTCCAAACCCAAAGCCCGCTTTTATGTCTTTAAGTCTGGTGCCGCCCTTAGAGGTTCCACCTTTGAATTTCTTGTTCTCATCCCATGCCGCTCCCATGTCATAAAACAGGGCACCGTTGACGTAGTGGAGGGTTATGGGAAGGGGAAATTTCATGATGAAGTGCTCAACAAAGGGATAGCGCAGTTCGATGTTGGTTAAGAAAAATTTAGACCCGCTTATGTCGAAATATCTGTAACCCCTGAGTGGAGTCACCATGTTCCCAAAGTAAAGATCATTTATTCCATATATGTTCTCCGAGCCTAAGCTGGGTCCTATCCAGTTGGACTGCCCACCTAAATAAAATATCTTCTTATCCTCACCATGGGAGAATCCGCCGGTTAGCCGGAAGACGAAATTATATCTCTTCTTAAAATGAAAATATTTGCGATAATCCAGCATAGCCGCACCGTAAGTGATGCTTCGTGGGGTTATATATGGCGCGTATTCATAGGAGAACAGACTTCTGGTCCCATTGACAGGTCCGGTATGCCCCCAAATGACCGTGTCATTAATCCAGGAGAGGGAGGCTAAAAGCACTTTCACGCTTCGGTCATCATAAGTCCAGGTTGAGGGATTAAGATCGTAGTATTTACGATCCACTGAAATATGGGACAAGTTCAGCTCTGCTCGGGTGAACTTGCTGAAAGGAAAGGAAAGATATGCCAGTGCTCCGTAGACCCGGTCGGAGAAAAGGCGATCCAGATTATCTATATAGTAATATTTGGTATGAAGAATGCCTCCCCCCACGTTCAATCTTCGGGCGCCGTAAAGATAAAATATCTGGAAGTTGCTCTGATCTATGGTGTTGACCAGATCGGTGGCTAAGATAAACGTGTGATCGCCCAATATATCGCTTATGGCGATGAGGGACTGTCCCTGAAAACCAAAGAAGGTGTCATAGTTTAATGCTCCTGAAATAATATCGGGAGAGAACTTAAGCTTATACTTACGTTTTCTATACTCGCCATTGGGAAGCCTGTAACTTATGCTGTCTTTTTTCTCTGCAACATTCTCCTCCAACATCTCAGCCAAACTATCCATCTCACTTTTTCCAGCCCTGAAAACATAGGAGCTGAAATCCAGTTCGCTTTCCGCAGCCTCTTCCACCAATGTGCTGTCGGTGGGGGTGGAGATGGTGTCCTTCTCCAACGCCAGAAGATAGGACGTCTGAATTAACCAATCTCCTTTTTCCATCGCCGGCTCAATTTCTTTGATTATAAATATATCCCAGCCTCCTTTTTGAAAGGCAGAGAATGCAATCTTGTCGCCATCTTTTGACCAGGAGGGGGAAAAACAGCCAGAAAGAACATTGGTGATGGGGAAAACCACAGAGCTATCCAGATCTGCTACATAAAGATTGTATATTCCATTCCGATCCGAGACGAAGCAGATTTTTTTGCCATCGGGCGACCAGGTGGGAGAGGTATTGTTCCCTTCTCCCGTGGTGATAGGAGTAATTCTCCAAGAGTCCAAATCAAGAAGAAAAAGATTATAGTGGCCGTATTTATAATCCGATGAATCTGTGTTTATCTCAAAAGATCGATCAGAACTGAAGGCGATAAATTTGCCGTCCAGAGAGAAGCTGGGGTCCTCATCGCCATAGAAATCATCGGTGAGCCTGATTAGTTTTTGATTATCGATATGGCACATATAGAGATCTGCTTTTCCATCTTTAACTCCAACGAAAACAATCATCTCGCCATCTGGCGACCACGATGGAGAACGCATGGCATCAAACCGGAAGCGAAATTTTTTGTAGATTTTTCTATTTTTTACCCTAATCAGACACAAAACGTCCCTTCCTTTGCTTTTTGACACAAAAGCCAGGCTTTTGCCATCCGGAGACCACGAAAGACCGCTGACATAAGAATGAAGAGATTCCAAATCTCCTGATCTTTCTCCTTTCACCAGTCTTTTTAACACCTTTCCATCTATGGAGGAGATGATATAGATTTCCGTATAATCGCTCCTGTCGGAAAAGATGGCCAGCCGGTCGCCTGCCGGGGAGAAAGCTGGTTTTTCGTTAACATAAGAGCCGTCCTCTGGATGATGGGTGAGCGGTTTGGCAAAATCCTTTGCCTCTTTTCTCAAGGCAATGTCGGGCCAGTATTTTTTCCGCTGAGCTTTCATCCATTCCTCAGATAAGCCCTTCTGATCCATTCCGATGGCGGACTTCAAAGCCTTGTCCATGGAAAGCTCGCTTTTGCCCTTGTTCAAAATCTCAGAAAGCTTCTCCTCCCCATACTTCTCCACGATATAGCCTATGGCAGATTGCCCCTCTTTGTAAACCAGATAACCTCCGGCAAATTCCAGCGGGGTCAAATATCCGTTGATGGTGGCATCCCTTAACACCATATCTGCCTGAATGTCCCAGCCGTGTCGTGATGAATATTCCGCATATCCCTCGGCAAACCACAAAGGAAGCTGAAATAAATACTGCCGGCTGAAAATGGAGTTGACCATGTTTCCGTAAAGCATATCGAACGTCACCGCATGGGTCAACTCATGATGAAGCACATGCCGATAATCCTCGTATGAGCCGGTGAAAGGCACCACTATTCGGGTCTTGAAAGTTTCGGTAAACCCGCCCACCCCTTCCTCGATCAAATTAGGAATGACGTTGGTCTGCTGAAAATCATTAGGGGATTTGTACAGAATCACCGGGACTCTCTTGGTCAAGTCATAGCGGAGCTCTTTTTTTACCTTCAGATAAGCGTCCTCTAAGATGTCTGCGGCGAACTTAGCCAGATGATACTCACCCTCATAATAGTAAATGTCGAAGTTCTCGGTTTGAATGAAATGCCAGTCAAAGGATTTATATTGAACCTTATTCTTTCCGAAATAAGGCTCCTGTGCCATCCCCCGGCAGACAAACAAAAATAGGATCAGACTTAATATGAGGGTCTGTTTGGCAAAATGTTTCATAATTTGAATCTCCCTGCGGGTTTATACTCGCTATATAAGTGGGGATTGAAAAAAACCGCATTTCATTTTTTTCAAATTTTACTGTTCTAATCTTCTTACCTTTGAAGATATCTGAAAATGCGAGATTTGGTAGCCGCCCCGCTTTTAGCGGGGCGAAAATGTCTTACGCAACCTAAAGGTTGCGGCTACCGCTTGAAACTTAGTTTTCGGACAGGATGAATCATCCAAGATAAAAGCCTGCTGAATCTTTCTTCTATTAGCTTCTCACCCTTTTTATCTTTGCGCCCAAGAAAGCCAGCCTTTCTTCTATATGCTCGTATCCTCTGTCAATATGATACACTCTTAACACTTTGGTGGTTCCCTCTGCTGACAGCCCCGCTAAAGTTAAACCCGCTCCCCCTCTTATGTCCGAAGCCATAACCGACGCACCTTTAAGCTTGGAAACGCCATTTATAGTGGCTCTATCTCCAGAGATTTTTATATCTGCACCCAATCGGCAAAGTTCCATCACATGGGTAAATCTCTCCTCAAATACCGTTTCCCTTATCTGACTGGTCCCGTCAGCAATGCAGGTTAACGCCATGATGGATGCCTGCATATCAGTGGGAAACCCAGGATGAGGATAGGTGGTTACCGTAACCGGCTTAAGCTTTTTGGGACCCTTCACCGTTATCCTGTTTTTGTTTTCTACTATCTCCGCTCCCATCTCCCTTAATTTCAGAGTCTCCATCCTTACATGTTCTGCTACCACATTTTTCAGCTCCACACGTCCACCGGTGATACAAGTCGCCATCATAAAGGTGGCGGCGTCCAATCGGTCCGGGATAGGCGTATATTCCACAGCTTTGAGCCTTTTTACTCCTTCCACATAGACGGTGGAACTTCCCGCTCCTTTGATCTTTGCCCCCATCAAACTCAGAAACCTGGCTAAGTCCACCACTTCCGGGTCGCAGGCGGCATTTACAATGGTGGTTTTCCCTGAGGAGAGACATGCCACCATCAAAATATTTTCAGTGCCTGTATGGGTGGGACGATCGAAACAGATGAGGCTGCCAGAAAGTTTTTTGCCAGATGCGATCACATAGCCATGTTCCTCCTTGATCTTTGCTCCCAGCTTAGCAAAGCCGGAAAGGTGCAGGTTCACCGGTCGCGGACCCAATACGCATCCACCGGGAAGCGAAACTTTCGCCTTTCTGAATCGAGATAGAAGAGGTCCCATTACCAAAAAGGACGCTCTCATCTTCCTCACCAGATCGTAGGGCGCCTCATAACTTTTCAGATGCTCGGCATTTATCACCACCCTTGCCTTGGAAGGCGACCCACAGAACTTATCGTCAGCGTATGTCTGCACTTTAGCTCCCAGTTTCTCCAGCACCTTGAGCATAGTCTTCACGTCCGCTAGATCGGGCACATTGTTTATTTGAGTTTCCCCTTTTTCCGCCAGCAGGGATGCGGCTAAAATGGGCAGAACCGCATTCTTGGAGCCTTGGACTCTTACAGTGCCAGCAAGCTTTCTTCCACCCTCTATCACAAACTTATCCATGATTCCTTACCCATGATTGTTTCTCCATAATTTAAAACGTTAGCTACTATATTTCATTGGTGCAAAAATCTTTACTTAGTAAATTATGTAACTTATTTTCCAAAGTCAAGCAGTTCCAAAAGCAAATTTGTATCTAACAATGCCGAAAGATGGTTTTTTTGTAATACGTTGCAGCGTCGCAACTCTGTTTACCCTGTTAGCGCCGTCTCATATTTGGTAGTTGATTAGTTTTGGCAGATAAAATATAATAGGGAGACACCACCAGAGGAAGGAGGTGACCCCCCAGATGGAAATAATGGTTTCCATCTCTGCCAGAGTTATTATACCAGGAGAATAATTCCCTCTCCCCTAAGTGGGTGTGTCGTAACCTTTAAAAGCGTACAGTTGTCATTCTGAGCGAAGCGAAGAATCTAATAATTCCAATAAGTTACAAAATCGAGATTCTTCGGCTGACGCCTCAGAATGACATTATGACACAGCCTCTAAGAGGAAAGGATATTACCCCGAAGGGCAAGCGTCTGCTTGGAACCAACGTACGGGAATAAAAAATGGATGCAGAATCCAGTTGTATATGTTAACTTCAAAACCATAAAGACCAACTAACAATTATGGGACACTTCCACTCTGTTATATGGATCCTGCGGAAACGTAGTGAAGAATCTAATAAATTCAACATGTTACAAATGCGTATGCATTCATACGAGTTTGAGATTCTTCCCCCGCCAAAGGCGGGGTCAGAATGACATTTCTCGACACGCTCTTAGGTTAGTTTCTGGATCATTCATTTTATCGCCCCTGGAGTTACATGCGATTTTTCAGTGTCTGATTTTTGAACTTCTATCAAAGAACTTATTTCTCAATTTCTGCCCTTAACCTCCGATATACATAAACACATAATAACTTTTTGCATCAACTTAGATAATAGAAAAACCTTCATAAAGTTCTTCAGACATGAGAAGAGGGGGCAAATCTAAACTCAAGCAATATGCCTTGACCGTGGGCATCGCTCTGGTGGTTGGCATATTGTTACGCACCTATGTGGTGCAGGCGTACCGCATTCCCTCTCGCTCCATGCAGGACACCCTGCTGAGGGGAGATTTTCTGTTGGCTAATAAATTAATCTATCGTTTCTCTGAGCCTCAGGTGGGGGACATTATTGTTTTTGAGTATCCTCTGAATCCCAGCAAGGATTTCATAAAAAGAATTATCGCCTCTGAAGGTCAGACCGTGGAGGTAATAAATAAACTGCTATACGTTGACAAGGAACTGGCAGAGGGTTGGTTTCCGTCCAAGCACACAGATTATCAGATATATCCTGCCGCATATTCCAATCGGGACAACTTTGGGCCATTCGAGGTACCCTCGGGTCAGTATTTTGTCATGGGGGACAATCGAGACAACAGCCAGGACTCCAGAGACTGGGGTTTTCTGGAAAGGAAATATGTCAAAGGGAAGGCTTTCCTGATATATTTTTCCTGGGCTCCGGATCCTGAAGCTCCTAAATGGTCCAATCCCTATATAACCTCTTTTTTTGAAATCCTCTTCTACAATCTCACCCATTTCCCTTGGCGAATACGCTGGGGAAGAGTTGGAAGCATCATTCGATAAATTTCAAAATTACAGAACCGAAATACCCATAGAGCTTTCGGAGAAATTTTTAAGAAGGTCGAACAGATCTCTGATCATGTTTTACCCAATCAAGTGAATATATTTTTGTATTTAGGTTCCAAAACTCCCTGATTGAACAATAATCTTATTCAAAAACCTCTTCTCAAATTCGTTCCTTGACAAAATAGGATTTTTTGTTATGTTATAAACAAAAGCGCACAATAACGCTATTTTTCACCAATTCTAACTGTCAGAGAGATTTGTGATAAATTAAATTGCAGAATCATCGCTTCTCTGGCGATCCTGGCTCACACAACAGAATTGAGTTTCGCGCTCCATCGCCGATATAAGAGAAGTAGAAGGAGATAAAAAAATGAAGACGAAGTTGTTTTACCGCATGATGATTTTGAGTTCTATTCTTGTTTTTCTTGCAGTTGGCAACTTCTCACATTCCGCACCAGGTGAAGAGAGATTATCAAAAAATGTGAGAATACTTTCAGAAGGTTTTGACGTCCTAAAAATTGCTGAAGAGGCTCAAATTCCCAATCCATCTCGTCTCAAGGCTGGGCCTAAACGGTTCTGTCTCTTACAGCATGATAACGGATTAGCTCTTACTTATTTTCCCAACTGGAATGCAGGTGATAAAAATGCGATTTACTTTGATCCGCAGGATTGTGGTGTTCCTCATCCATTTCCTTTTCAGATCACGGACATAGAATTTCTGCTTTACAACCATGCGGGAGTGGACTCCACTCAGGTGCGGTTCAGTATATGGACCGTCGGAGCCGATCTATGCGATGGTCCAGATACTGAGATCTGGTCATCCTCTGTTTACACCATTACCACCTTTTATCCGGACTGGGTGGTGGTGAGTTTCCTTGACAGCATTTGTGTGGATGATTCGTTCTTTTTCAGCATTGAGTATGTCAGCGGAGAACAGGGAACCATCCCATGTGTGGCATCCGATGCTCAGCAGGACATGGTGGATACCTGTAACCAGTGGATATGGCGCCCCCCGTATTCTCCTCCCTGGTTGGAATGGAATCGCTTCTGGAACGATCCTGATCCGGGATGGCTAATGCTACGATTGAAAGGGGAGACTTATTCCTTTGCCTGTGATACCGGATGGGTGTGGTTGGGCGATAATGGATATGCGCCCAGCGGAGCACCGGATGTGGATGAAAATCAAAATGATTGGGTTGGACATTGTGGTCCAGTGTCCGCAGGGAATTGTCTGGAGTGGTTCGGAGTCAACACTTCCCTGGGTTGGAGCATACCCGAATTTATCGATACGTTAGTTGGCTATTTTCAAACCGACTCTGGTGGCACAGAGGTTCATAACATGAAGACAGGAGTTGACGACTTCCTAAATGATTTTGCTTTTCCCGGACTTTACGCCAGCATCTGGCCAGCTCCCGATTTTTATGTGATGAAGGAGTCACTTAGCGTTAGCCAGAACATTGTTCTGCTTTTGGGCTTTTGGTGGCGGGATGGGGAAAACTGGTGGAGAGAAGGAGGGCATTTTGTTACCATGTCCGGGGTTAAATCACAATCGCTTAAGATCGCCTTGAGTGATCCGGGAATGGATGCGGCTGAGTATGACTGGCCCGGGAGAGTGAGACCCCCTGACCACCCATTTCCTCCTCATCCCGACACTCTTCACAATGATCTACAATATGTCTCTCATGATATTTATCAGTCGAGCCTGGAGTCTCCGGGTCCGGGAAATCCTTATTGGCAACTGATAGATTATCTTGAGTCGGGTCCTGATTTTCCCCGCCAGTATACCGGCAAGAATTTCCCTTCTGAGTTTTTGTCTTTTTACCAACCAGCGCCGGAAGGGACGACCTTTGTGACTGAAGTGGAATATGCGGTGATGATCTGTGCTCTTCAGGAACACATGTTCTGGGAAGCTTCATGTCCAGACTATGCGCCCAGCGGAATGCCGGATTTCGACCAGAAACAGGACAATTGGATCAATGCCCAGACAGAACAGTTCACCTTCTGTGGTCCAGTGGCAGTTGCCAACTGTTTCTGGTTGGTGGATTCAAAGTTTAACCTTCCACCAGGGAGCATGGGAGATGGGATGGATCAATTTTCCCTGGTGAGGGATTATCTGGACGAGTTATCTCCATATGAGAGTTGGGACGATCATGATCTATGGAATGTGGATCACTCCGCTACACCATGGAGCGGTGTGGGTCCTCCGCCATCAACTCCACAGCCCTTCATACCGGGTCCTCAAACCCCAGGAAGCGTGGATAGCTGGGGAGAGTTAGTGGAGAGACTTGCCTGGCAGATGGATACTGATGGTCAACGAACCGAAAGCTCTCATGTGGGAAGCAGAGTCGAAGACATCGATGATGCCATCGAAGAATGGCTTTCGGCTGAAACTTACTCTAATGGAAGCAATTTGAGTGATAGCTTATGTGTAAAAATCTGGCAAAAGCCAACCTTCGCCTTTGTGGAGTCTTTGGTGGAGGATCATGAAAATGTGATTTTACTTTTAGGTTTCTGGTATCTGTATGATAAGTGGAGACGGGTAGGGGGTCATTATGTCACGGTTGCCGGAGTAAATTCGGTGCAACTGAAGATAGCCTTCTCCGATCCGTTCTTTGACCATGCTGAAACCGGTGCTCCCGGTAGAGTGCTTTCTGGATCATACATTCCTCATACTCCCACACCACATACTGATTCTATCATTCATAATGATCCGGGAAACGTTTCCCATGACCTTTACGATGCGGACTTGAACTCTCCGGCTCCCGCGGGGAGATGGTGGATTCTGGATTACCCGGTAAATTCAGACCTCGATTATTTCATGGAGATTTTCTACCAGCAGAACGTTCCGGATGAGTTTATCCTATCCACCCAACCTTATCTGCCCGGCCATTCAATCTACACCGTGGTGGAGTACGTTATTTTGTTTGATGTTCTGGATTATAGGGGAGACATCACCGGAGACGGATCAGTGGAAATGGGAGACATACTTTTTTTGATTAACTATCTGTTCAAACAAGGTCCTCCTCCTATACCCCTTTCTGTTGGAGATGTCGACTGCAACAGGGTGGTGGACCTAGGAGATCTGTTATTTCTGATAAGTTATCTTTATAAAGGAGGTCCCATCTCCCGCTGTTGTGGTCCTTAAGCTTCAGGATGTTACATAAGAGTCGGAGCAAAGAAATTTGAGTAGACGATTGATGTTCAGATAAGTAATATTTCAAGTATAGAAAAGGTATGCTCTTGTAGTTTTATCCAAAGGGGAGAGGTGGGTACTCGCAGGGCATTTGACTTACTAAGGGGAGCATATAATTGTTTACATCCCCCCTTTACTAAAGGGGGATGCGTATGCATTCATACGAATTTCAAGTCAAGCCCAAAACAGGTGGGGGAGAAAAAATCAATGCGAAGCTCGTATGAGTGCATACGCACATTCATACGAATAATAAGATGTAAACTGTTTCCTGCTCCTCTTAGTAACTGAGATCAGCAATCATTTGACTTCTTATGGATTCAAATGGACAGATGAGATCCAGATGAATAAATGAGCTTTTAGCCTGCAGAGTGGAAGTGAAAAAATTAAAAAACCTCCTTTAAGGCTTCTCTTGATAAAGTCCTGTTTCTAATACAAACGCAGAAATAATTTTTACATGTCATTCTGACCCCGCCAAAGGCGGGGGAAGAATCTGGGTTCCATCAGTCTGCATGTAACGTTCAGCCAGACGAGAAGGCTTTAAGCCAGACAAACATAGAGAGATTCGTATGAATGTGCGTATGCACTCATACGAGCATACGCATGTTTCGCTCCGCCCAACCCCGCTCTTGCGGGATTTCGCTTCCCAGACGGGAGCGTCTGCTCGCTCAACATGACATGTCCTATGGATCTCATTTGAGTCAAATGACCTACGGACAATATGTCAACTTATTTTATTCGTTTGCTATATTAAAGTGGTTCCAGACGATAGGGAAGGGCTTTTTTATTTCTCCGTTAAGTTTTATTTTGATTCAAAAGCATCTCCCAAAAACTATCTTTCCCAAATCCTACATTTTCTGGTAGTATGTTAAAACTTTTTGGCTTTAGGTCTTAGATTTTGATGGTTTCCTCCCGTTCTCTTTCTAGGTTATAATCCCGATTATCCTCTCTTAAGCATACCTCTATCCGCAAGTAGCTTTTCTTTACTCCGGCATCTGTGCAAATTTACACCTATTTTACGGGGATTTCCTTTTCCCCCGGCTGAAAAGAAAGTTTGTCCATTGAGGAGAATCTCAATATGCAAACCTTTTCATACCTGGTTCGGAAGTTATTTATTGTCCCCTTCGGGGAATGGGAGAAAAACCCTTGACTTTAGTCAAAGACTTTAGTATCGGTAAAGTGTGCAACACTATCGTAAAGGTTCCCATTCGATTTACGATTTAAAGTATCACCTGGTCTGGATAACAAAATATCGCAAGTCTGTTTTACACGGTCAAGTTGCCGAGAGAGTGCGTGAAAGTTGAGCAAAGAGACGACGATCGAAGATGCATGCGCATTTTCGTATCACGGAGTGACCTTCAGCCCCGCCTCTGGCGGGGATTCCAAGCCCCCGACTTTTAGTCGGGGGTAGTTGACATATCAACTTTTATCTTTACATTAAGTTGTGATTTCCTTCTAAAACATTATATGAAAACTTGTGCAGATCAAATCCAGAAAAAGCGAATTCAAAAAGAGGATGTTTTTGTCTTCTAATGGCTTATATTTTTTGGCACACTCATTGCGTTCTTTGAGTTGACATGATTTATCGACTTTTGACTCTAACGCGGTAAAAAGGAGGTGAATTGAATGAAAAAAGGGCTAATGAGAGGTTTCCTTTTAGCTTTAGCGGTTTTTCTGGTAAGCTATGGGGTTTCCTTCTCCTGCGAGATCCAAATGAAGGAAACGATCTGTTACAATTTCACTTTCCCGCTGGATCATCATACCTACGATTATGCTTCCATAGTCGATTTTTACTACGGAAGGTATCCGGACTCATTCCTTTACGGGGTTTTCATCGGGACGATTCATTGTCTTCCGGATTCTTTGGCGTGGGCTCATACTTTGCCGCCTGGGTTTTCTGTTCCACCAGCATTTATCACCAGGGCAAAGCTGTGGATTGATGCCGCCTGGGTGAACACCGATCAAAACATGGTGGAGATCGAAGGGACTTTTGGCTGGGATCCTTTGAATCACGGTTGTCTGGACAACACCACCTATGATTTGTTGGGAGTCGCCATAGAGGGATTCGGGAATGACGGAGCACTTGATGATGTGGTTGTCCGGGCCGGTGAGGGGCGATTGAGACTGGATGAGGCAAAACTTCTTTTAGATTACGATGAGGGTCATACGGATGTGGAGGAGGAAGCCTCCTCACAGCCGGAAGGCTTCCGGCTTGATCAAAACTATCCCAATCCCTTCAACCCGGAGACTCAGATATCCTTCTCCTTGCCTGAAAGAGCATCAGTTTCGCTGGCGGTGTATAATGTTTTCGGGCAAAAGGTGAGAGGACTGATCCAGGGAACTTTGCCTGCAGGTTCATACAAAGTTACCTGGGATGGGACCGATAACCAGGGAAACAGGCTGGCAAGCGGAGTGTATTTCTGTCGACTCTCTGCCGGAGAGAATGCCAGCACACAAAAGATGACTCTGATGAAGTAATAAAAAAGGTAAACCAATCAAAATCTTACACCCCAGCTTATGTCTTTAAGGCTGGGGTGTTGTTTATATTCTTCAAGGCCTCTCCAGATGCTTTAATTTTTTATTTTTTCTTGCCTTTTCCCATGAAAGATTAAGCAAAAAACAATTGCCTTCTTTTACAGAAAATATTATAATAAATTTAGATCAGGTTATTGATCAGAAGGACTGAAAGTCGTGGTTAGACTTCAAAGAACCAGACGAGCTTGAATAGGTTGGCTACTGACTGTTTCCTTTTGACTAATGACTGATTTTTACGGAGAGATGTCCGAGCCCCGCAAAAAGCGGGACAAGTTTGGTCTAAGGAGCACGCCTGGCCACTCCCGCCATCGGCGGGGGGGTTCCGCCAAAGGCGGAAAGAGCGTGTAAAAAAGAGAAAGATGTATTATGTATATATTTTGGAGAACAAAGCTGGCAGCCATATATAGGCTATACCTCAGACCTGCCAAGAAGGATTAAGGGTCATAACTCTTGCAAAAGCAAATGGACAAGGAGAAAGGGACCTTGGCGTTTGATTTATAAGGAAGCACATCCGACCAAGAAGGATGCGTACTTAAGAAAGAAACAGATCAAAAAATACAAAGGTGGAGAAGCATTTAAAAGACTTCTCGCTAGGGGGTTGATGGACTAGATACACGTAATTCACGGAGAGATGTCCGAGCCCCGCAAAAAGCGGGACAAGTTTGGTCTAAGGAGTACGCCTGGCCACCCCCGCCAAAGGCGGAAAGAGCGTGTAAAAAGTAAAATAATATAGTTGACAGTTGAGTCCAAGCTACGGAGAGATGTCCGAGTTGGTCTAAGGAGCACGCCCGGAGAGCGTGTAGGGTCCAAAAGACCCTCCTGGGTTCGAATCCCAGTCTCTCCGCTTTTAATTTCCGCTAATTCTTCTTGTCTATGTAAATTCTGGGGCTGTTGCTCAACCCATAGAATTTTGGATTTTAGTTATGCGTATGCTCGTATGAATGCATACGCACATTCATACGAACTGGAATTAACAGAACTCTCGCCCGGAAATGAAATTGTTTTAAAGCAATATATATTGAGTTTACTTCTAAAAAGGAGTAATGCTTGATCAATCTCTTAATATTCTGAACCGCATCCTGCCAAAGGCGGGAAATGGTTACTTTATCACCTGCCTTCGGCGGGGCAGGTAGCTCGCCTTCCCAGACGGGTCTCCGTAATCCATGAGAGTTTTTAACCTCAGCCAACATGGTTTCTGCATAAATTTTACGTTGTCCGAATTTGGATCAAGAGATTTGATGGTAGTTTTAGCTCTTTCTGTTTTAAGATGGGCTAAAGCAAGCAGACGCCCAGACAGGCTCGTCCGAGCTTGCCCGTCTGGGCAAAGTCTAAAGCATCCTGTTGATCTCGCCACAGATGGGGTCAAGGTAACTCAGGGATAAATGAAAAGATTTAAAAGAAAATGTCAGAAAGGGAAAGAAAAAGGCAAATGGCATAGACTCGTATGAATGTGCGTATGCACTCATACGAGCATACGCACATTCATACGAATTGTTCCCTTCTTCTCAAGTCCGCCGCCGGGTATAAGCGTTTGCCCCTAACGGGCCCGCACCGCTCTATCAACGTAACCTGAGAGGTTTCAGGATGGGAGGGCAGACGAAAAATAGCCTTGTCCATACGGATGGCACAGAGACCTGGCCTTCCCCATCCCAAAACTAATCTACTCTTCCTCCAGTGGTAATGAAAGAAAAATTTCACAATTTATTATAACATACCCAGAGACCAGACACAATTTGCTTGACAGTATGCCTCCAAATACTCCCAAAAATATTCCTTGACCCCCGCCCATCTTAACCTTATATTTTTTTTACCAAACTCAAGTTGTTTCATAGGGTATATCCTCCATGATTTCCACTTTTTGTTTCAACCTAAGGAGATATACCCTAATTCATTCCTCAAATCGGCACAAGATAATTTACACTTCCTCATCCGATCTATAAAAATGAGAAATTGGATTATTTTGGGAATGAAACGTCTGAGTCTTTCTTGGACGGAAAAATCATACTATTTGATCTGCATCCGACGAAATCCGTAGGGGCGATTCATGAATCGCCCCTACTCTTATATGGACACAAATTGTACCCATTTACACGTTTTTTTGGACACTCAGGTTCACTTTTTTAAAAACAAAATTGCCGGGCTTCTTCGTATTTCTTGTTGAAGTCGTAAGCTTTTGAAAAACGACGACTTAACCTGAAGTCAAGATTTGCTGAATTCCGCTCTTTGTTCTGGCACGTTTGTTGTTTTATAAATGTGTGGAACAAGAGGTGAAGAAGATGAGAAATTTCAGATTCAGATCGAAAAAGAGCGAAAGTAAAAAGTTGGTTCTTCTATTTCTCTTCATTGTTGTCGCTATACCTCTGTTTTTGGTAAATGCAGCTGAGGCGCAAATAAAGGAAAATATCGAAAGGGAACTGGAGAAGACCGACGTAGTGATCCAGCGAGCCAAAGAGGCGGTCTGGGAAAGCAGAAATCTCAAGGCAGAAAATCTTTTGAAAATGGCGGACAAGCTTCAAGAACGGGCAAGAAATGAATTCAGGATGATAAGATACAGGCTGGCTGTGGAACTTACATTAAAGGCGAGAACAAAAGCCTATGAGGCCATTGGCTTCACCAAAAAGGACGAGGAGAATGAGAATTTAGTCTTAAAAGCAATAGAAAGAACAGATCAGATAATAAGCAAAGCAAGAGAGGAGGCAGGTGGATTAGAGAACAGAAGAATCTTTTCACTCTTGGAGATGGCTATCAACAATCAGCAGAAAGCCAAGGAGTTCTTCAAAGAGCATAGACTTAAGATGGCATTGAAGCTTACCCTAAAGGCAAGAGAGACGGCTCAAAAGGTTCTGAGTCTGACTAATAAGGGAAAAAGGTTGGATCGGCTGGCTCAAAAGGAATTGGAAATCACTGATAGACTCATTGAAAAAGCTTCAGCTATCATCTCCGCAGGATCCATGGGACAACAGAGCCATATTCAGAAAGCAGATCGACTGTTCAATCAGGCAAGAAGCTTACAGGAAAAAGCATGGGACATGTTTAATCAGAAAAGATTTGCAAAAGCCATTAAGAGTTCACAAAAGGCAAGGGAACTGGTTCAAAAAGCCTTGAGGCTGGTGGAGGAGGATATTACCCCGCAGATGGTGGAAAACGCCATTCTGCAAAATGAGAGATTAATTGAGAAAGGGGTTGAAAAAATAAACGCCGGCTCAAATCCGGAAGCTCAAAGCACCTTTGAGAAGGGCTTGTCCCATCAAAATAAGGCAAGGGAATACTATCATGAGGGGAAATTCAAAGCCGCTTTAGTAGAAGCCAAGGTAGCACAAAGATTGATCACCAAAGCCCTGGAGATGATACAATAGAGAGGAATTTAGTCGGTAATCCAATCGTCCTATGGATGTGAAAAAGCCCTGTCTGAATGTGGCGGGGCTTTTATTTAAAACCCTCCAAATAACATGGTGAAGAAAATCTTTCGTGCCCGCCAGGTCCCCTGACCTGGCGGGAAGATCCTATCGGGTCGAGGGACCCGACAGGCACAGAAATTTGGTTTATAATTTATCTTGAACCTGAAGCTGAAAAAACCTATAGGGACGGATGGCCACATCTCTTGCAGTGATAGCAAAAACTGAGATAAAAAATCAGAGGTCTTTCGAGTAACATGAAACAGAAAATCTTCTTTGTTTTTCTTCTCTCTCTTTTCTGTCTGATGCAAGCCACAGCTTTTTCAGACGATACATCCCTCATAAAATTTTCCTTTGGCCTGGGATATGATAATATCTCTGAAAGATATTATCTGGTTCATTATGATACCATAGGAGTTCCCTCCGAGTCGCTGGAAGCTTTGAAAAGGGCAACTGCGGAGATCGAGGAACAGAAAGCAATCCTGAAGGTGGATCTGAACAAGGATTTTGCAGATCATTCCCGATTCTCTGTGACCAACAACTTTTCTTTGAGCAGTCTCTATTTGAGAGATATTCTAAGAATCGAATGGGAGAAAGATTGGCTTAATTTAAGCAATCAGGTGGAGTTGAAAACCATCCAGGACACAACAAAAGTGCCCTACCAGACGGACTACTTCACCAACAACTTTAATGTGCAATTGAAAGCTCATCTTTCACCGGGATTATCCTTAAGATTCAGGAATAATTTAGAATACACCGAATACAAAGAGAAATCAACCTACCCCTATGACTATTACCTGAACAGAACCGGTCTGGAGCTGGACAAAGATATCTCTTACGACGGGTTTCTTCACCTCTCCTACCAATTTTCCAAAAGATATGTCCCTGATTCTACCCTAATCAACTATGACAGACATTTTTTTGATGTCTCTTTTGACAAATACTTTGGGTGGACTACCTTATTACAACTGGAGAATGAACTGGATCGGAAGATGTTCAAAAAACCCGGAGGCTTGGACAATTTCTGGGAGGATAGATTTACTTTCGGGCTGAGTAAAAGAATTCATGAGAAAGTGGAGCTTTTGTTCCGCAACGAATTTGAAATTTTAAGCTACGATGTTGAGGATGAAATCAACTTCGACTATTTTGAAAACAAATTTTCTACTGCTTTAGAATATGAGCTTTCAGATGGATTGGAGATTAAGGGAGGACCTGAATGGGTAACCTTTTCCTCCCTCAAGAACATTTACCGGGAATATAATTATGATCAATTAGCTTTCATTCTTTCATTTGACCTTTCACGTTCGACCAAACTATGGCTAAGCATTGAAGATAAATTTGGCAAAAGAAGCTATAAATCAGATGAGAATCCTTTCTATACTGATTATCTTTTAAACCAGATCAGTCTTTTCTTAGATGGGGAGTTGAGTTCTCATCTGGGTTTCAATTTGATGCTTTCGATCGATTCCGAATGGCACCACTCCCAGGGAGACAATCTCACCGTGTTTTTGATCTCTAGCGAATTGACGTATAGCTTCTGAAAGCAAAAGAGGTGTCAATGGAGGAACGGATTGGTCAACGGATTAAGCGGATGAAACGGATAAAATCGAATTTGTAGGGGTCGGATTCATCCGACCCGAGATGGGGCAACGGATTAGACGGATTGAGCGGAATAGAGTGGCGAATATCCGTTAAATCCGTTCCATCCGTTGACTATTCCTGCTCTTGACGGGTTTTCTTCATCCGCTGTTCCTTTTCTGTTGGTGAAGCCTGCCAGCCATGCACGGACGCCCGGACGGGGGCGTCTGCCTGCCCGTCTGGGGAACACCAACGGGGAGCGAAAGCTATACGTAGGGACAGGGCTTGTCCCTGTCCTAAACCTGATGCGGACAGCCACAAGGGCTGTCCCTACGACTCAATGCCACGGACAGGGGCGTCCGTGACGAACAGGGGAGGTTGAATTTTTCTCCGTTTTAGGAAAAATTTGCTTGCTTTTTACCGATTTTTGTGTTATATATTTATTACGTCCCAATAGATTCTTGGGCCGTCGATTTCGGCTTTAGACCTTAAACCTTAGACCTTCAACCTTCAACCTTAAACCTATTTACGCCGGAGGTAGCAAGATGCACAAAATAATCTTAACGATTTTGCTGTTCGTCTTCTGGGCTGGGCCTGCTCTTGCCCAGAACATCCTGTGGAGCCGTACTTACGGGGGCAGTGGCTATGATGGTTGCAATGATGATTGCCTTTGTGTCCAGCAGACCACAGATGGGGGGTACATAGTGGTGGGAGGGACAGACTCTTTTGGTGCCGGCGGTAGAGATGTCTATCTCATCAAGACCGACTCCCTCGGAGACACGCTGTGGAGCCGCACCTACGGGGGGAGTGATACGGATTACGGTTTTTCTGTTCAGCAGACCGCAGATGGGGGATATATAGTGGCGGGACGAACTGAATCTTTTGGTGCCGGCGATCTCGATGTCTATCTGATCAAGACCGACTCCCTGGGTGACACCATGTGGACCCACGTCTACGGGGGCGGTTCGATAGATTGGGCCCGGTCTGTCCAGCAGACCACAGATGGTGGGTATATAGTGGCCGGATGGACAGGCTTTGGTGCTGGTGGCTTCGATGTCTTTGTGATTAAAACCAACTTCGGAGGTGACGTCGTGTGGAGCCGCACCTACGGGGGAAGTAACTATGAGGTTGCCCACTCTGTCCAGCAGACCACGGATGGGGGATATATCGTGGCTGGATATACAAGCTCTTTTGGTGTCGGCTTGGATTCTCCTGACATTGAGAGAAGAATATGGGAACCTGAAGATGTCTATCTGATTAAGACCAATTCCACCGGCGACACCGTGTGGAGCCGCACCTACGGGGGAAGTCGCGAGGATCGTGGTTACTCTGTCCAGCAGACCACAGATGGTGGGTATATCGTGACTGGATCTACATACTCTTTTGGTGCCGGCGATCTCGATGTCTATCTGATCAAGACCAACTCCCTCGGAGACACGCTGTGGAGCCGCACCTACGGGGCGGGTGCCTATGAAGCTGGCTATTCTGTGCGCCAGACCACGGATGGGGGATATATCGTGGCTGGATTTACAAGCTCTTTTGGTGCCTACCAATCCGATGTATATCTAATCAAGACCAACACAACCGGAGACACGCTGTGGAGCCGCATCTTTGGCACAGATGGATCAGATTATGCTTTCTCCGTCCGGCAGACCCCGGATAAGGGATACATAGTGGCGGCAGGGACACACATTGAAGGCAGCAATTACGATATCATACTTACCAAGTTGGATTCATTGGGGAACACTTGTATCGGAGAATTTGTCTCATCCACTGCTATGAGTGTAGTTTGCAGCGTTACCAGCCCAGTCACCGTGGTAACCTCCCCTTCCTTCATAGCCACCAGCCCTCCGGAGACAGTGACATCGCCTGCCACTGAAGTCACAACCGTATGTTGGTGGGTCTGTGGCGACGTCAATGGAGATGGGGTGGTAGACCTTGGGGACGTGCTTTACTTAATAAGCTATCTCTATAAAGGCGGCCCTGCTCCTGATCCTTTGGAAACTGGAGATGTAAATTGTGACGGAGTGGTTGACCTCGGTGACGTCCTCTATCTGATCAGCTATCTTTACAAAGGCGGTCCACCTCCGTGCTGTTAGTAGTAGGGGCAATTCATGAATTGCCCCTACAGGTTCATTTAGGCATAAATTCGCCGGGCAAGGGTGCCCACTCTACGAATTTCGTAGTTGCCTGATTCATCAGGCAAAAGAAAAGCTCGATGAATCGAGCAACTATCTCTGAAAGGCTACCGTGTCAAGAACTATTTTGAGCTTTAGCTCATCTATCTCTTCGTGCTTGCCCATTTGGGCAGAGGCACATAGTTT
>Ga0315545_1000598_pt1 | contig 37837 bp, 44 predicted proteins | sample SalMarSW160210MG_FD_203096 | JGI IMG/M metagenome (GOLD analysis project Ga0315545, IMG submission 203096) | Salt marsh sediment microbial communities from the Plum Island Ecosystem LTER, Massachusetts, United States - Salt Marsh Sediment SW1602-10 ...
CAGTGGGTTAGATTATTTAAAAATTACAGTTCTGGCAGAGGATTCTGTCCTTTACGAAAGTCCATATCTGGGGCAGCATGGGGTTTCCTTCTTACTTGAAGGTATGAGTGGGGGAAATACTAAGAGAATCCTGGTTGATGTTGGTCAAAATTCCGATGCTCTGCTCAGCAATATGCAAACCATGGGCATTTCTCCAGCAATTGTCGATGCAATCGTGTTAACGCATTGTCACTATGACCATACCCAGGGAATAGCGCGTATGCTCAGGGAAATTGGTAAGAAGGATGTCCAGGTGATTGTACACCCAAGCATCTTCCGTCTTCATTTTGTTACTCAACCCTATCCTAGACATGTGGGTATTATGCCGGGTGATTCCAGGGTGGAGATAGAAAAAGCTGGTGGCAGTTTGGTTCTAACCAAAGAACCCTTTGTGATTATGCCTGGGATTATGACCACTGGTGAGGTAAAAAGACGAACTGAGTTTGAGGAAGTGAGGATAGAGCTGAAGACTATAGAAAATGGAATGGTTGTTGATGATTCAATGCTTGATGATATTTCTGTTATAGCGAATGTCAAGGATAAAGGGCTAGTAATTGTAACTGGTTGCAGCCATGCCGGCATCATCAACATTGTAAATCAGGCTATAGAAGTGGCAGACAACAACAAAATAGAGGGTATTATTGGTGGACTGCATCTTATAGATGCATCCGATACTATAACAAGGCGAACGGTAGAGGAGCTCTCTAAACTAAATGTAGCATGGATAAGCGGCGGTCACTGTACAGGGTTCAAAGCGCAAGTTGAGCTTTATCTTGCCATGGGAGACGGGTTTTTACCTTTACATACCGGGATGCAGTTTGAATTGGTACCAACCAGCAGAAAACTAGGGTTATAATAACCGATAAAAGCACCTAAAAGGTAATGACCTCATCCAACTTAACCTTAACCACGTGCTTAACCGTCATCCCCTTAGCGGCATACTCAGCCGAGATAGTATCAAATAGGTTGCCGCTGTCCAGAATCTCCACTGCCTTACCCCAGACTCGGCAGCCCTTACGATTAGCGGCATCAAAGACTATAGCTGATAGCTGCGGGTTCTCCCTCAGGTTAGCTGTAGTCCGTGGTGAAGCAATGTCAGCGAAGATAACATGCTCTTCGTCCAGCACCCTAAATGACCCTTTGAGCGACACATTTGGCTTCCCATCCTTACTAGCAGTGGCTACCACTGACGGACCAAGCTCACCTATTGCCTTCTTTGCTTCCTCACTTAGCTTAGCCAAATTAGAACCTCCTCGCTATTTTTAATTAGATTATAATAGAAGTCAATCAGAAAGACAATGCGGTTTAAAAGAGGTCGTTTATAAGAGGAAGGCTGAGAGGGCTTCACCATTTAGAAACCTCTGTCTCCCTCTTTCCTTTGAAGGAGAGGAGAACTAGGGAGGTGAGGTCGGTAAACAACCTCTATAACCCAGCTGATTATGCTAGAAAAGGAGTTAGTGGTATAATATAGCTATGAAGCGAGACTTGATGGATATTTTAGCCTGTCCGGTGTGTAAGGGAGAGCTTGAATTAAGCGTGGACGATGAGAATGAGCAGGAGATAGTTTCTGGCTCGCTATACTGTCCAAAGTGCGCTCAGCACTACCCTATTGTGGATAGCATTCCCAATCTGTTACCTCCGGATCAGCGTGATTAGTCAGGGTTGTAAACTACCCCACTCTGGGGGGACTCCCATACCTCCACGCAGGAGATTGAAACCGGAACTTCAGCCAGCTTGGGTTGTAGCTCTTTATAAATGGTGGATGCGATATTCTCTGAAGAGGGATTTATCTCGTCAAATGGTGGCAAATCATTGAGGAGGGTATGGTCAAACCTTGCCAGAATATCGGCTAAGTGTTGCTTTAGCGCCCTGAAATCATAGGCTATGCCGATATCATCAATCTGTGATGATTTTACCTTGATTACTACCCGGAAACGATGTCCATGTAATGCCTCGCACTTGCCGTGATAACCCCGTAGAAAGTGGGCAGCATCAAAATCTTGCTCTACAGATATCTGATACATTTCTCTCTTTAACCATATTCCAATTTAAGCACATCCTGAACCACGGTTAACTCTTTCAACAACTGTTCAATAGCCTTGCCGCTTACTGGATGCACCAGGTCAGGTGCAATCTCGGCTAGGGGAACAAGTACAAATGCTCTCTCCGTCACCCGGGGGTGAGGGATAATCAGCTCAGGAGTCTCAATAATCTTATTACCGTAAAAAAGAATGTCTATATCAATAGAGCGAGGAGCATTGGATTTTCCCGAAGTTCTACCTAGCTTTAATTCAATGCCCTTAGCCAGGGTAAGTAACCCCATTGGGATGAGCGTGGTAGAAACCTGACACACCAAGTTGAGAAAGCGAGGCTGCTGAACATTACCTATTGGCTCAGTATCATATACAGATGAAACATTATTTACTCGCAACCTTTGTGATAGAAAATCTAATGCCCTATCCAGGTTATCCTGGCGGTTTCCCATATTTGAGCCAAGACCAAGATATGCTGTTACTTGTTCCAAATTCAACTGTACCAAACCTCACCCTTATTATAAACACCCCTTGACCAATTATCAAATATTACCCATCGGATATTTTATAGTATGAGGTTGATAGAGAGCGACTGTATTATTAAGATAGAATCAGGATACTATATTACTCAGAATATGACATATCTTATTCTCGCTTCTGTATTATTGTGAGCGAAGCGAAGAAATCTCACGGTTGCTCTACTCCGAGATTGCTTCGGCAATTTAGGTTGCTTCAGTATATTCGCAAGGACAAAAACGGTAGTAATTTGTCGCTAGTCAACTGAACGAGTACGAATTCTTGCTTATATGATAGGCAGTATGATAAGATTATTTGGTATACTTTTAGACTTCACATAAGAGGTCTCAAATGGCAGTAGAAGATAAGTTGGATAAACTATACAAACTTGAAAAAGAGGCAAAGGCTGGTGGTGGGGAGAAGCGCATTCAACAGCAGCACGCTCGAGGTAAGCTGACCGCTCGCGAGAGAATTGATATTCTTCTTGACCCAGGTAGCTTTGAAGAGCTGAACCTCTTCATCACTCACCGAGCTACTGATTTTGGTCTTGATGAGCAGCAATATCTGGGTGATGCTGTAGTTACTGGCTCAGGCAGGATAGATGGCAGGCTTGTTTTTGTCTACTCCGAAGATTTTACTGTCTTCGGTGGCTCAATATCTGAAGTAAGTTCACAGAAAATTTGCAGGGTTATGGAGTTAGCCCTTAAAAAAGGAGCGCCTATAATTGGCTTAAATGACTCCGGTGGGGCACGTATTCAAGAGGGGGTTATGAGCCTCGGTGGCGTAGGTGATATGCTTCTGCGCAATACTCTGTGTTCAGGGGTTATCCCACAACTATCGATAATAGTGGGTCCATGCGCCGGCGGGGCAGTCTATTGCCCAGCTATAACCGATTTCGTCTTCATGGTTAAGGGTATAAGCCAGATGTATATTACCGGTCCCGATGTGGTTAGGGCAGTTACTGGTGAGCAGGTTAGCTATGAGGAACTAGGTGGAGCCATGACTCATGCTCAAAAGAGTGGTGTTGCCCACTTTGTGGCTGATGATGAGCAACAATGTCTCCAGATGGTGCGCCGGCTGTTGAGCTTCCTCCCCCAGAATAATATGGAGGACCCACCGGAGGTTGAGCCTACTGACGACCCAACAAGGATAGACGAAAGCTTGCTTAATCTCATCCCCGATGACCCCAATGATGCTTATGATATGAAGGAACTAATCCTTAGTGTAGTAGATAACGGCGACTTTATGGAGGTGCACCAGTATTTTGCACCTAACCTTATTGTCGGTTTTGCTCGACTAAATGGCAAGCCAGTGGCGATTGTGGCCCAGCAGCCAGCTTACTTAGCCGGGGTTATTGATATTAACGCTGCTATTAAAGGGGCTAGATTCATCCGCTTCTGTGATGCCTTTAACATTCCCTTGGTTAGCTTCGTTGATGTCCCCGGATTTATGCCTGGCATCCATCAGGAGCACAGTGGCATCATCAGAAACGGTGCCAAGTTCATCTATGCCTATGCCGAAGCTACTGTGCCCAAGGTTACTGTTATCACCCGCAAGGCTTATGGGGGAGCCTATATTGTGATGAGCTCAAAGCACCTCCGCGGTGATATTAATTACGCCTGGCCCACCGGAGAGATTGCTGTCATGGGACCAGAAGGAGCAGTAAATATTATCTTCAGGAAAAATATAGCCGTATCAGCTAACCCGGATGAGACAAGAGGGAAACTAGTCAGCGAGTATAGGGAGAAATTCGCTGACCCTTATACCGCTGCATCCAGGGGTTATATTGATGATGTTATCGACCCTAGGGTAACACGTCCTAAGTTGATTAGGGCGCTGGAGATACTTGAGAACCCCACTGATAGTTCTCCCCCGCGCAAAAAGCACGGGAATATTCCGTTATAAGGCGGCGAGGGGGAGAATATGGAGGATAAAGGGAAGTTAATAGCCGCCATTATGGGTGCTGTCAATGCCTATATCCAGACGGAACAGCAACCTCCTTCAGTAGCTCCTACGGTTGATACTCAACAGAAAATTAGTCGGTGGAAGATTTTTAAACGACGGGGCTCAATGAGAGCATGAAAGACTTTAATTTAATTACAAATAATGCCCACCGGAAAGGAATAGACTAAATGGAAATGGCAAGGAACCCTGTGAAAATCACAGATGTTACCTTCCGTGACGGACATCAATCCACTCTAGCGACACGAATGCGCACTGAGGATATGGAAGGTATTGCCGGGGAGATGAATAAAGCCGGGTTCTACTCTATGGAGGTCTGGGGTGGGGCTACCTTTGATGTTCCTACCAGATTCCTGAATGAGGACCCGTGGGACAGACCGCGCATCTTAAAAAAGCTTATGCCTGATACTCCTCTTCAGATGTTGCTTAGGGGGCAGAACCTTGTAGGTTATCGCAACTATGCCGATGATGTAGTAACTGCCTTTGTCTATCACGCCGCCGAAGTGGGTATTGATATCTTCAGGGTATTTGATGCCGTTAATGACGAGCGCAACTTTCAGACCGCTCTCAAGGCGATTAAGGAATGCGGTAAGCATGCCCAGCTTTCACTGTGCTACTCGCTAACTGAGCCAAAACTGGGTGGTCCGGTATATAATATTGATTACTATGTCAATAAGGCGCTTATCCTTCAGGACATGGGGGCCGATAGCCTGTGCATAAAGGACATGGCTGGACTTATGTCTCCTGATGATGCCTACGAGTTACTTAAAGCACTCAAGCAGGCATTAACTATACCGATAGACCTGCATACCCATTACACCAGTGGCATGGCGTCTATGAGTTGTCTCAAGGCTATTGAAGCTGGGGTAGATATAATTGATACCGCCCTGGCTCCCTTTGCCCTGCGCTCATCACATCCAGCTATTGAGCCTATTGTTGTTGCCCTTCAGGGAACACCCAGAGACACCGGGCTTGATTTAACTCACCTGTTCAAATTGGGTCAGTACATTGAATCTATAACCCCTAAGTATCGTGACTTTCTGGATACTACTAGGATGGCAGTTATCGATACCGGTGTACTAATCCACCAGATTCCCGGGGGTATGATAACCAACCTGGTAATGCAGCTACGAGAGGCTGGTGCCCTGGATAAGTTAGATGAGGTCTATAAGGAGTTACCACGAGTTAGAAAAGAGCTGGGCTACCCGCCCCTGGTTACCCCCACCAGCCAGATTGTTGGCATTCAAGCTGTTCAGAATGTCCTCTTTGGAAGATATAAGATGATATCAGGTCAGGTAAAGGACTATGTTTATGGACTGTACGGTAAACCTCCAGCCCACATTGACCCCGAAGTTCAGAAAATAGTGCTTAGCGGATATGAACGAGGAGAGACACCTATTACCTGTCGCGCTGCCGATATTCTAGAACCAGAGCTAGATAAGGCTAAAGAGGCGACCAAGGATATTGCTCGGGATATTGGTGATGTGCTCACCTACGCCCTCTATCCCACCACCGGAATGCGCTTCTTAAGGTGGAAATATGGTTTGGAACTCCCACCACCCGAAGTAAAGCCGAAGACGATGGAGGATGTGAAGCGTGAAGAAGAGCTTATCGCCAAGGCAAAGGCTGGCAAGCTGGTAGAGATACCACCAAAGGGGGCTAATGTCAGAACGTTTAATGTCTATGTTGGCGATGATGTCTATAGTGTGGGCGTGGAAGCAGTTGGTGCTCCCCCGCTGCCTGTTCTGGACGATACTCCTGCTGTTGCTCCGCCAGTCGAACCAGTAGCTGCTCCCCCTGTGGCTACACCGACTGAACCAGTGGTGGAAAAAGCACCGTCAGATGTGGTTGAGGTTGAAGAGACGACTATTATTGCCCCTATGCCAGGTATAATAATACGCTATGAGGTGGAGGTAGGCGACGAGGTTAAGGCTGGTGATGCTGTGGTTATCTTGGAAGCAATGAAAATGGCTAATGCTCTGACTAGTCCAGTTAGCGGGCAGGTTAAGGTGATAAATTTTAAGGGTGGCGACCGTGTAGCTAGAAATGATGTCCTGGTTGTAATCGGTTAGATATTAATTTAGCAGAGTGAGCGCCAGGCTACCGTGGGAAAAACATTAGCTGAGAAGATACTGAGTCAAAAGTCTGGAAGTAATGCCCAGGCAGGAAATATTGTGGTGGCTGAGGTAGACCTGGTTTTCGCCCAGGATACTACCGGACCACTAACAATAAGGCAATTTCAGACAAGCAGGTTTGAGCACCTGGCTAACCCGAACAAAACTGCTCTATTCCTGGACCACGCTGCCCCCAGTCCTAATTATATATTGTCCTCCGAACATATGCTCCTGCGCCACTTTGCTCAACAGACTGGCTGTATTATCTTTGATGTGGGAGATGGCATCTGCCACCAGTTAGTAGCCGAATCTCTGGCTAAGCCGGGTGATATAATTGTCGGTGCTGATTCCCATACCGTAACTGCTGGAGGTCTAGGTGCTTTTGCTACCGGCATGGGTTCTTCTGACATAGCTATTGCCTTCGGTTTGGGTAAGACTTGGTTCCGGGTTCCAGAAAGCATTAAGGTGGTAGTTACAGGTAATTTCCCTGAAGGAGTTTATGCTAAAGACCTCATTCTTCATCTTATCGGAAGTATTGGAGCTAATGGCGCTACCTATAAAGCACTAGAATTTAGCGGTGATACCGTGGATAGTATGACTATGTCGCAGCGTTTTACCATAGCTAACATGGCAGTGGAGGCTGGGGCTAAGGTAGGGCTTTTCCCCGCCGATAACATAACCAAAGACTATCTAATGTTACAAGAGCGGGGTAATCACTACCAGTCAGTCTTCCCTGATGCCGATGCCACCTATGAACAAACCATCAATATCAATGTGGCTGAGCTTGAGCCCACTGTATCTAAACCCCATACCGTGGATAATATTGCCCTGGCAATAGAGCTTAAAGGAACCAAAATCCAACAGGTGTTTATTGGCACCTGCACTAATGGACGTCTGGAAGACCTGGCTATAGCAGCTACCATTCTGGAAGGAAAGAAACGCCACTCTGAAACTAGACTAATAATTGCCCCAGCTTCACGGCAGGTTCTGCTAGCGGCTATTAAGGCAGGCTATATCCAAAGCCTAATTGAAGCTGGAGCTGTTATCTTACCACCCGGCTGTGGGGCTTGCCTTGGTCTCCATCAGGGAGTGCTGGGGGATGGAGAATCCTGCCTATCTACGGCTAACCGAAATTTCAAGGGGAGGATGGGTAATCCCCAAGCATTTATCTATCTGGGTAGCCCGGCTACGGCTGCCGCTACAGCTATCACCGGTGAAATCACCGACCCTAGAGAGGTAGTTTAGATGCTTACCGGAAGAGCCTTTAAATTCGGTGATGATATCTCAACCGACCATATCACTCCGGGTCGTCTGGCTCATTTGAGAAGTGACCCACCTGAGCTAGCCAAGCATGTAATGGAGGATGCTGACCCCACTTTTGCCTCCAGGGTAACCCCGGGGGATTTCATAGTTGCCGGCGCCAACTTTGGACTTGGCTCCAGTCGAGAGCACGCCCCGTTGGTTATTAAAATAGTCGGGGTAAGTGCTATATTGGCTAAATCAGTAGCCCGGATTTTCTTTAGAAACGCTATCAATCTAGGGCTTCCGGTATTAATATGCGATACTGATAAGATTAACGATGGGGATAAGCTGGAGGTAGACCTTGCAGCAGGCACAGTAAACGACATAACCAATGGCAACCGGCTAACTTTTAGCCAAATCCCAGAGGTAATGCTCCATATCCTTGACGAAGGCGGGCTTATCCCCTATATACAGAAGTATGGCGATTTTAAGCTATAACTTGAGATTGATTAAGGAGGCATGCTAGTGGCGTATAATGTTACCCTTATACCCGGAGATGGAATAGGGCCTGAGATTACCGAAGCTACTATAAGGGTTTTGGAAGCGACTGGAGTCGCCTTTAATTGGGATTTAGCCTATGCTGGTGGCGGTGCTAAGGAAAGGTTTGGCGCCCTCCTCCCTGAATATACACTTGAATCCATCAGGAAAAACAAGGTTGCCCTTAAAGGGCCAGTTACCACACCTATAGGCTCAGGCTTCAGAAGTGTAAATGTAGCTCTGCGTAAAAGTCTTGACCTTTATACTTGTCTCCGTCCATGTAAAACCTACCCCGGAGCTCCCACTCTATACAAAGATGTGGATATTGTGGTGGTAAGGGAAAATACTGAAGACCTTTATAGTGGTATTGAGTTTGAGGAGGGAACTCCCGGAGCAGTAAGGCTTATAGAGTTACTCCTAGAGACGAAGGGAGAGGCAGTCAGGACGGACTCAGGTTTCAGTATAAAGTTAATCTCGGAGACATGCAGTCGAAGGATTGTAAGGTTCGCTTTTAATTATGCCCGAGCTCATCAAAGAAAAAAGGTAACCGCAGTGCACAAAGCCAATATTATGAAATTCTCGGATGGATTGTTCCTGGCTATCGCCAGAGAGGTTGCCAAAGAATACCCTGACATTGAATTTGAGGATAGACTTGTAGATAACATGACCATGCAACTGGTGAAAGGACCGCAACAGTTTGATGTAATAGTAGCTCCTAATCTTTACGGGGACATAATCTCCGACTTGTGCGCCGGGTTGGTAGGTGGACTGGGGCTAGCCCCCGGAGCTAATTTGGGTGATGACATAGCCGTCTTTGAGCCAACCCACGGCAGTGCTCCTAAGTATGCCGGTAAAAATAAGGTCAATCCTATGGCGGTGATGCTTTCCGGAGTGATGATGCTACACCACCTTGACGAGACAGAAGCGGCTGATAGGTTGGAAGAAGCTATAGCTGAGGTTATCGCCGAGGGGAAGAGTGTTACCTATGATATGAAGACTAATATGTCCAGTGCCCAGGTGGTAGGCACTTCACAGGTAGCCGATGCCGTAATTGAAAAACTAGGGAAACTATAAAATACCTAACAAGATTAAGGTCATCTATTAAGGGTAGATTGAAGGGGCTTCGCCCCTTCATATATAATTCTTCCTCCTCTCCTTTGAAGGAGAGGGGGATTAAGGGGGTGAGGTAGATAACCAATATCAGTAAAGTTAGCATTATTGGTGCGGGGAATGTCGGTGCCGCCTGCGCTCGGCGATTGGCTGAGAGAGGCGATGCCGACATAGTGTTAATGGATATTATTGAGGGTCTGCCTCAAGGTAAGGCGCTGGATATTGTTGAGTCGGCGCCTATCCTCAGCTTTGATATTCATATAATTGGAACCAATAGATACCAGGAAACGGCTAACTCGGATGTGGTAGTTATTACCTCTGGCTCTGCTAGAAAACCAGGTATGACCCGTGATGAGTTGCTAAAAATTAATATAAAGATTATTACCGAGGTTACCCGGAATGTAGTCAACCACTCACCCAACTGCATTATCATTATGGTTACCAATCCGGTAGATGCTATGACCCATTTAGCTATCCACACCAGTCAGTTTCCCCGAAATAGGGTATTTGGTTTATCCGGCATCCTGGATAGCGCCCGGCTTCACAGCTTCATCGCCGCTGAGTTTAAGGTCTCAGTAAAAGATGTATCCGCCTATGTTCTGGGGCAGCACGGTAGCAATATGGTCGTTATCCCCAGGCTAGCCACAGTTGGCGGCATACCAATAACCAAGCTCCTGCCACAAGAGACTATTGACAAACTGGTAGCGCGCACTATAAAGGGTGGAGAGGAGATTGTGGAATTACTTAAAACTGGTAGCGCCTTTTATGCCCCGTCAGCCGCCGCTGCCCGGATGGTAGAAACCGTAATCTTGGATAAGAAGGAAGTCTTGCCCTGTGCCACTTATCTGAAGGGAGAATACGGGATTAAGGATACTGTCATCGGCGTCCCGGTAAAGCTGGGTAAAAGTGGCATTGAGCAAATAATTGAGCTAGAGCTAACCCCTGAGGAAAAGCAAGCCCTAGCCACATCAGCCGAGGCGGTGCAGGAGCTGGTGAGAACTATGAAATTGAGCTAAAGCTAATATCAAATGCATCCTAGGGTAACGGGAAGGGGCGAAGCCCCTTCATACATAATACTTCCCCCTTTCCTTTGAAGGAATAAGATATTAAAGGAGAGTCAAAGAGAGGTTGACAGAGTCGCCTCTGGTGAGCGGAGCCTCTCTTATATAACGAATTTCCCTTCCCCTTATCAAGGGGAAGGGAATAAACCCCGTTAGAGTTCCTAACGGGATAAAGGGGATAGGGTTACCTAAAACCTAATTGAGGTAGATAGGAATTGAGAGAGATTGAAGCAAGCGCTGTTACTCAGGCGGTAGCCCAGCTATGCCAGCAGGCAAGCTTTGAGCTGGGCGAGGATGTAATATCAGCCCTAGAGCAGGCGCAGCAGACTGAGGAATCTTCTCTGGGCAAGGAGGTTTTAGGTCAGCTCCTGGAGAATGCCCGAATTGCCAAAGAGGAGCGTCTTCCGTTATGCCAGGACTGCGGCACAGCCGTGGTCTTCCTTGAAATAGGTCAGGAAACTTATGTTATTGGCGGTGACCTGTATGATGCCGTGGAGGAAGGAGTGCGCCTGGGCTATGCTCAGGGTTATTTGCGCAAATCCATTGTCAGCCAGCCATTCTCAGCCAGAATAAATACTAAAGATAATACCCCTCCCGTTATTCATACTGAGATAGTTCCTGGCGACCAGCTAAAGGTTACGGTTATGCCCAAGGGGAGCGGGGCTGAGAATATGAGCCAACTAGCTATGCTCAAGCCAAGTGATGGCAGACAGGGCATTATTGACCTGGTAGTAAGAGCTGTTGATGAGGCAGGAGGTAATCCCTGTCCGCCATTGATTATTGGTCTTGGAATAGGCGGCACGGCAGAAAAGGCAATGTTACTGGCTAAGAAGGCATTATTGCGCTCGGTAGCCAAGCCAAACCCTGACCCTGAAATTGCTGAGCTTGAGAAAGAAATTCTAGCCCAGGTAAATGGTTTAGGTATTGGACCGCTGGGCTTCGGCGGTAGGACCACTGCACTGGCAGTAAACGCCGAGGTTATGCCTACCCATATTGCCAGCCTACCGGTAGCCATCAATCTCCAGTGCCACAGCGCTCGTCATAAAGAGACAATACTATAAAGGGGAGAGATTGATAAATATTACATCACCAATTGAAGCTGAAGTGGTAGAAAAGCTGACCGTAGGGACGAGGGTTCTAATTTCCGGGGTTATCTATACTGCTCGTGATGCCACTCACCGCAGGCTCGTTCAAGCCTTGGATAGAGGTGACAAGCTACCTTTCGACCTTAACGGGCAAACACTTTATTATATGGGACCATCTCCTGCCAGACCAAACCAAGTTATTGGTTCAGCCGGTCCCACTACTAGCGGTCGTATGGATATATATACTCCACGGCTTATTGCTGCCGGAATCAGAGCTATGATTGGTAAGGGTAAGCGTTCACCAGAAGTGAAAAAAGCTATCCAAAAATATAAAGCTGTTTACCTGGCTACCATAGGTGGCGCTGGCGCTTTACTAGCTCAATCCATCGAACAGGTAGAGGTTATAGCTTATGAAGATTTGGGCACTGAGGCTATATTGCGACTTAATGTTGAGAACTTCCCAGCTATTGTAGCTAACGATATCTATGGAGAAGACCTGTTTTACCAGGGCAAAGCCAAATATCAAAGGAGGGAATAAGGGATGGATTGTATTTTCTGTCAAATCGTGGCTGGCAAGGTGCCAAGCGAAGTCATTTACCAAGATGAGGAAGTGCTCGCCTTTCGGGATATTAATCCCCAGGCGCCTGTACATCTGCTTATTATACCTAAAAAGCACATTCCCTCTCTTGTTCATGTGTCACAAGCCGATTCACCCCTCATAGTGCGTATGGTTAATATCGCCAATCAATTGGCAAAAAGGGAAGGTATTTCCGAAAGTGGGTATCGTCTGGTGATAAACTGTGGTGAGCAAGGTGGGCAGTTGGTGCCTCATCTCCACCTGCATCTTCTCGGCGGTAAAAAGCTCTCGAATGGGCTGGATTAACTAGTCTGTCAGCAAGCTGCTTAAACTAAGCTACGTAAACCCGTGCTACTATACCGAGGCAAAATAACAGGCATCCCAAAAGCCAGGCGGCTAGTCCAAGCTTCTTCCCCAGGTGATAAAAGAAGGGCTTCCTATTTAGCCAGATATGACCAAGAATTACGGCGGCTAGAATCAGGGGAAGCCAAATCACGAGTACTTCCGGAAAATTAATATTGGACTTTAGTATAGGCATATTCATTATTACTATGCCTAGCATACACCCGGCGAGGGCAAAGGTTACGAACTGGCGTAGTCCTCTCTTTGATGCTATAGGCTTGGTGCTGAAGTAGGAGAAGACGGCTTTCCTATTTAACCAAAAAATATGAACCAGTAGTAGTAAAACCCAGATAGAAAGGCAGGCAAGTTGAAGATAGCTCCAGAGGGTATGCTTCAGTGGAAAAGCCAACCCCAGAAAGCTTATAAAGAATATATATTCGGCAATAACTACACTCCGTCTCAAGGTTCTCCTCAAACTTTCTTGTCGGGAAACATACAATGGAGAATATTATCAGGATGAAGCTTGGCATTTAGTACGGTAAACAGCTATTGCGCTTGGCGATACTCTAAGAAGGTTAGCAATCCGGCAATGCTCTTGGCATCACAGATGTTGCCTGAAGTAATAAGACGGTAAACCTGGCTAATCGGTACCCTGGTTAACTTAATATTCTCAGTATCCTCGGCATATAATTGGTTAGGAATAAGGTCGGTAGCTAGGTAAAGGTAAAGGTATTCAGTACAATAACCCGGCGTGGAATAAAAACCGCCTAACCTCTCCACCGTTCTGGGTGAGTAGCCCGTTTCCTCGCTTAACTCACGCCGAACAGTAGCTACCGGGTCTTCACCAGGCTCAATGCCACCAGCCGGTATCTCCGTTAGCTCCTTATCCACTGGCTTACGAAATTGATTAACCAGCAGTACATTATCATTATCATCAATGGCGATAATAGCTACACAATCGCTATGCTCTATAATTTCTCTGGTGGTTTCCCTACTACCAGGCATTTCAACTGTGTCAATCCGTAGCTTTACAGCTCGTCCATCATATATTAGTTGGCTGGATACTGTCTTTTCCTTAGCCAACTTGGCCTCCATCTAAGTGATAGATAAGAGCTACCTCATCACAATTGGGGAATTTGGGGCAACGGTAGCACTCCCCCCAGACCTTGTGTGGCAACGCCGCTTTATCAACCTGGGAAAAGCCAGCCTTCTCAAAAAAGGTTGGTTTATAAGTTAAGCAAAAAACGGTGGGGATGCCCAGTTCACTTGCTTCCTTGAGACAGGCTTCTACCAGTTGAGCTCCGATTCCTTGTTCCTGGCTGTCCTTAGCTACAGCCAGTGACTTTATCTCGGCTAAGTCCGACCAGCTAACATGCAATGCAGCACAAGCAATCACCCGCTCATCCTGTCTAACTACGAAGTAATCCCTGATATTTTCATATATTTCGCTCAACGAGCGAGCCAGCATTTCACCCTTATCAGCAAAATAATTAATTAACCGATGCATCTGGAGTGCATCCCCGATTTTGGCTTTTTCTACTGAATTCAAACTATTGTTTCCCTTTCAACTTTTGCTCCAGAGAGCTATAAAAAGAGGCTTTGGGATGAATTCTCAAGAATTGAACTGTGTTAGAGCTAAGCTTTACTGTAATAACAGCGCCACTTGACAGGGGTAAATTAATATGACCATCAATGCTCACTGTTGCCTGGTGAACGGTGCTAATGCGTAGCTTAACTACCGTTGTGGATGGTAGCACTAAAGTGTAAGCTGGACAAAGATGAGGCACTATTGGTAATAGCAGGAATTCTTTGATTTGCGGATGAAGAATAGGTCCGCCGGCCGCCAGCGAGTAGCCAGTGCTGCCCGTGGCTGTAGCCACAATTACTCCGTCAGCCTTGTAGGTAGTCAGTGTCTCATTATCAATGCTGGCTTCTACATAGACTACACGAGCTATTGCTCCCCGCGCCATCACCACATCATTTAAAGCATAAAAAGTACGGGGTGGCTCCTGGTCATTGGGAGAGAACTCTGCCTTAAGCATAGCCCTCTCATCAATCCAACCCTCCCCAGCTAGCAAGGCAGGTAGCTTGTTCCTGACTTCATCGGTGCTGAGTTCGGTCATAAATCCTAGCTTGCCTAAATTTATCCCGGTAATAGGTATTTGGACGGGGAGTACCGCCTGAGCTGCTCGCAGAATAGTGCCATCACCACCGATACTAAGAATTAAATCAGTATCATTTGTTTGAGCCCTGGACTCCTCTCCTTCCCAGGCAGAACAAAGCCAGGAAGAAACACCGCTCAAGTTTAAGAACTCTTGCAGTTCCTTAGCCAGGGTATAGGCATCTTTATTCATAGGGTGATAGAGAATGCCAACTCTTTTCACAATGATAAGCCGCTTTCTAACCAGAAGACCACATGAGGTAAATGAAGTGTAACATTAGCATCTTGAGGTGTCAAGGCTATGTACTACCCTGATACCTTGGTGATATATGTCTCTTCTTTCAAGGTCGTAGAAGGTGGCGAATGTTTCTATCTATTCGTTATTGCGAGACACAGTTGAAGCCCTGGGCGAAGCGAAAAAGGAGCCGAATCAATCTTAATGGAGGTAGGACAACCATAAGATTGCTGCGCTTCGCTCGCAGTGACATATAAGAGAGGCTAAAGTGTGCCGCATTATGAGTAATTGTGTTTCCAGTCTATCTGAACGAAATAAGGTTGGAGGTTTGTAAATAATCTCCAAGCTATGTGCTTGCCAAGTAGACTCAAACCGAATACAATATGAATATATGGAGGCATCAGCTTGAGGGTTATTTTATATACGGGGAAGGGAGGGGTTGGGAAGACCACAGTTGCTGCCGCCTCTGCCTTGCGCTCGGCAGAGCTGGGTTATAAAACCATTATTCTCAGCACCGATAGCGCTCACAGCCTGGCTGATTCCTTTGACCTTGCCCTTGGGGATAAACCCCAACCTATTATTCCTAACCTTTGGGGACAGGAACCGGAAATATCACACACTATAGAAAATCGCTGGAGTACTATAGAGAGATGGATGTCGGCGCTACTGGCCTGGCGAGGGATGGAGAAGGTAGTGGCTGATGAGATGGCTATTCTTCCCGGGATGGAAGAGCTGGCAAATCTGCTGTATATTGTTGACTACCATCGGAGTGGGAAATATGAAGTCATTTTCGTGGATTGTGCTCCCACTGGGGAAACATTGCGTTTTCTTGCTTTCCCTGAGGTATTACATTGGTGGATGGAAAGGATGTTTCCAATTGGTCGTAAGGCAGCTAGTTTGGCACAGCCCTTTGTTAAGGCACTAACAAACATACCAATGCCCGATGATGAAGTCTTTGCCTCAGTAGAGAACTTGTATGTTGAGATTAATGAAATACGGGCTATTCTTAACAATAAAGATGTGACCTCAGTTCGCCTGGTGGTCAACCCCGAGAAGATGGTAATCAAGGAAGCCCAGCGCACCTTTACCTATCTTAACCTCTATGGTTATCTCACTGACCTCATTATCTGTAATCGTGTCATCCCAGATAAAGTAGATGACCGGTATTTTAGCTTCTGGAAAGAGAGCCAGAGCAAATATCGGGGGGTGATTGAGGAGTGCTTTGCTCCTCTTCCCATTTCTGTCATACCCCTTCTCGACCGGGAGGTGGTAGGAATTCCCATGCTTGAAGTTGTAGCTGATGCCCTTTACCTGGAAGATGACCCCACTAGGCTTTTCTTTAAGGGGCAGGTTCAAGATTTACAAAAGGAGGATGAACATTATATCCTCACCTTGTTTCTCCCTCTCATTGAAAAGGGAGACATCTCTCTGATGCAGAGCGGTGATGAACTAATTATTCGGGTTGGAAACTTCAAACGGAATATCATCCTCCCCCATACCCTAGTTGGTTTAACTGCTACCAAAGCAAGATTTGATGGGGGTAAGCTGAGAGTCGAGTTTGACCCACAGGAAGGAGGTGAAAGGCATGGTTGAAAAGGTTTTTGAAGTTGAGTATAACCCGGGAGAGGAGGTAGTATTGCGCTTCAAAGCACCAATACTCTCCGTTGTGCCTGAGGCAACCTTGGGTCATTTTAGAACAGCCCACAAAGAAATGCTCTTAGCCCTACGCAGCTTGCTTGATAAGGCAATAGAACGAGCTGAGGAAGCTGAAAAGACCCAAGCCAAGGAGAGAACCAAGATAGAGGTTGAGTGAGTCAACCCCCAAATTCTTAACTTGCTAACCCTATTCCTTTTCTAGTTCATCATTAGCCTGATTGCATAAGAAGGAGGGCTATGCCGGCACCGAGCATAAGGATACCGATTCCCAATAAGATATACAGGATGCGAATGCGTTGACTCATTTCTTACTCCTTCGCCTTCTACCCTCTACTTTTGTCCTCTGCTTATCATAAGTAATTTTCATAAGTCGTTTTATCGCCCTACCCGACTTAAACCTATTTAGATTAACAAACCCCCTAGTTCTGCTAATTGATTACTTGTCCTCATTGCCTGTTAAAGTATCCCCTTGTGGCAATTCTTCAACATGGGTTTCACCATTAAGGAGTTCTAATCGGCTGCTGAGCTTGGTTAATTTAATCTCAGCTTCGTTATGCTTTCTGGCAGCATTATAGATATGCCTGCCTATTAGCTCATAATCCTCCTGAAAACCCTGAAGTTCACCCTTGAGACGTTCTAACTGTCCTAGTATTTCCCGGGCGAATTTTTCGACTTGTAATCCCTTCAGCCCAAGTACAATAGCTTGTAAGTAAGCATAAAAGGTATTTGGTGACACAAGAAATACCCTCTTTTGACGACAATACGAATATATATCACTTTCTTCGCCGGGTTGGGAACCCCGAACAACCGACTCGTAATAGAGATTTTCGGCAGGAATATATAGTAGGGCAAAGTCAAATGTGCCTTCATCGGGCTGGATGTACTGGCTGACATCTTCAATATGCTTCTTAATGGTACGCGTGAATTGCCTTCGTAAGCGAATTTGCTCGTCTTGAGATTGGGTTGTAACCATTCGCTCGAAATCCTCTAGTGGAAAGGGAAACTTAGCATCGATAGGGACTAAATTTTCGCCGACTCGCACTACTGCGTCTACAATTTTACCGTTTTGGAATCTGTATTGTAGGGAATAAGACCCTGAGAAGTGGTTCATCAGCAGGGTCTCCAGTCCAACTTCACCAAATTCACCTCTGAACTTGGGTGCTCGTAGCGCCTCTTGTAAGCTGGAAATGCTCTTGCCCACCTCCTCAATATCCTTTGTTCTCTTGGTTAATTCTCCTAACCGCTCTCGCAAGTCGCCAAAAACTCCAACGCTACCTTCTACCTTTTCTCCAACCATTTTGGATAAGGTCTCACCCTGCTCTTTCCACCTCTGCCGTCCCCGAAGTCTGTCCCAAATAAAGAAACCTACTAAAATAACTAGAAGGACAATTATCACAATTTCCATTGTTATCTCTAAGTATTTCCCATTGGGCTTTCTAGCAGCAACTACTTAACTCCATTATACACCCTAAATCAGCTAGAAAAGAAGTCGTTTATCAAGGGAAGGTTGAAGGGGCGAAGCTCACCAGAGGCGACTCTGTCGACCCCTTTAAAAAGGCTCAAAGATGAACATTGCTCATCATAAGTAGTATCGCCTATAATTGGTTGATTCGGGTGCAGAAATGACAGCCTGAAAAGTCATACTGATAGTTTTAGGCGCTATTTTATTGTGGCTTGCTTTGGTTCGTGTATTCAGAAAGTTTTATCACTTCCCGGCTCCAGCATTTATCGGACGGTTCTTAGATAGTGGTTACAGGCGCCGGGTGCAACCACCGGATAATTTAATTGAGCGTAGCGGTGTTAAACCGGGTATGATAGTAGTTGACCTCGGCTGTGGTAGTGGTGCCTTTACCCTCTTTGTGGCTAGGGCAGTAGGAGAGCAGGGTAAAGTCTATGCCGTTGATATCCAACCGGCGATGCTAAAGCAGCTAGAACATAAACTGGCTAAAGCTGGAAATCAGGATATTAAAAATATTGAACTGAAACAGGCTAACGCTTATGACTTACCCTTTGAAGAAAATTCCATAGACCTCGTATATATGGTAACCGTGCTTCCAGAAATACCTGATAGAGGTAGAGCCCTGCGGGAAGTAAGAAGGGTGTTGAAACCCGGTGGCATTCTCGCCGTAACCGAGTTTCTGCCTGACCCGGATTATCCTCTGCGCTCGACTACCATTAAACAATGCCAGCATCAAGGATTTGTTCCGGATGATAATCTAGGTAATTTGTGGAATTATACGGTAAGATTTAAGAAGCCGCTATATAAAAACTTTATCTCAGGTCATGCCACTAGCTAACTAGCAAAGAGGATATATAGTTGACATCACTTTTTAGGATTAAGGATAGGCTATTTTACGGTTGGGTGGTGGTAATAGTTTTTTTTGCTATTCAGGCTATTCTTTTGGGGACCAGCACTTCTTTCGGCGTCTTCTTTAAATCCATAGCGGGTGAGTTTGACTTGAGCCGAGCCACAACCTCAGCAGTTTTCTCTATTTCGATGCTGCTTTTATGTGTATTTAGTGTTTTAGGTGGTTTGGCTTTAGATAAATACGGACCGAGGATTGTCCTCTTCTTTATGGGTTTGTTTACTGGTTTGAGCTTGTTACTAACCAGCCAGGTCAACGCCACATGGCAGTTATTCATAACTTACAGCCTGTTACTAGCTATGGGAAGTGGTGCCACATATGTGGTGACAATGTCAACGGTTTCCAGGTGGTTTGATAGAAAACGGGGATTGGCGGTGGGTATTGCTGGTTCGGGAGGAGGGATGGGATTAGTGGCTATGGCTCCGTTTGCCGCCTACCTTATTTATAACTTCGATTGGCGTATGGCATATATCGTAATGGGACTAGTTGCATGGGTAATCATAATTCCCCTATCCCGGCTATTAAAAAGGGACCCGCAGGAGATTGGATCTCTACCTTATGGGATAAGCTCAGATTCAAAGGCTATAAAAGATAAAGAAGATAGTATCCAGCCGTTTGGTCTTTCAGTACTACAGACATTCAGAACCAGGAATTTCTGGCTTGTGATGCTTATCTGGTTATTATTTGCTTTTTGCATGCTTCTGGTATTAACCCACATTGTACCTCATACAACGGATATAGGTTTTTCGGCCGGGGAGGCAGCGGCCGTCCTCAGTCTGATAGGTGGGGCTAGAGCTGCAGGCATGGTACTACTGGGTAGTGTTACCGACAGGATAGGCAGAAAAAGGACGGCTGTTGTTTGTACACTGTTTCAGGCTGGGGCTATGGTATGGCTAGTCTGGGCGCAGGATTTGTGGATGCTCTACTTTTTTGCCATAGTTTATGGTTTAGCCAACGGGGGTCTTCTTTCTTCTACGACAGCGTTTCTTGGTGACACCTTTGGGTTAGGTAAAATTGGTTCAATATTAGGTGTACTGGATATTGGTTGGGCAATCGGAGCAGCTACCGGACCGTTTGTAGGGGGGCTTATTTTTGATATTAATGACAGCTATTCAGTAGCTTTCTTAATCGGGGCAGCAGCTATGGCGATAGTAGCTCTGCTTATAGTTCTGATTAGGCGAGAAACGGGAAGAAATTTTTAAGGGTGGGCAAAGCCAGTAAATATCTTCCAATTGTGATTGAGTAGTTAAAAACCGAACATCTTGGCGGCTGCTTCGGCTAGCTTCTGAATTATGTAGCCAGGGATAATGCCTAGTAGTAAGACGCCCAGACAGGAGACGGAAAGAGCTACCCTTAGCGCTCCAGAAGAGGGTACTTTTCCCTCAGAAGCTGGCTCACCCAGCCACATTACCTTGACTACGCGGAGATAGTAGTAGGCGGATATTACACTATTTATTACGGCAATAACCACCAACCATAATAAGCCATGATGCACTGCCCCACTGAAGATGTAGAACTTAGCCATAAAGCCGGCGGTGAGCGGTATGCCAATAAGAGAAACAAGGCACAATGTCAAACTTAAGGCCAGTAGTGGTTCTCGTTTACTCATGCCAGAATAATCCTGAATGAGGTCACTATTAAGCTTATTTGAGATGGCGATAATGGCAATAAAGGCTCCCATGTTAGCCACTGCATAGCTAGCTAAAAAGAAGAGAACAGTGCTCCGCCCAACCGTATCAGCCACTGGAGACAAGCCCACTGTGGCTAATCCCACCATAAGGTAGCCTGCCTGAGCTATGCTGGAGTAACCTAGCATTCGCTTGATGTTGGTCTGGGGGAGGGCAACTATATTGCCCAGGGTCATACCAATAGCGGCCAGCACAGCAAAGATTAATCCCCAATCCAGACTCAGCCATTGTGGTAAGCCAAAGGCAGAGTAAAAAACCCGCAAGATAATGGCGAAGCCAGCAGCCTTGCTAGCCACCGAGAGATAGGCAGTTATTGGTGTCGGTGCCCCTTCATAAAAATCAGGCACCCACATCTGGAAGGGGACAGCCGCAATCTTGAAGCCGAAGCCAGCTACCAGTAACACTATGCCAGCGTGAAGGATTTGTTCTCGACGATAATGGAGGTAATTTTTGGAATTACACAGTAAGATTCAAGAAACCGTTCTCAGGATAGCCGCAGTTGGAAAGTGAACATCCTGCCTTTTGTCTGCTCTATACATGCTCAATTCTATCTTGCCGCTCGCGATAACTGGCGAACTTCCTGCCCAATTTCTTGCCTGGGGGAGTGATACAAAATATAAAATATAGAGCATATATGGCAAGCATGACAAACACCAAGCGCATCAAAGTGGGCAGCCAGTTCCCGGACTCAATAGCAAAAGAGCGAATCAGGGTTACAATTACGCCCACTATACCAATGTAGCCAAGGATTATTAAAATTGTAGCTATCATCCGTCTTTTTCGGTGTTGCACCACGGTCTCAGCGTCACTGGTAGTAAAGCCAGTATTGGTAAAAGCAGATAGAGACTGGAACATAGCCATTTTTGGCTCCATTCCAGTAAGTTGAAACGCAATGCTACCGAGTTTTACTATAGCCATTATTATTAGTACGATAGCTGCTAGTAGCAATACATAGAACAACATTTTAGCCCCCTTAATTTAAGAATTACCTCTATTTTAATGAGCAACCCAGAAAACAACTTTCACTTCTCTTTCGGAGAAAGGGGAGAAATGGAGTGAGGTTAATAAATAATCTTTAGTAGAACACAATGACCTGGCTCCTAGCTTGGCGAGCTCCATTACGAAGCCGGGGATAATGCCTAACAGTAAAAAACGCCCAGGCAGTAGAAGGATTGTGCCACCCTTAGCGTTCCAGATGGCTGATGATGAACACTCAGATAGTATATTCTGGTCTACTGGGATAGCTATTACCAAGGTTCGAACCTCAATTGTTGTTAAAAGGAATCTTAGAAGAAGAGACGGTAATAATATGTGGATAATATTCTTATTTTGCGTTGAAATTAGCGTTTGACAAAGCTAGCTATCCGTTTACCAAACTGCCGACACTCAGCGATACAATCCTCATTTGGCGATTCAATGGAAACTGCGCCAGAGATGCCCGATTGGTGACCGACTATCACCATCCCATGCCATAACATGGCCTGGATAAGGCAAAGCAAGGTCGTCTCACTTCCGCCTCCTACACCGGCGTAAGATGTAAAAGCAGCGCCGATTTTATCTTTTAGTTCGCCAGGTTTGTTAGGCCAGATTTGAGTAGTCCTGTCAATAAACGCTTTCATCTTGGTAGACACGGTGCTGAAGTAGGTTGGTGAGCCCAGAATTATGGCATCAGCAGCAATAAGGTCATCTAATCTTGTATTATCCACGCTCTTAACCTCGACATCAAGCCCAGCATTCTTTATCCCCTCACCAATAGCTATTGCCATCTTTTTGGTATGACCTGTTTCAGAGTGATAGACCACTAACGCCTTAGACATTTCGTACCTCAAATGCTTAATTCTTTATTGAATATTGTATATGATAAATCAGAAGGCATATAAAAGGGAGACTAGTGGGATAACTAAAATACGAATATTCTTGCCGCTATCTCGGCTAGCTTCATTACGAAGCCAGGGATAATGCCCAGTAGTAAGACGCCCAGACAGGAGACGGATAGAGCTACTCTCAGCGCTCCAGAAGAAGGAACCTTTTCCTCGGAAGCTGGCTTACCAAGCCACATCACCTTCACCACACGGAGATAATAGTAGGCAGATATTACACTATTTATTACGGCAATAACTACTAGCCACAGCAATCCATGCTGTACCGCCCCGCTAAAGATATAGAACTTCGCCATAAACCCAGCGGCTGGTGGCATGCCAATAAGAGAAATAAGGCACAATGTCAAGCCTAAAGCCAGTATTGGTGCCCGCTTGCCCATACCAGAATAGTCATCAATAAGGTCGCTGTTGACCTTGTTGGAGATAGCGATAATAGCAGTAAATGCCCCCAGGTTAGTTAAAGCATAGCTGGCTAAGAAGAAGAGAAGACCACTACGCCCCAGAATATCTGTCGCTGGGGATAACCCCATGGTGGCTAATCCAACCATAAGGTAGCCCGCTTGAGCTATACTGGAGTAACCTAGCATTCGCTTGATGTTGGTCTGGGGGAGAGCGACTATGTTGCCCAGCGTCATTCCAATTGCGGCAAGAGCAGCGAAGATTAACCCCCAATCCAGACTCAGCCATTGTGGTAAACCGAAGGCAGAATAGAAAACGCGCAATATAATGGCGAAGCCAGCAGCCTTGCTCGCCACCGAGAGATAGGCAGTTATTGGTGTAGGCGCCCCTTCATAAACATCAGGCACCCACATCTGGAAGGGGACAGCCGCAATCTTGAAGCCGAAGCCAGCTATCAGTAACACTATGCCTAGAATAAGCCCCGGGCTAGATGGCAAAGACATAGCCTGGATAACCTGGGCAATTTCTCCTAGCTGCGTTTTCCCGGTAAAGCCAAAAACTAGTGCCATTCCAAAAAGCAGTACTGCCGAGGCTACGGCACCAAGCAGCAAGTATTTGAGAGAAGCCTCACTTGACTTGGGGTTTTTGAGAAAGCCGACAAGAACATATAAGGATATACTGGTCAACTCTAAGGCAATATAAATAGAAATTAGCTCGGCAGTAGATGCCATCAGCATCATACCTAGAGCTGATAAAAGCACCAGGGCATAGTATTCACCCTGGAAGCGAGCAAACTTGGATACATAATCCACGGAGGCAAGAATAACCAGGGCAGCAATACCTAGGAATAATAGTTTGAAGAACAGGGCGAAATTATCCACCGCCAGCATATTGCTGAAGATAGCCTGAGAGCTGTCTCCCCACATAGCTAGGGTGAAGCCAGCAGATACAACCAACCCAGCTATGCTGACCCCTGCCAGTAGCCACTTCCGCTTAATAAAGAGGTCGAGCAGAATTACCACTATAGCGGAGGCACCCAAGCTCATCTCTGGTATAAATAACTCAAGATTCAACATTATCCGCCTAATAAGCCCACTATGGGCGAAATACCGAGCTTAATAATATCGGTCAAAATTGCCGGATAGATACCTATCAGCATGATTAAAGCGATGAAGGCAAACATATATACCTTTTCCCTGGTGTTGGCATCCTTCACTCCATTATATTGTTCCAATACTGGACCATAGAATGTACGCTGTAACATCCATAGGATATAACCAGCGGCTAGGACAACACCCAGCACTGCCAGGATAGTGTAGACCTGAATTCCAGAAACAACAGTACTGGAAAAGCTGCCGACAAATACCAGGAACTCAGCGGCAAAGCCACTAGTAGTAGGCAATCCCAAGGCACCCAAACCGGCTATGGAGAAGACGATGGCTATAACTGGTATCTGCCGAGCCAGACCACCAAGCTTCCTGAGGTCTCGCTCGCCGATATTGTGTATGACCAGTCCAGCCATGGCAAACAGGAGCCCTGTAATAATACCGTGACTGACCATCTGCAGGGCAGCTCCAGTAAGGCTCACCTGACCTAGAGCAAAGACACCGAGTAGCACAAAGCCCATATGACTGATGCTACTATATGCAATCAGCCTTTTCAGGTCGGTCTGCCTCAGGGTTAATGCTGCCCCATAGAGTACACTGATTACAGCTAATGTTAACAGGAAAGGAGCATAAGCTTTTGCGGTCTCAGGGAAGATACTTACGCAGACACGAATTATTCCATAGCCGCCCATCTTGATTAGCGCCCCGGCCAACATAACGCTCCCTGCAGTTGGTGCGTCAGTATGGGCGTCAGGCAGCCAGGTATGTAGTGGAACTACGGGCAGCTTAACGGCAAAGCCAATTAAGAGAAGGAAGAAGATAGCCACCACCGGAATCACTGCTGTAAATGATGCAAGCCCGGTCTGGGCTATTTCTACCATGCTAAGACTGCCTGTGGTGAAATAAAGGCTAATGATGCCAGCCAGCATCATAGCACTGCCAAATAAAGTATAAATAACATACTTTATCGCTGAGTATTCTTTTCTCCCTGACCCCCAGATAGAGATTAAGAAATACATAGGAATAACCTCTATTTCCCAGAAGATGAAGAATAGTAGCAGGTCAAGGGAGCAAAACACCCCCAGTATGCTTGTTTCCAGAAGCAATAGCCAGGCAAAATACTCCCTGGGTCTGAGGTCAATCTTCCACGAGATGAGAACCACCATGAAACCCAGGAAGGCTGTCAGTATTACTAATGGTAGGCTTAGTCCATCAACACCCAAATGGTAGTGAGCATTAAGCGCGGTAATCCATTCTACCTTTTCTACAAACTGAAATCCCCCGGCCGCCTTATCGAAATTGCAGAAGAGAAAGACGGATAAAGCTAGAGGAACAAAGGTAAAAATAGCAGCGATGCGCTTAATCACACGGGCTGATAGGCCGGGAATAAACGCAATTAAAAGCGCCCCTGCTACCGGTAAGAAGATTATCGTTGTCAGATAATTAAAGCCCAACTATGCTGACTCCTATAAAGTTTCTCTATTAACCTCACCTTACCGAAGGTGACTCTGTCGGTCCCTGTCCACCCCCGAGTCGAGTCTGCGACCTCGAATATTTATCCAAAGAAATACAGACAGAGCATAATAGCTATAATGCCTATGCCGATGGATAGACCATAGAGCTGTAATTGTCCTGTCTGTGCCCTTCTGATGGTCCTGCCCCCAGCCATAGCCCCGTGAGCTACTCCATTTACTACTCCATCTACCCCACGATTATCAAAGAGCTGGAAACCAGCAAAAAGTCCGTTAACTAAAACATTTCTCACGATGACATTTTCATAAAGCTCGTCAATCCAGTATTTCCGGTAGAAGAGGGTATATAGTGGTTTGAAGAAGTTGCCGATTCGCTCTGCCGACAGCCATTTAACACTATAGATAGCATAAGCTAATAGAATACCCAAACCTGCCAGTATCAGTGATATCCAGGGTAGAGGATGAGTCAAAATACCGAAGAAGCCTTCGGTAAATCTGACTACCTCGCCATGACCCAAAAGCACCCCAAAGTGTCCGGTAACATTCCAGAGGCCAGAAATAACCGCCAGAATAGCCAGAACCACCATCGGTGTAACCATCACCGATGGTGACTCGTGGGGTTTACCATGTGCCTCGGGGCTACCTCCTCTATACTTACCGCCAAAGGTTATAAATACTACCCGGAACATATAAAAAGCAGTTAAAAATACGGTTATCATTGCTAAGTAGCCCAGAATTGGTTGGTTTTGTAGAGCAACTGCTACAATCTCGTCCTTACTCCAGAAGCCGGAGAGGGGCCAGATGCCAGCAATACTCAGCGAGGCGATAAGAAAGGTAGCATATGTCCACGGCATTATCTTGCGCAGTCCACCCATTTCTCGCATATCAAATGTCCCGGTGGCGTGATTGACACTGCCCGCTCCGAGAAATAGTAGTGCCTTGAAGAAGGCATGATTAAACAGGTGAAAAATACCAATAGCTATCCCACCAACCCCCAGACCCAGCATCATATAGCCAAGCTGGCTGATAGTAGAATAAGCTAGAACTCGCTTAATATCGGTCATCACTAACCCTATAGTAGCCGCAAAAATAGCGGTAAAGCCACCAATTATAGCTACTGTGGTCAATGCTTCAACCGAGTGCTCAAAGAGGGGATAACAGCGAGCTACTAGAAAGACGCCAGCGGCTACCATAGTGGCAGCATGGATTAAGGCGCTAACCGGTGTCGGACCCTCCATAGCATCAGGCAACCATACATGTAGCGGAAATTGAGCTGACTTGCCTATAGCACCAGCGAAAATGCCAATAGCCGCCCAGGTTAGAACTGTGCCAGTCAAAGCCCCAGTTATAGCCAAGCTATGCAATTGAGCAATATCTAAAGTACCGGTATGAGAAAATAGAAGCAATATTGCCGCCAGGAAGCCAAAGTCGCCAAGCCGGGTAACAATAAATGCCTTTTTAGCCGCATTGGCTGCCGCTGGGCGATGAAACCAGAAGCCAATAAGCAGATAGGAGCATAAGCCAACTAATTCCCAGAACACATACAGGAAAAGCAGATTGTCAGCCAGAACCAAACCTATCATAGAGGCAGTAAATAGAGACATAAAGGCAAAGTACCGGTGATAGCCCGGGTCTCCATGCATGTAGCCCTGCGAATAAATCTGAACCATCAGGCTGACTATGGTAACCACTAACAGCAATACTACCGTTACCGAATCAACTATTAGCCCCAGGTGAATGGTAATCCCGCCTTCAATGAGCACCCAGCTTATATCAGGTATGGCTAACTCATGACCCGGGGCAGCCATCACTGCCACTAATGCCCATATTGATAGAGCCAGCGAACCCAGAAGAGCGGCAATAATAATGTAACCGCTGACCTTAGGCTTACGGTTCAAAAAAGGCCTTAGAATAAAAGAAATTACAGCAAACGAGAAAAGCGGTAGTAGAAGAATAAGCCAAGCTAACTGATACGGCATTACAGTTTCCTTAACACCTCTTCGGCAATATGTTCTTTATCATTAGGCACCAGAATACGATAGGTAGCTAATTCCTGACCTATAGGCTTGCCAGAGATAGGTAGGATACGGGTTGGTATCCCTTCGCCCTCAAAGAACTCCTTCCACATCTCAGCTACCATCAAGCTTTTTGCCTTTTTAATCTCTATCCACATACTAGATTACCATTTCATTAAATCTATTTTGGTAACATCAATAGTCTCACGACTGCGATAGATGGCTATTATAATGGCTAAGCCAACGGCTGCCTCAGCCGCCGCTACAACCATAATGAAAATAACAAAGACCTGACCCGTTAACAGCAATGGCACAATATAACGAGAGAAAGCAACCATTGCGATGTTCACCGCATTAAGCATAATCTCAATGGACATTAAAATAACTATGGCATTGCGTTTAGCCAGAGCCCCATACAGCCCGATTGAGAATAGAATGGCTGACAATATAAGATAATGATTTAAACCTATAGACATATTCCTATTTCTCCCTAACCAAAACGATAGCCCCTAAAATAGCAGCTAGTATCAGGACAGCGGCAATCTCTACAGGTAAAATAAAGCCTCCTTCGCCAAAAAGCTTACCAGCCAGGGCTGGGGTGGTAGTCTCCAACGGAGCTACGTCGGCTAACTGCCAAGGGGTATTAATCACGGCAAAGCTCACCACCCCCAAAAACAAAATAGCAACTACAAAAGCCGGAATCCGCAGTTTGTTGGAAAGGCTACCCCGCTGAATCTCCCTGGTCATCATGATAGCTAAAATAACCAATACTCCTATGGCACCAACATAAATCAGAACCTGAACCGCTGCTAGAAAGTCAGCGCTGAGAGTAATATATATCCCAGCTACAGTCAGGAAACAAAGAACCAAGCAGAGAGCCGCTCGGAAAACATCACGGAGTAAGACTACGGTTAAAGCAGCTCCTATGCCAATTACGGCTAGTATCCAAAATGCAATTTCTAAACCCATTACTCTTCCTCGGTAATCTTCTCCAGAAGCAAGGTCTGCTTCGGTAATTGTGCGGCAATCTCAGGGTGCATATACCCGCTAGGTTGCCTCTCCGGTGATGCTAGCAGCATTTCATTAGTCTGCACCAGCTCGCCACGACGATATTTTGCCCGTTCAAAAGCGTAACCCATAAACAATGCCTCATAGGGGCAAGCCTCAACACATAAGCCACAAGAGATGCAGTACCCTGTATCAACCTCGAACTTATCGACTATATATTTATTCTCCTCGGTACTAACCGAGGTTATAATCTCAATACAACCCTGGGGACAGGTTCTGGCACAGGTGGCACAGCCCGTGCATCTTGTCTTGTCCCAGATAAGCTCATTACCGCGAATTCGGCGAGAGACATTCAGTCTCTGCTCCGGATATTGTGACGTTACCGGATGACGCAGCAGGTGTCTTATTGTTACCGTCAAGCCTTTAGCAATGCCTTTCCCGTATCGTTCAAACTTCAACTCTGCCCCATCCTAACTTAAAGAATTTAGACCATAGCAGTATCAATACAGCCATTATAGCAAAATTAACCGGTATCATCACCCAGGGTGAAGTTGCTGGCAAGGTCAGTATTTCTATACCGGTAATAAACAGGTTAATTAAAGCTAAGGGAAGGAGGAACTTCCAGGCTAGCGCCATTAACTGATCTATTCTAACCCGAGGTAGTGTCGTCCGTGTCCAGACCATGACAAAGAATACTGCAATGACTTTAAGCACAAACCAGAGCCACGGTGGCAGTAACGGACCCCTCCAGCCACTAAGGAAAAGAGTAGTGATTATGGCTGAAATAACCAGAGCCTCAGCGTATTCTGCCAGATAGAACATGGCGAATTTCATCCCTGAGTATTCAGTATGGAAGCCGGCGACAAGCTCGGAATCAGCCTCCATCAGGTCAAAGGGACTTCGGTTAATTTCGGCACAGCCAGCAATAAAGAATAGAAGAAAGCCCAGAGGCTGCAGCAAAATGAACGGAATATCCTGAGCTAGTACAATCTGGTTCAGAGATAGTGAGCCAGCTATTAACACTACACTAGCGATAGCTAGAACCACTGGAATCTCATAGCTGACCACTGCAGCTATCTGGCGCATGGCACCGAGGAGGGAGTATTTGTTATTTGAGCCCCAGCCGGCCATGAATATCCCCACGGTTGATACGGAGCTAACCGCCACTACATAAAGGATGCCGATATTCAGGTCAGCTAGTAATGCTCCGTCCTGGAAAGGTACAACAGCGAAAATCATTAGTGCTGGGGTAAAGGCGATAACGGGTGCCAGCCAGTGAACTATCTTATCTGCTTTAGTTGGAATAATGTCTTCTTTAAGCAATATCTTAATCGCATCAGCTATCGGTTGAAGCAGACCGAAGGGTCCAGCCCGGTTGGGTCCAATGCGGGCTTGCATCCGCCCCATACCCCTTCTCTCAATATATATATAGCCCATTACTAGAAGTAGGACGAAAGCTATGATTATGACGGTAAATATTAGCCAGTGCCACCAGAACCCACCTGGCCAGTCGGGTGGTAAGGTTTGCAGACGATTTGGAATGTTAAGTCCGAGATTTACAATAGCCACTATCTATCGACCTCGCCCATAGTGATATCAATACTGCCAAAGATAATTATGGCATCCTGTATCTTCCATCCAACCATCATCTCGCGGAGAGCCGTTAGATTAATTAGGCTTGGTGCCCGGATATGGCAACGATAGGGCGCGATAGAATCATCTGATACCAGATAGAATCCAAGCTCGCCTTTCGGTGCCTCGATATGTGCATAGGCTTCCCCTACCGCTGGGCGGACTAGGTGTGGCACTTTACCACTCACCTCCCCTAATGGGATTTGTTCCATAGCTTGCTTGATGATACGCAAACTCTGCCGCATTTCCTGAACCCTTACCCGGTAGCGGTCATAGCAGTCACCAGCAATCCCGGTAGGGATATCAAATTCAAAGCGGTCATAGATAGAGTACGGATCCGCCTTACGAATATCCCACCTGACGCCACTAGCCCGGAGTACTGGACCGCTAGCTGAGATATTGATAGCTAGCTCCTTAGGTAGAATCCCCACACCCTTGGCACGAGCTAGAAGTATCTCATTCTCGGAGAGGAGACGGTCATATTCATCAATAAAACTGGGCATTTGCCTGATGAATTTATCCAGAGCCGGTAAAAATTCATAGGGAATATCATGGCTGACTCCACCAGCCCGCATATAGTTATAGAGTAACCGCTGACCACTGACCATCTCAAAGAGGTCTACAATTTTCTCTCTTTCCCGGAACATATACAGGAAAGGAGTGAAATAAGCACCACAGTCATTTAAAAAAGAACCAACGGCAACTAGATGGCTGGCGATGCGTTGCAACTCAGCCATGATCACCCGGATATACTCTGCCCGCTCCGGGACAGGAATCCCAGCCAGCTTTTCCACGGCTAAGACATAAGCCAAATTATTGCTCATTGAAGCCAGATAATCTAGCCTATCGGTTAGCGGAATAACCCCGGTGTAGGTCCGCTCCTCAGCCAGCTTCTCAATCCCGCGGTGCAGATAGCCAAAAACTGGCTCTATATCGACAATAACTTCCCCATCAAGGGTTGCCCTCATCCGGAACACCCCGTGAGTGCTTGGATGCACCGGACCTATATTGAGAATGAAGGGTTCGGTTTTAAGTGCCATATTCTTTTACCAGCCATTATAAAAACATGCTTAGAAGTTAAAATACCCCGATGCCAATAAAAATAATACTATGCTGATAACCTTCCAGCGCTTCGCATTCCTTTTAAGATTGTTAAATTTTCCCTAACCCCTGATGTAATACCTTATAAATAATATATCGGTATTACCCCCTCAATCTGTAATCTCCGTTGAAAAACGTAATTCTTCAACGGTTTTATAAATAATCCTTACGTAGTGGGTGCCCTTGAAACCCATCCCAGAGTACGATACGCTTCATATTGGGATGTCCATCAAAAGTAATTCCCATAAGGTCATAAATTTCCCGCTCCTGAAAATCGGCTCCTCGCCACAAGCTAACCACTGAAGGAAGGGTGAGATTATCCCGCCCATAACACCTGGTCTTAACCACCAGGCTATGGTTATGGTTTAGTGAGATTAGCTGATAAACAATCTCAAAGTAATCATAATAATCAATAGCAGTGATAGAGGTAAGGTAATTAAAGTCGAGCTCTGGACGGCTGTTAAGCAACTGCGCTACCTCAAAAAGGGATTCACTTTTAACTAAAACCGTGCTGTTACTCGTCTCAATAATTGCATCAGGCAGATGCTCTATTATCTGCTTGGCAATCTCCTGACCTGATAAAGAAACCGTCATTACCTTTCCTTTGCGCTATTATAATCTCTTCAACCCTTAGTTCCCTCTCCAAGTTGGATTCAATTTAAATTATATTATATGCGCCTTAGCTATTTTATTATGCAACATCCTTATTCCGTGAAGTAATGCCTCAGGGCGAGGGGGACATCCGGGCACATAAACATCAACCGGAATTATACGGTTATATCCTGGGACCACATTATAAGACGAACGGAAAATACCACCGCTGATACCACAAGCCCCCATAGCTATCACCCATTTCGGCTCTGCCATCTGGTCGTAGATTCGCCTCACCTGAGGCGCCATCTTCCAGGTTAGCGTCCCGGCAGTAATCATCAGGTCGCCCTGGCGTGGTGAGGCACGGAGGATTTCCATGCCAAACCGAGAGAGATCAAAACGGGAGGCAGATGTAGCAATGAACTCAAAGGCACAGCAGGCAGGAAAACATATCACTGGCCACAGAGAAGAGCGCCGTGCCCAGTTCAGTATGGAATCCACCGATGTAATTAGTATATTGCGGTGTAGTGTCTCATCCAGCCACTTATCCGGGTCAGGAATAGGCTCCTGGCAGTGTGCCTTCAGTGCCTCTATAGCCTCACTCTCAGCCCTATCAAGCTCTATATCAGGATATATGTATGTCCTCTCTTTATCTTTTACTTCCATTCCAAAACCTTCTTCCTCCAGGCATAGATATAGCCGATAACAATAATGGAAACAAAAATAAGCATCCCGATAAAACCAAAACGCCCCAGTTGCCTTAGACCAACTGCCCACGGATAGAGAAAAACAATCATGACATCAAGGGCTAAGAATATAAGAGCATAGAAATAATAGCGGAAATTAAATTGAACCCACGACTTACCTATGGTTTCCATACCACATTCATAGGTAGAGTTCTTGATAGGATTGGGCTTATAGGGAACAATACCAAAAAATCTGAGAAGTAAAGGAAGGAGAGGAAGAGTAACAGTAAAAACAATGGCGACTACTAGGAATAAACCGATATAGCCATAGTTTGCCATCAAGTATTACCCCCTTCTCACAATAACGGTTGTTAGTATATCATACTTAATTTGTCTAAGGCAAGAGGCTTAAATATTTGTCCCAGACTGAGATTTACCTGCGTCCCGGCGTAATTATCGAAAAACTCGATACAATCGACAATCAAAAATCAAATGAGCAATAATCAATTCGCATAAAGGCGGGTGAAAGCTAGTTCCAATCTATTCCAACAAATCACTAGGTTTGTTAAATGAGTTGCCTGAAGCTTGTTTCTTTTTTCTATCGATATTGTCCACATAGAAAGAACAGATTATTACTACTATTACTGACACTCAGGCTCATATTGTATTAGAATAGACTTAATCTTTAAGTCCCAGCAGAGTTGTTATACCATTTTCCTGGCTCTTGGTCACGGTGGTAAGACATGCTTTCTTTTAACTTCATGTCAGTTATGGGGTTCTTCCCACCTTATCATTTGCCACACAATTAGTTATATAACCTAGCTTATCCCTGCAACTACCTTAGTTAATGTATTACTCTCTTAACAGCGGACGAGTAAATTAAATTGACGAATGTACTTGGATAAAGTAAAATTATTTTATAGGATACGCCGAAGTGGCGGAAAGGCAGACGCGCTACGTTCAGGGCGTAGTGTTCGTAAGGACGTGGGAGTTCAAATCTCCCCTTCGGCATATTGTTATTTTGGCGCTTGTAGCTCAGTAGGATAGAGCGCAGCCCTGCGGAGGCTGAGGTCGTGGGTTCAAGACCCGCCAAGCGCGCCACCGGGCGGTTAGCTCAGTTGGTTAGAGCACCTGCTTTACACGCAGGGGGTCAGAGGTTCGAGTCCTCTATCGCCCACCATTGTGGACAAAAGGTAAAACCTTTGAAAAAGTTTTCCAGCTAGTCCTTTATCGCTCAATTTCTCAGAAACCTTCACGGCAAGCTGTTTACTCCATTACCTCAGATCTCGGCTGTGTTCCACATTTCGATGTTTTGTTTGAGGTTACGTCCGGCTATTCGTTGATTTCATCCAAACTTACTAAACTGAAGTCAATGTCAGGAAGCAGAACAAGAGTCTCTCTAATGAATTGGAATAGATTGTTTCTCGTTTATCTACAATAGGTTACTACATCTACCCCGTTAGGCATTTGTGGCAGGATGACATAATTAGCCTTGACTCTATGTGGTTCGCAATACAGAGGAACCATTATTGGGCATAGATTCGGTATTTCTCCGTGGTGAATGAGCTTGTCTCGCCGGTTGACAGCCTCTTTTATCCATGAAAAAACGTGCTCTCTGATAACATGAGCCAGTGTACTTGCGTTCGCATACGTGTCTGGGGTGGACTTTGTCAACCAAGTGATAAGTCGTCCGCCCTCGATTTGCTTGCCATCCACGGTACCTTTGTTGAAGCCAAATATCGTAGAATTAGAAACAATCAGTTTTGAGACTAGTTGGGCATATATGTCAAGGAATGATTTCACAGAGTACAAAACTAGATGTAAAGCTACAAGGAATTTAGCATTATGATATACAACAACACACGGTTTATCAGGGTCGGGTGTAAATCCATAGAAAGCTTTGTTTTTCCGTAACTTACTCAGAAACTGCTTTCTATCCCTCTCCATGTTTGGCTCGACTTGATTTACCGAGAAAATAAACATAGATAGGCAGTCCATACATGAGAAAACAAGATTCCTGACAGGCACGGGAAAAGCATTAGGGTTGAGTACGTGAGAAGCTTCCCAATTTTCTGGACCTATAAGAAATATTGGAATGGGCGTCTTCACTCGACAACCACACGGTGGAAATATTTCCCATCGAAATAGGCTTCCACTACGCGTCTTCCCCTCCCACCTCCATAGTCTACTGCTTCCTCTGGCATAAGACAAGACTGGTTCTCAATAATACATAAAGATGAAAAGTGATGTAAGCAGAAGGGGCTTCACCTTTGTATCTGATATGACTTTTCCATTTGATATGGCTATACTTAACATACTAAAATTGTCCTCCTCACCGTATTGTAACCACTTGGGCTCGGCAGTAACAGTCATGAAATTCAACAAAAGGACATATAAGAACCTGAAGGAATTATTTAGCGACTTGTGGTTTCCGATCAGAAACAGGAACCGATTGAAGGAAGTAAAGAATAAGGGATTGATATCACCTGCCTTCCGGGAAAGACTCATGCTGGCTGTCACCGCAGTAGACGGCTGCCGCTATTGTTCCTACTTCCATGCTAAGCAAGCGTTGAAAAGTGGGCTTACTCCAGAAGAGATTAGGCAGCTACTATCAGGAGATGTTGCTAATTGCCCAGAAGAGGAGGCTGTGGCCCTAATCTATGCACAGCATTGGGCTGAATCTGATGCTCATCCTGATCCCGAAGCTGTCCAAAAGTTACAGCAGACATACGGTGTTGAAAAGACAGAATTCATTCACTTGATGCTCCGGATGATCCGTCTTGGCAACCTATTAGGCAACTCGTGGGACTATTTACTATACAGCATATCCTTCGGTAAGTGGCGAGGGTAGGTCTGCACATCTTGGCTTAATGTTACCTTGTAATATAATTGCAGGCGTTCATCCAAATAAGCAGCTATGATTGATTAAAGGTAAAAGCGATGCGGTTTTTGAAGAGGTGCTCTCCGAATTAATAGTACAAGACATTACCATTACGACAAGACCAATCAGAAAGACAATAGCCATACAATGCAGACGGTCCTGCTCTTTTTGCGCATAGGTTTCTCTTTTCTGCTTAACGACAATGTAATCGAGTGTTAAACACATACAAAGGGCGGCCCTATCAAACCCCAATTCTCGTGATATCAGCAAGGATTGGCAAATTGACTGGTATATAAACTTTGACTGTATAAATGTAGACCTTCTCGTGTAGCCTTGGACTTAGCAAAATGGGCTATTTGATGTATGTGTTCAGCAACGTGAAGTCTCCATCAATCCGATCAGGCACAAGGCGCAGCTTCCATCCCTTCCACTGGGACTCGCTCCAGATAAATGGCTTGCCATTGACATATGGTGTTCCGAATTTCATCCAAAACGCCTTTACTGGTGAATTCGTGTCAAGAACACCCTTCAGGTTGAATACATCTTTGATCATCGAAATGGAAATGGCCTTGGCGTCAATCGAGCCGTCGGGCACTGTCTTGGGTGTAGGTGTCTCACCATAGCCGAGATCCCAGCGTCCGAAGATCGAGAGTGGATTCTTGGGATCAGTGTAAACGATGAGCGCTTTAGCAGATTCGATGTCTTTGACTGAGCCAATCTGTGCAAGGAATTGACGCCTACGCGCAGGGCGATTGTCCTGAGCCTTGAGATCATCGCGAATCTGTTGCGACGCCGGGTAGTTAATACCTAGGAGACAATCGGGCTGAACCATTTCCTTGTCGTATGTTTTATTCAGCCCATCGGGCTTGGTCACGACCGCAATCTCGCCTTTGTTGTCAATCTTGAAGAAGACAAAGTTCTTGTACGACATTTCAACCAAGCCGATTTCTTTCGTCTTCGCATCAACTATCATGTAGCCATTCATGTACGTGCCCGATGGTTCAAGCGAGACGTAATTGAAGAATTGGTTAAGCGACGTCGCGAACTGCTCTGCAAGCGTTGCGCGCCAGAACATCCATAGCGCGTTGACTTTCGGCTCGCTGTAAGTCGCGTTATGTGTTGTCTCATTGAAGAGAATACCTTTGTTGGTATAGCCAAAATCGGTGCCAGAGCCGAGAAAGCCTGCCATGATAATGTTAACCGTCATAAAATCGCCATTGATCCAAAGAGTAAGTGCCTGGCTCTGATCCAAATAGCCGTACCACGAATTGTGCGCGAGAAAGATGTCGTCTTGCGTCCTTTTAACGAACGCGGAGCACTTACTTGGCTTGTTCGTCACCACTTGGGGTACATTGTTGGGCAGGACGTCGAACAAGTCGCCACAGGAATTGATAAAATAGATGTCCATGAACGTTATCGATGATGTTTCATAGCCAACTGCCATCTCCTCATCCGAAAAGGCGGGATACCATTGATCGTCAAACGCCAATGACTCGGGTTTGTCCTTGATAGCCCCGTGGTAGATGCCGACGAGCCGATACATCAGCCGCCGCAAATTCTTGCCGATATCGGAGTTGCCCTGCTTGCTAATGTAATCAAGCGTATACTCCCAGTTTGACGTCAGCGTTTCCTGCGCGAGTGACAGCTCGGCCTTCGACGGCGGGATTTGCTTAGGGTACGAATGTGACGGGTCAGTCAAGTACGCAATGTCCCATCCATTGTCACGTGCGGCGATGATCTGATCACCCTGCAACTTACCCTGAATGAATCCTGCTTCATACTCGGCTTTGTACACGTTCGGGTCGTTGGACACGATGCTCGTGCTAAAGATATTGTTTACCTTCTCGATAACGCCTTGCGTGTCGATATCAATCTGGTAGCGCTTCAGATTCGATTCTCCGTTAGTGTTGCAGGAGACCAACGAGAGCATTATTATGAGTAACACAACTATAAAAACTTTCTTTCTCATTTTAGCCTCATTCTATAATTCGATAAGTGGTGGAGTCCAGTCAGACATAAGCATACACTGTCTCACACTTAGTTGAATCCTGATATCTACTAATTTGTTAACTCTTTCCTATCCTGAACATTTTAGTCCCACATGTGGGACATGTCCCCTGGGTTGCCGGCATACCGTTTTTCATAGTTATGGCCTTGGGATCTTTCATTTCCCTCTTGGCACGGCATTTCACGCAATAGGCTTGCATTTTATGTACCTCCCTTTTTGGTTGAAGAGTAAACTAATCACTCACGTGATGTCAATAGGCTAATGGTCACACACAGGTCCAGTATGGAGGCAACAAAGGCTTGAAATTTTACCTCATTGCACTTTCTGACGTTTT
>Ga0315545_1000601_pt1 | contig 37739 bp, 27 predicted proteins | sample SalMarSW160210MG_FD_203096 | JGI IMG/M metagenome (GOLD analysis project Ga0315545, IMG submission 203096) | Salt marsh sediment microbial communities from the Plum Island Ecosystem LTER, Massachusetts, United States - Salt Marsh Sediment SW1602-10 ...
CAGAGAAATATATGGTGGAATATGATATTTTCAATGTATCCCACGGGGAACTTACGGTCAGTCAGACCGACCAGATTTACTTCGAAGTAAATTCTGAAAATAAATTTGAAGCCCTGTGCAGAATTATAGATATCGAAGATGATTTTTACGGGCTTGTCTTTTGCAGGACTAAAATCGATGTAGACAACCTTGCAAAACATCTAATGGAACGCGGGTACGACGCAGATGCTCTACATGGAGATATGTCACAACATTTACGAGAAAGAATATTAAATAAATTCAAGAAACATTTCATAAATATTCTTGTGGCAACCGACGTGGCAGCAAGAGGATTGGATGTTCAAAATCTTACTCATGTAATCAATTATGCTCTTCCTCAGGACCCTAAATATTACGTTCATCGAATAGGAAGAACCGGCCGAGCAGGTAAAGAAGGAATTGCTATCACTTTCGTAACACCGGAGGAATACAAAAAACTGAAATTTATTCAAAGGACAGCGAAAACAGACATTCGTAAGGCAAAGCTTCCACAAATCAAAGACGTAATAGAAACAAAAAAACTCAAAATTAAATCGGATCTTGAAAAAATTTCAAAATCTGAACTTCATAAAGAATATATTGAAATGTCACAGGAACTTCTACAAAGTAACAATCCGGGAAATATACTTGCGGCGCTTCTCCAGTATACTTTTCAAGATGAATTAAATGAGAAAAACTATGCAGAAATAAAAAATGCTTATGTTGACAACAAAGGTAAAACACGCTTATTTGTAACACATGGTAAAAAAGATGGATTGAACGCGGAAAAATTAGTAGAGTTAATAAAAAAGATATGCAATATTCCTAAACGGAATATAAAAGATATACAAATACTCGACAAGTTTTCTTTTGTGACTCTTCCCTTTCATGAAGCGGAAATACTACTATCGCATTTCAAAAACAGAAAGAAAAGATCAGGGCTCTTTGTAACAAAGGCAAAACAGAAAGAAAAGGGACGAAGGAAAAACTTGGAGGAACGGCGTTAATTGTTTTCTGGTTTTGTATCGTGGGAATGTTTAAACTATACCACCAGAGAGGTTATTGGTTAGCCACAAAGGCACAAAGATAATAGGCCACAGATTAGCACAGATTTAAAAGGATTTTTTTCTTAACTACGTACTACTCTCTACTCCCTTCTCACTAAATTTCACACAAATCACACGAATCTTTTTTTTACTTGGAATTATTGATTGTCGAGGTTTGACCCTTAGAGATCTATTTTTGTATTTTACTCTCTATGTATTTCACGGCATCTTCGACAGTTTTAAGATTCATTGTTTCTTCATCCGGAAACTCCATATTAAACTCTTCTTCGAGTGCCTGTAGTAGTATAACATAGCCGAGGCTATCTACTCCAAGGTCGTCCGCAAAAGAGCTTTTAGGCAAAATTTCCGTTGTCTTTACGTCAAATTCTTCCGCCACAATTCTTTTTATTTTCTCAAGTACTGATATGGTTCGCCTCCTATAATGTATCCGAGTTCAATAGTATTTTTATCTCGTCCATTATTTTCTCGGTTACGGTTTTTAATGTTTCTCTATTATAAGGCTTGCCATAATATTCATCAAAATAGAGTGGTTTTCCAAATTTGAGTATTACTTTATGCGGTCGGGGAAACCTTTGCCCTTTTGACATAACATTGAAAGAACCAATTATCGCTACAGGAACAACAGCTGCTTTTGCCTGCAAAGCAATAAATGCTGTTCCCGATTTTGGCTCCTGTAAAGAGCCGTCTAAGCTCACCGTTCCTTCAGGGTACATATCGATTACATGGCCATCTTTGAGGATATTAATAGCAGTTCGGATGGCTTCTCTGTCAAATTCTTCTCTTCTTACGGGGAAAGCGTTCAACTTTCTAAAGATGAATCCCGCAAAGCGTTTTCTGAATAGTTCTTCTTTGCCCATTGTATGGAGTTGTCTGTTGATCGCAGCTCCCAGAATAAACGAATCCAGATCACTGGGATGGTTTGGCGCCAGGATTACGCCGCCTTCTTCTGGAATGTTTTCAACGCTAATAGCTTGTAATCTAATATAGATTATTGCTATAACACGCAAGATTGAATGTGCGATTGAATAAAACATCTATATCCTAATGGGTATATATGAAAGTAAACACCCTGAATCTAGGGCTAAAGCCTTGGATATTATAATGTATGATATTTCTTTTAGTTTTTCTATTTTTCCTCCCCTTGGAGTACTCTTGTGCATAGCAGGTCTCCTGATTTATGGCCGACCTACGCACTGCTTAAATGATATTGTGTTGTTATCAAAAGTCAAGGGTTTTTGCCTGGGATTCAGATAGGAAAAGGATTTGCAGATTTTTTTTGTTATTAAAAACTGAACCCTACGATCTAAATGATGAATATCAGCGTATATCTGAAATCTCCTAAGCGTTTTAGAAATATCAGCGGATGCCTGACATTTTTGGTTAACACATTTCAAGGTATAACCCTATTTATACTTAAAACCTCCCCACATCCCAATTTATTGAACCACAAAGTGCACAAAAATAGTCACGAGTCATAGGTCATGGGTCTATCTACTTTCTTGCCAATTTCCAAAATATCCGTAAGATTTATTTATGGGAGATGAAAGACTTGAATTAAAAATTCTAAAAGGCAGCGAAGAGGATATAGCTCAAGTACAGAGAGTACTTGAAGAAGCGCCCAATTATTGCATTAACGTTTCTGGTAAACCTGCCTCTCCTGAAGATGGAAAGGAGCTTTTTACGTCAATCGCGCCGGGGAAAGATTATAAGGATAAATTTGTCTTTGGGATATATCTAAACGACGATATGATAGGATGTATAGCTCTACTTCGTGGATTCCCAGATAAGTCAACCGTTATGCTAGGTCTTCTTTTATTATCTGAAAAGCATCAGAGAAAAGGATCGGGGATGCAGGTTCATAATAAACTTGAGGAGATAATAAAGGACTGGGGAAACTTTGAAAAGATAAGAATTGGTGTACTTGTATCGAATCAAGAAGTCCTTCCCTTCTGGGACAAAATGGGATATACGGAGGTAAGCCGAAAACCCTATAAGCATGGGGATATAGAAACAGAACTAATCACACTTGAAAAATCGATTTTGTGAAAACCTAAGTTCAACAACAAATCACACAAATATCACGAATATTTTTTGTTTTGACAACTCAACTACTCAACAATTTAACTGCTCAACTGATTCGAAGAATCTATGGGACGCAGATTAACACAGATTTAAAAGGATTTTTTGCTTGTAAAATTCAAAAAACAAGAAGTATAATGAAAAGTGTCTTTACCTCCCCCAAGGGATGGGTTACAATTAGAGAAAAAGGAGGTTTGGTATGCTTTATCTTGGATGTGACGTACATAAGAATTATACTACTATTAGTTTTGTGGATGAAAACGGAGATTGCAGAGGAACGAAAAGCTTTTTTAACAACATCGATGAATTAAAACATTTATTAAGTTTATTTCCGGAAGAAGAATTTTCTGCTGTTTTAGAAGCCGGATTGAATTGGGGAGTTATATACGATATGCTCGATTCTCTTTCGGAAGTAAAAAGTGTTTCCCTTGCTCATCCACCTAAAGTAAAAGCGATAGCATCCGCAAGGATTAAAACCGATAAAATAGATTCAAAGATACTTGGACAATTACTAAGAACAGATTTAATTCCTGAAGTATGGGTCCCATCTAAAGAAGTACGAATATTAAAAGACACAGTGAGATTTAGAGCTTTTGTAGTAAAGATAAAAACAATGATAAAGAACAGAATACATGATATTCTAAGGAAATCGCATATTAATCCTCCGGAAGTTAAGGATATATTCGGTAAATACGGGAGGATGTGGCTGGAAGAGATCGAACTTTCAGATAAAAGAGCGGATAAATTACTCAGATATCATCTTAAATTAAAAGATACTTTTGAAGATATGGAAAAAGAAGTAAAGAAATGGATAAATAAAGAGATGAGAACAAGCGAAGATTTGAAATTGGTTAAAACGATTCCCGGTATAAGAGAAGTTTTTGGACCTATAATTGTTTTAGAAATAGATGACATAAATAGATTTCCCGATCCCGCTCATCTGCATTCATACAGCGGACTTGTACCATCAACTCATGTCTCAGGGAATACAAGCTATCACGGTAGATTAATAAAAGGTAATAGATGGTTAAGATGGGCGTTTATAGAAGGAGCTCATACATCTGTCAGGGTATCTCCGTATTTCAGGGAACATTATGCCAGGATTAAAAGAAAAGCCGGAAGTCAAGCTGCGAGTATTGCGTCCGCAAGGAAATTAGCTACAATTGTATATAAAGTATTAAAGGAAAAAAGACCATACATCGAAGAATATAAGATAAATAATAAAGGTCGGTTGCCCTCTGTCAGGCCTAGCGGAGGTATTACCTCGCGCTCTTTTCAAGAATAGGGGACCGGCCTTCTATACAATACGATATATGCAAGGTATCAAAAGAAGAATAAGAAAAAAGTCACCCAGAGATATTTTAATGTTAATTTAAAAAGGAGGTAAAAAAAAGATTAATTTAACCCCACCCCTTGACACTTTTCAAAGAAGATCTGACCCCGTTGACACGTTGATATTCAATTACACTCTAGTTATTTTTTTGGATACCAGGATATATTTCCATAATTGTAAGCGTGAAAGCCTATAATTTTCCTTTTGTTAGTTCCATCATTATTCATAACCCAGATTTTAATATAATATTTATCATGCTCCCTCTCTCCTTCGACAATATAAGCGATTAACTTGTCATCCGGAGAAACTTTAGGAGAACTTTCGGATATTTGAGGAGTATTTGTCAGGTTCTTTTTATTTTTGCCATCAATGTCCATAACAAAAATTTCCATTTGATATTCATTGGAATCCTTTCTTATACTTTGATCAACGCTGCTAAAATATATTTTGCCGTCTCTGGACCAACAGACTCCGCTCTCGCTAATTTCGTTGTTAGTTAGTCTTTTATAGTCTCCATTCTCTAAGCTCATAATAAATATTTCTGTTGAAGAAGCATATTTTAATTTTGTAGCAAAGGCAACTTCCTTTTCATCCGGAGAAAGAGCAAACGGAGAATAGATATGAGCCAGTTCAGGACTCTTTTTGACAGCACTAAAAGAAATTTCGGACTGAATTGTATCATGAACTATGAATTTATATCCACCAAGATTAAAAACAACTTTCCCTGAAGAAGTAGGCATCACATCAGAAATATGACCATATAGCTCCTTGTACTTTTCTTTATTATTCTTAGATAAACTGTTCCAACATTTAATTATTCTCCTTATTCCTGTTGTATCCAGTACAAAAATATCTGGATAGTCCGAAAGATCGATAAATCCAGTTCCGCCAAACAGATCATTATCATACATGCTTCCAAGAAAAACAATTCCCGAACCATCCGGAAGCCAGACGGGATCTTCAATGGGATATCTTGTATCTGTTAACTGATACAGAGTATGGGGTGAGTCTACTTCGACGGCAAATATCTGAGGTCTCCTAAGCTCATACTTGTCATCTATCTGTGCCGTAAAGAGAATTGTATTCGTAAAATCAACATCAGACGGAAGTTTCTCTTCTTTTTTAATCCCGCACTCGCTTAAGACTGAGATAAAAAGCACAAATACAAATATTTGTTTTATCATGTTATTAACTTCCTTACAATACGATCATAAAAACTCGGCGGATTTATTTCCTCTATTTAATCATAATAAAGCTAATTATAATAATCCGGAAACCGCCCGCTTTCGGTAAGTTCTTATGGGTTCCTTCCAAGCTCCATTACAAGCTTAACAAAAAGATCCATTTTGCCAGGTTTTTCTTTCCTATTTTCAGCTCTCTCTTCTGAAATTGCGTTCTCAGGCTCCGGTATAATACTAGTATACATACCTTCTCCCGCCGGGTCGTAAGGATCGTACTCATAATTATCAGGAACATCATAATAATCTATCGGCAACGTAGGTTGCTTCCACTCCCCCGGATACCATATCTCCATTTGCTCATAAAAACGATCATCATACCACCACGGATACTCACCTGATTGAATAAGCTCTATTGGGTCACCCCCCCAATACATACATTTATTAGCATAGGCTTCCATTCCTCTAATTTCTTCTATTGCATCTGCTACGGTTCCGTTTTTTATTTTGTTAAGATCGAGCTGCCTACCATTCTTTATTACAGTCTCAGGGTGTCTCGCACCAAACATCCCCATAACTACCCTATCTAAATTTGCTTGGCTAATGCCCTTAGAAATACCTGAGAATACATTGAGGGCTCGTATATTGTTAAATCCATGTAGATCTGCGTCTTCAAAACAATCACTAAGTGATTGCTGATCTGCAGCGCATTGGCCTAAGAAAAATAGGGGTTTAATTATATTTACTTCATCGGGGAGTATATTAGTCCAAAATCCCACCCAAGTTCCCATAATTCGACCATAGCTATATGCGATATTATATCTGTCTATGCGGACCAAACCATCCGGATCAAAGTAATATAAAGGATCATTAGTACAATATACATATGGATTCAATGTCTGAGGATCAGTACGGTCAAAACCTCCAGGGCCTAACGTATGCGGATCAGGACTCAGGAACCTTCCGATATTTCCACTGTAATATCTCGCACCGAAGTAATGGAAACCTGTCGGGTCTTTTTCTTTTCCTGTAAATTCTCTTTTATCCTCATGAGTTCCGGATGCAGAGATTAAATTTCCAAATGCTTCGTATTTTTTCTGTTTTACCACATTTCCACTCTCATCCGTAATCACAATAGGCGAACCAAGTTGGTTCAAATGGTAGAAATAGAGTTCTCCGTCTTTTTCTTTAGCTAGAAGACGGCTTCCCGCGTAGATGTATTTTGTCTGTGGATTTCCATCTTTATCATTAATCATTAGCAAATTCCCGGCAATATCGTAAAAATAGTCATACGCCTCTTCGATCTCTCCAATTATACCCTCATCTATACTTATATTCATATTCCCTACCAATAAAGTACCACTGCTACTACTCTCCCGCCTTACTCGTAGCTTCAAATTTTCAGTCCCGGCAGGACAATCTTCATACGATATATAACCGGATAGCTCTTCCCAATCATTAAGATGGGATCCCTCTATCTCATACAATACACTATCTCCTATTTCATTATTATTTGAGTTCAGGAAAACCGCCTCAAGTATACCTCCTGTAAGATTATCGTATTTTACTTTACAGTAATATTTATAACCTTCTGCCTCGAACTCAATATCCGATAATTCTTCCTCTCTTATCCTCTGCATTCCCTTGTAATAATACTTATATCCGTTGCCTTCTTCATCACAAAGCCCTTTAAGTCTGCCTTTCGAATCGTAGTAAAAGTTTACCATACCATTTACATCGGACTTCGATTTTATACATCCAATATCGTTATATTCGTATGTCCTCACTCCATCATTTATCAATTTGTTAGTCTGATCGATATACTGATAAGCTACACCATCAACGACATCTCTATTTCCAACCGCATCATAGGTAAAACTGTGGTCATTATCAGTCCCCTCCCGATCTTCATTTGTAAGCCGGCCAAGATCATCATATGTGTATGTTGCTACCGTAGTCTGCGGGGAAGGAGCATACCTAAACTCTTCCAGGAGTTCTCCTCGTTTGTTATATTCAAAATCTCTCCAATATAAATCAGAAGAATTATCGGAAATTTTCATCCAATCCATCCAGTTCCTCTGCGTATATTCAAATGTATCCTTAACCGATCCCGGAAAACGAATACCGCTTAAAAGCCCTGCGGCTGTGGATGAAATATTTATCGTTTGATTATCGTTAATCGTAGCAGAGGAAATATTGCCCAATTTATCATATTCGTACTCGACTTTATAACCCGGATATTCTGATTTCGTTAACTTTCCCTTTAAGTCATATGAATATTGAAAATCCTTCTGTTCGGAAGCTCCAACAGACGGTATAACCTTTTCGTAACTTAAATTGCCGAATTTATCATAAAAGTACACTTCACGCACATTTTCATTCTCAAAACCCGTAGGTCTTCCTTGGGAATAGGTTAAACCCAAAGGAGGTGTGTAAGTCGTTCCCTTTATTTTATAATTATCATAAAAATATTCCTCCTGTTTATCTACAACTGTAACATAAGGTAATGAATCATAACCCAATCCTTCTACCGTAACATTCTTTATCGAATCCGCCCAATTACCGCCGGGATAACCGTACGGAAAATTGTATTCGTATTTACCCTCGCCTGTATGTTTCATTCTTATACCGGAAATAATATTTCCATAATCCTCACGGTCAAAACCAATAGAATAACCACTATTAGGTAAATAGCCCCATTGGTTAGCATCGGGAGAGCCTTCCCATATTTCAAAATACCGCTCGAAGGTGTCAACAGGATCTTCAAAAAACACATATAATGAGCATTGTCCTAAAACATCCTTATACGTAGCAGGTAATCCACATTTAGTTATAAATCTTATGACTACTCTTTCCCACTGAGATATATCCTCATTTAACTCCCAATCTGTCCAACTTTCATACTCCGGAACAATATATTGGGTTTCTGTGTCATAGAACAAAGTATCTAATATGTAAACCATCGGCGGATCATATAAACCCAAACCACCTTTAGCTTTAATCCTGCCTAATTTATCATAGCTATAAAAGATCGAATCATCTGAATTATTTACATGAAAATAGAACTGCCCATCAGGATAATAAGCAAAGGTATCGACACCTCTGTCCGGTCCTTCCCTTCTCACTAAATTTCCCAACCAATCGTATTCGAAGCTCACTTTCTTCCCTTCGGCATCAATGATTGAATCAAGATTGCCATTAACATCGTAATAATAGTCCGTATGATTGTCGTCCGCGTCTATTACCTCCATTAAATCACCCGACGGGTTATAGAGTAACTTAGTAATATTAAATTCTTCATCAGTTACCTCTGTCTCTCTTCCTCCATAATCATTTAGAGAGTAATCATACGTAACAATTTCATCACCTGAGGCCGACGGATATTCAATTTCCATTACACTACCAAGAATGTCAAGTTTCTTCTTCACTGTATCCGCAGTCGACGCATTACGAAATCTCGGGAGTGTCTCTTTATTTAAATTCCCTTTCTTATCATAGAAATATTCCTTTATTACATCTGTACCCGAACTCTCTCCTAAAAATTCATCTTTCTCAAGTCTTCCTAGTTCATCGTAATAATGATGAACAGTATTCGAAGAGCTGACGGAAGAATACGCTGTCGCGGTTGCCATTCTATTGAAATCATCATACTCATACTCCTCAAGCAAACTAAGGTCTCCGGAAATGCCTCTTCGGGACTCCGTCAGCCTACCGTAAATATCGTACTGAGAGGAATTAATTATACCGCTTCTATCGGTAACAGAAGTAAGCCTGCCTTCGTTATCAAAATCAACATACTCACTTTTATTATTCGGATATATTTTCTCCTCCGGGAACACAGCATCATCGTCATATTTAAATTTATATTTTTCACCCATATAATTCGTCATTTCTACAGCATTTCCGCATATATCATACCAGTATTCCTTTGAGCGGTAATCGTCCGGGTCATCACTTCTCCATTCTATCTTCTTGGTAAGATTTCCGCGAACTGTAAAATCCTGATCCCAGTCAGAATCATGAAAACTCGGGCTGGAAACATCACATAAATCATTCCCGTCATAATCCAAATTAATCTCTCCAACCTTCTGTCCAACCCCGCCTCCCGGTTCTATACTAAATTCTTGTCTACCGTGTAAGAGGTGTACTAAAAAAGGACGATATAGAACACCTCCTGTAAATACCATTCTGTACTCGTCTCTAGATTCATGGAAGAAGTTTTGTTCTACTATCCAACTGTCTTCATAATCCAAATCATCGAATTCAAGTATACCTTCGTGATTAGTCCATTCTTCTACCGGTAGGGGAAACACCTGAGGCCAACCATCTATATCTATATCTTCATGGTCTTGATAGAAACTTAGATTCTGGGTACCTAAAAATTTTATATTTCCGCGATATTTATATTCCAATTTATTATCATATTTATCATACTCATTATATTCAAATAACTCCCAGCCTGTATCGTTTACATTAAGAGTCGCATCATCATTATCTTTAGTGACAACATGATAACTCAATACAGAATGCAAACTTCGTTTGCTTATAGGGTGATAATCAATTTCATCGTTAATTTTCCAAAAAAAACGTTCGGTCTTAATCAAACCTCTTTCCGCGTCATACGTCCTTATATATTTCGGTTTACCATAAAAGTTCTCTACCCGAGCACCGTATACATTAACTTCACAGACTACGTTTCCATCACGGTCTAAAATCTCCGCCACAACTTCATACGGATAATGACCAGTAAATTTATCAAGCATATATTGATCATTTATATATCTGTAAGACACCCTGTCACCACCTGGTAATCTTACCTCACATCCCTTGTAAAGAGGATACCAAGAACTTATAGGATACCAAACCCACTCTCCTTCACCATAATCCCAATACCAAAAATACATTCCATTATATCTGAATCCTACCGAAGATTCCATAACCTCCTCATCAACATCCTCTCCCACATAATCATATTCATACTCCAGCACCTCACCAGTTTCGGGTATAGTTACTTGCTTTGAAGAGATTCTCCTAAACGCCGTTGTGAAGGTTTCATCTAAACCGTAGAACTCGGAAATTACAAAACTCTCCGCCTGATCCTGCTCATACCAATACTCGGTCTCTACACCATCAGGTGTTATAAATTTGACAAGTTCTCCGGTATCGTCGTCATAAAAGAATTTATAGGAAGGTTTTATTCTTATATCATTTTCGAAAAATGCGATAGAGTCCAGCAAAACAGCCTCACGATGATACCAATATTCAATAGCTTTAGACAAATCCGTTCTAGTATAGTAAAATACTACCTTGAACTTATCTCCATTTATCGTTTCTTTTAATGTATCAACTACATAAAAATCCCAACCCTTTTGGTAAGACCCATTGTTTAACTTTTTTATCCTCTTTCTGGAAAAAGTACATCCATCGGTTGGAGTAGAAATCCTCTTAGGAACTCGTTCTGCCGGAGGACACTCATATGGAAAAATTGAACTCCAAACATCTTTATCGTGCCATTCTACATTTATATAATTCCCATTTTTATCAGTAAGTTGCGTAACTAAAAACAACTTCCTATCCCTAACTACCTCTTCACCATTTTCACTCTCCACGGTACGAGATGACTGAGGGTACTTGGCGAACTCTCCGAAATGATATTTATATCCCGGAGTATAAAAATCTGCAATATCATCATCAGCATCGAATTGTACCAACATATCCTTTGTATTACTCACCCTCCAAATACCTCTAATTGACTCTTCGTATTCTGCCTCTTCGTAATCATTCCAGAACTGGTAAGTATTAAATTTAAAAATACCATAATTATTACCGCCATTAAGACGGACGGAACCGGCATAGTATTCTAATATGTGGCCTTTCATTGGAACATCCTGTTTAGCATTAGGAGCTACACTAATTTCCCCTGGCGTAATATCCCATCCCAAACCACAATTACCCATATCTCCCGCAACAATAAAATCATGATTATTAGTACCATAGCTATTGATCAGTACAGGGTTACGATTCCAATGCTCATCCCCGTACTTATCAACATCTAATCGCATACCATCCAAAGATAAGGGAGAACCCCGATAAGTAAGATATACATCATAGGTCTTACCCCCTCTCAATGGAAGACTGGTTAGTTTTATCTTTAATTTTACTTGCCCGGATGCAACATTTACCTCCTCCTCCGCAACGTTGGTAGATATTGAACTTTTGTTGAAACCTACCTGATAGGGATCCCAACCGTCAGTATACGGAACAACATCGTCGATGGAAATAGATCTAACAGTTGTAGAATCCATATTTGACTTATCCGACTTATCCGAACCCGAATCATTAGAGAAACTAGAAATAAAAGATGGACCGGAAATCCGGAGACTGCTCCTATATTGTTTTACCCCGGAATTTCCGGCGTCTTTGGATGGTGCGGCTTGAAGAATTCCGGCGCTATTAGCTAAAAGTATTAACATTAATAAAATCATTAAATGCCTCCCTGCGCCTACATTAATTCGACAACGAGGATATTTTTTGTCTTAATGCTTCGTTCTCTTTCCTTAAATCTACGACCGCTTTCTTTACTTTAGTTAATTCTTTATTCTGCTCAATAACATACAAAGTCAATTCCTCGACTTTTTCCAGAAGTTTTGCCTGCATTTCTCCGACTTTCACACCATTTTCAACGGCTTCCTCACTAGTAGGAATCCCAGGCAGGCTTTTCTCTCTTTTAATATGTTTTTCAAGTTTATTAAGAGACATTAATTTATAATTATCTTCAAAAACAAAATCAGGAAGAATATCTACCTGAACCTCAATTTCCTCGGCTGTGATTGTTCCGTTGACCGTAAGTTTGGATTGAGGATCTGTTGTGCCTATACCAACGTTACCTGAGAAGTAGCTTTTGGGCCCTTGAAAATATCCCGCATATCCGGAAGAAGAATAGGAGTATATAGCGTATCCTGAGGTTGAAGAAGCAGATAAACCACGACCTGAACCTTCGGCCGTAGCAAGTATTGCAGCCTGACTACCGCCAGTGGTTTTTGCATGGATAGCACCCATATCATCCCCAAAAACATCTAATTTATAAGCCGCCGGATACGCTGTCCCGATGCCAATCCTACCATTATCTAACATTCTTAACATCTCAGTCCACGAAGAACCGTTATCGGAGCTAAGTTGGAAACAAAGATCGTGCTGGTCTTCCTCTATACGCCACATATAGCCATCATCAGCATCATTTAAATCAATATATGGATTTTCTAAAGTGATTCGAAGACCACCATCTTTAACTTCGAGTTTATCCGATGGGTTCGACGTCCCGATCCCGACATTACCTGCAAAATAACTTTTCCCCGATGAACTAGCAGCATAAAAATCAAAAGTACCGCCGTTGCCTTGAACACCGATACCGGTGCTTGAGCCATAGACGCCAACACCACCCTCAACGCCCTCGCCCCAGACGCCATAACTTTCTCCTTTGCCGTAAACACCAGTTGAAAACCCAACACCAGGGGCAATTGGTTCACCTTCGCCGTAAATAGCAGAGAAAACACCACCACTGCTTACAACGTTCAACTGTGACATTGATGAGGTCGTCCCGATACCGACTGTTCCCGTATTATAATAAATATTATTCCCATTCGGCAACCATACACTTCCCCCCACATTCGGCTGCCAGTTCCCTACGCCGTTACCATCAGACGTTAACACATAACCAGCGGACGCACCTGTAGGTAATTTCAAACCTTCCATCTGTACTGTGCCAGTTACATGTAATTTCTCAGCCGGACTCGCCGTCCCGACACCAACATTGCCCGCCTCATAATAAATACTGGCATCCGGATTCAGTGACCATAAACTCGATCCACCACCTCCCACTACCTCTTGCCACGTCCCTACGCCGTTACCATCAGAAGTTAAAACATAACCATTTGTTGCGCCTGTTGGTAATTTAAATCCATTCATCTGTACTGTGCCATAGACGTGTAATTTTTCACTGGGACTTGTCGTCCCGATGCCGACATTGCCGTTGTATCTTATTCTCATCCTCTCCACAGCATTTTCGTAACCATTAGTGGTTCCGGTTTCAAAAGTTATCCCCCCGTTACTACTGACGCTATTCCTAATCCGTAGGGCGTTATTATCCTGCTGTATAGCGCTTTCTTCTATGACTCCATCCTGTCTGAAAATAAGTATGGGATTGTCGTTTTCATTGTTGTTATCGGTATCTGCCTCAATATATACTTTAGCATCACCGGAAGTTCCCGAACTCACGTGCAGTTTTCCAAGAGGACTCGTCGTCCCGATACCGACATTGCCGTTATCTAAGATTTTAAGAAAGTCATTCCAGGAGCTACCACTGTTTGAACTGAATCGGAAGAGGAGATCGTCGCCACTGTCTTCATCCATGCGCCATATGTTGGCGTCAGCGTCCTCATTAATTCCAAGTCCTCCCCTGAAATAACCGGCATATCCATTTGAATTTTCACTATATCCATAAAGAGCCATGCCTTTACTTGTTTTCACTCTTCCAAATAAACCAATAGAATTAGCATAGGTACCATCGGTACTGGTGTTGTAACCATAAATGGCAGACCGATTCTCCTCCTGCGTTGGTCCAGCTGCGCTCCATTGTACATGCAATTTGCTGTATGGACTCGTCACTCCGACACCGACTTTATCCGAACTTGTTGTTAATCTTACTTTAGTACCATCATCAGTCCAACCACCCTGTCCATAAGCAACCATACTGACTAACAATAACGTAATTACGACTAAACTAAGTTTTCTCATCATACCTCCTTAATATTAATTGTTAAATTTGAAACAAACTTCCACCAACAAAATCTAAATTTAATCTGTTGAACAAAATTCTTATGAGATTTTCAATGCCCATTATAGGAATCATTGTATTAAAAAACCGGGTACTTGTCAAGGGTAAAAAATTATTTACTTGTTTCGTGTTGAAACTAAGAGTTCCGGGTTTCGTGTTGTATATTTACCCCCGCAACTCCTTAACCCGAGACTCACAACCCGCGACTCGAAACTACAGTTAGCCACAGAGAGAAACACATAGAGACCACAGGGATTTCTTATTTATTTTTCCCACTCAACCACTCAACCTAGATTCGAAAAATCTATGCCGGTTGTTCAAAACCGCAAAAAAACCCTTGACAAATAGTAATAATTACTATATAATAATTATATGGATATAAATTTTGACTGCGGGATAGAGTATTTTATAAAAGAAAGAATAGAAAACAATCGAGAAATTACGCCTCAACGTGCAGTAATATACAAAGAATTGCTGAAAGCCGAATATTGCTCTAATTCTACTAACTTAAACAGTAAAAAAGAGGCTTATTCACTTCCTTGACAATATAAGGAAATGGCATAATATTAATAGGTAGAAAGATAGGTGCTAAATTTGACAAAAACAAGTATCAAAGGAGGAATAATAAATGATTGGAAAAACAAAAGAAAATCTTGTACTCTTAATAAAACATCTTAAGCATCGTATCAAGAGAACCAGAAGTAAATACACAGGAATCAAATCGGTATTGCTATTCCCCATTATAGGACTGGCTTCCTTTTTATGGGTAATTATTAGAGTTGCACCAAAGCCCAGCCGGTTAAGATATCCCTGTATGAAGGTTGCCGTACCGACTGCTGCGACTTTTCTCGCCTATATTATCGCAATATTCGCTTCGCTATTTTCTTTCCGCAAAGCAAAAGAAAAACTAGCTCAGTCGAAATATTCATTTGGTATAATACTTCTCCTAATTAGTATAGCAGGCGGGGCATTCTTAATATTACATACGAATAAATACGCCTACGCGAAAATCCCCGTTTATAAAACCAGAGTCCTCGTCCCAAACGATCCCATAGGAGAAGAAAAAGGTATCTTTCCGGGAAGGGTAGTATGGGTCCACGATCCGGACGCAACGAATGAGAATTGTGATCCCGACCTAGCTGGCCACGGATGGTTTCTTAATGAAAATAATGTCCAGGCCGTAATAGACAATATGCTGGATACCGCCATTCAGATAACTTCGGGGAAAAGCGATATTGCCGAAGCCTGGGATACACTTTTCAAATATAACAATTACAACAGAGGTAAAGGTAATGTCGGATACCAGGCGGGCGAAATAATATTTATAAAAGTCAACAGAACCAGTGCTTATGCAATCAACACTGATTATTCGCCAATCAACTATGGTGTATCGGAAACTTCACCTCATGTAATCTTAGCCATTTTAAAGCATTTAGTGAATGAGGTTGGCGTTCCCGAGACAAATATCTATATCGGTGACCCGATGAAGCATATTTATAATCATGACTATGCTCTATGGCATGGGGAATTCCCTGATATTCACTATCTGGATCATTCTTGGACAACTCAAGGAAGAGAGATTGCCACAAAGGGCTCCGATTCCGTGATTTACTATTCCGACCGGGGTTCAATTCTTCGTCAAGGGCAGTGGAACAATTCTGATTGGGGAAACCCTATTTACGCGGATTCCTTTTATACAATCATTGAAGATTGCGATTACCTGATAAATGTTCCGACCTTAAAGGGACATAAAAGAAATGGAATAACTATGTTTGCCAAAAACCATTTCGGCTCTCACACACGCGATAATGCCTTTCATGTCCATATGGGACTTGTTACTCCTGATGAATATCCTGATACAGTCCCTGATAGACGCGGTTATGAACTATATAGAGTTCTCGTAGATTTGATGGGCTGGAGGGTACTTAGAGAGAAAAATCTGATCTTCATAATGGATGCCCTATGGTCGGCAGGCTGGGAACTCGATGCCCCCACCAAATGGCAAATCGCGCCATTCAACAATGACTGGAGTTCGTCTATATTTGTCTCCCAGGACAATGTAGCAATCGAATCTGTTGGTTACGACTTCCTGCAACTTGAATACAGAAGTAACAGACATTCTGACCTTACTTATGTTCAGATGGAGGGCGTGGATGATTATTTACTTCAGTGTGCTGATTCAAGTAATTGGCCAAGCGGTTTTATCTACGATCCTGAAGATGACGGAACTCCGATTCCAAGCCTCGGTGTTCACGAACACTGGAATGACTCGATACTTAGACAGTATTCGAGAAATCTCGGGGGAGACTACGGCATCGAATTGGTATCAATTGAAGGTAGAGGTGTCAGCGAAATACCTGAAGACATAGAAATACTTGCTAAACCGTCATTACTCCAGAACTCACCTAACCCATTCAACAATTCGACGTCTATACAATATAACATACCTCAAAGCGGAGATGTAACGTTGACTGTTTATAATATCACGGGACAAAAAAGCAAAACTCTCGTAAACAAAACTCAGGTCCCGGGTATCTATACCGCAAACTGGGATGCGACGCTGGATAATGGATCTAAAGCTCCGAATGGTGTTTATATTTACAGGTTAACGGTAAACACAAAGGATAAAAGATTCGAAGAAGCAAATAAAATGCTGCTAATCAGATAATAAAAACCAAGGGCATAAAACAAAGAAATAAGGAGGTTATTTATTGTGCGAATTAAAACAGTATTAAGTGAAAACGAAATTCCGAAACAGTGGTATAACCTTGCGGCCGACCTACCCAGTCCACTGCAACCGCCACTCGGCCCGGACGGAAATCCTGTTACACCTGAAATGCTTGCCCCTGTCTTTCCTATGAATCTAATAGAACAGGAAGTCAGTCAGGAAAGATGGATAGATATTCCAGAAGGAATATTAAACATTCTTTATAAATGGAGACCAACACCGCTGCACCGGGCAAGGGCTTTAGAAGAACATCTGGGTACTCCGGCAAGGATATATTATAAAAACGAAAGTGTTTCACCTCCGGGAAGCCACAAGCCCAACACCGCAGTCGCACAGGCATGGTACAACAAGGAATTCGGAATTAAAAAGTTAACAACCGAAACGGGCGCGGGACAGTGGGGAAGCGCTCTTGCCTTTGCATGCGCAATTGTCGGTCTCGAATGCAAAGTTTACATGGTAAGAATCAGCTTTGACCAGAAACCTTACAGAAAAACCATGATGCAGACCTGGGGTGCAACCTGTGTGGCAAGCCCAAGCGAGGAGACCAAAGCAGGACGCGATATACTCGAAAAAATGCCCGATACTCCGGGAAGCCTCGGTATAGCTATAAGTGAAGCTATCGAGGAAGCTGTATCGGATACAAAAGGCGAAACAAGATATTCTCTGGGAAGCGTATTAAACCATGTTTTGCTGCATCAGACTATTATCGGACTCGAAGCAAAAAAACAACTTGAAAAAGCAGGAGAAAATAAAGTTGATATCGTGATAGGCTGTGCCGGCGGAGGCAGTAATTTTGCAGGGACAGCTTTCCCGTTCGTCAATGACAAGATACACGGAGAGGAAATAGAAATAATCCCTGTGGAGCCTACTTCCTGCCCGACAATGACAAGAGCTCCATTCGCATACGACCACGGCGACACGGCAAAGATGACTCCTCTTCTACCTATGCATTCACTCGGGCATGACTTCATCCCGCCTCCAATTCACGCCGGAGGACTCCGATACCACGGAATGGCTCCTCTGGTTTCCCAAGGTATTGTCGAAGGATTACTCACCCCAAGAGCATTTCACCAACTGGAATGCTACGAAGCCGCAATAACCTTTGCAAGAACAGAAGGAATTATTTGCGCTCCTGAAACCAGTCACGCGATTGCAGCCGTCATTCAGGAAGCTAAGAAAGCTAAAGAAGAAGGTAAGGAAAAGGTCATACTCTTTAATATGAGTGGTCATGGTCTTATGGATTTAACCGGTTATCAAAGTTACCTTGCAGGAAAACTGGTAGATTATCCTTTACCCGAAGAAGAAATGCAAAAATCTCTTCAGGGTATAGAAGGATTACCTAAACCGAAGGAAGTAAAAACAGGTAAATGGTAAATACTTTTAAATAAACCACAGAGGACACAGAGGAATAATTGTGATAAAAGGAAAAAACACTGAGGACACAGAGAAAAAAACAAAAAACATAAACCACAGAGGACACAGAGGAATAATTGTGATAAAAAAAACCACGGAGAACACAGAGAAAAAAAGAAATAAAAACTCTGTGCTCTCTGTGGTTAAAAAAATTTGGGGTTGAGAGAGATGGGCTCTGTGTGTTTTTATTCATTTTGCTTTTTGATTTTTGATATTTGATTTCCCAGAAAAAGACGATGGAAACGATTAGAGGTCCTTCGAAAAAAATAAAAATTTCACAGATAGTACTTTATAGGAGATCTTGCGGCTCTCTTAACATTTTAAAACATTTATGAATCAATACGATAAAGAGCGTATTTACTGCCGTAGACTCGGTCATTGGCTTACTTTCAATTATTGCCGACAGGAGAATAATACTCTACCATGCCGGAAGATAATGGATTGCTGGTTTGATAAAATACGGATCGAAGAATTCTTAAAAGAAAATTACAAAGAAGAAGAAATTTCATATATTTTTAAAGTCCAAAAGCAAAAGCTCACGTCAATAATTGAACTCATAGAAAAGGCAAAAAAAAGAAACAATTAAACTCCTTGACATAAAAAAGTTTTTAAATAGTTTTCTAAAGAGGAGTTAAAATAATACCTATGCAAATTCACGCAAATTATAAAGAAATACTCGACGGGAAAACTACCGATATTTATTTCGAGAGAACCGAAGAGATATTGAAAAATGAAAAGAAAAACCCTAAAGTCACGGCAGAAGTATGGGCTAAAAAACTTCCACCTGACTACAAATGGGCAATATTCACCGGACTAAGCGAATTAATAGAGCTATTTAAAGGGAAAGACATAGAAATTAAAGCTCTCGGGGAAGGCAGTGTATTTTTCGAAAGAGAACCGGTCCTTACAATAAAAGGCAAATATCTGGATTTCGCAAAGTTCGAAACCCCACTACTCGGTTATATATGCCAGGCATCCGGCATCTCTACAAGAGCTGCCCGATGCAGAATTACGGCAGGGAGTAGAACAATTTTATCCTTCGGCGCAAGAAGAATGCACCCTTCGATAACTCCTATAATAGATAGATACGCTTACCTCGGAGGGGTCGACGGAGTATCTGCCGTGTTATCCGCAGAAAAGCTAAAATTAAAGCCGAAAGGTACAATACCTCATGCCGTAATACTTATTCTCGGAGATACTCTGAAAGCCGGTATTGCTTACCATAAAACAATTTCCAAAGAAATTCCCAGAACAATACTCGTCGATACTTTCGGCGATGAAAAAACTGAAAGCTTAAGACTCGCCCAAAAGCTCAAAAACAACTTAGATTCAATAAGGATAGATACCCCCTCTTCAAGAAGAGGAGACCTGCCTGCGATAGTCAGAGAAACGAGAGAAGAACTAAATAACAGAGGTTTTACCGATGTAGGCATATTTGTTTCCGGCGGTTTAGATGAATACAGTTTAAAAGATCTTAATCCCTACTGCGTGGGATACGGGATAGGAACAAGTTTATCTAACGCACCAACAATTAACTTTAGCCTCGATATTGTGGAAATCGAGGGTAAACCTTTAACAAAAAAAGGAAAAGTCTCCGGGGAAAAAGAAATTATGGAATGTGAACGCTGTGGAAACAGAACCATCGTTTTCTCCAGAGATATTAAAAAAAGATGCAAATGCGGCAACGAAATGAAGGTTTTAACAAAAAAGACTATGGAAAAAGGAAAGATTATAGAGGAAGTAAAAGAAATGAATGAAATACGAGATAGAGTTATAAGACAATTGAGGTTTCTAGATGTATAATATAAAATTTATCGAAGAAAATCTTAATCTACTACAGGAAAACTCAAAGAAGAAAGGCGTTACCCTTGATTTTACAACCTTTAACGAGTTGAATAACAGAAGAAAAGAATATCAATCCACGGTTGATGAATTAAGAAGAGAAAGGAACGAAAAAAGCAAAAAAGTAGGGGAATTAAAAAAGAATAAACTCGATGCTTCCAAATTATTATCGGAATTAGAATTCCTGAAAGAAAAACTTATAAGAAAGGAAAAAGACTTAAAGGAAATCCAGCAAGCGATCGATAATTTTATCTCCTGGATACCGAATGTGGCACATAGCTCCGTTAAAGATAAACCGGTTGACATAATAAAACCAACCGGCTTAAAGAAATTAGCCTTTAAGCCTCTAACGCATATCGAATTAGGGGAATCTCTGGACATTCTGGATTTCAGCTCTGCGGCAAAGATTGCCGGAAGCAACTTTAGTCTATACAAAGGTAAAGGAGCAAAATTAGAACGGGCTTTAATAAATTTCATGCTCGATTTGCATACAAAACGGCACGGGTACACGGAAGTTTTCCCTCCCTTCCTCGCAAACGAAAAATCTATGTTTAACACCGGGCAGCTTCCAAAGATGAAAGATGATATGTATATTACGGATAAAGACGGACTGTTTTTAAATCCGACAGCCGAAGTTCCTCTAACTAATATAATTTCAGAAAAAGTCTTAACACCTGATGACCTGCCGGTTAAATATTGCGGTTACACTGCTTGTTTCAGGAGAGAAGCAGGTTCTTACGGAAAAGAGACAAAAGGACTTCTCCGTGTCCACCAATTTAATAAAGTAGAACTTGTTAACTTTACTATGCCCGAGAAATCATACGAGCAACTTGAGAAATTACTCGAAGAAGCCATACAGGTTTTAAAACTATTAGACATTCCTTATAAGGTCATTCAGCTTCCTTACGATGATTTATCTTTCGCCTCAGCAAAAACATACGACATAGAAATCTACGCTCCGGGCGTGGACAGATGGCTTGAAGTTTCTTCGGTTAGCAATTTTGAAGACTTTCAGGCAAAAAGAGCAAACATAAGGGTCAAAGCAGAAGGAAAAACAAAATACGTACATACTTTAAACGGCTCGGGTGTTGCCACTCCAAGGCTCATGATATCACTGTTAGAAAATTATCAGACAAAAGAAGGAGAAATAAAAATCCCCCAAGTCCTCGTCCCTTATACCGGCTTCGAGACGATTGAGTTGAATAGCAAGTGATTATTAATTAAAAAAACAAGCAAGTAAGGAGAACAATATGGAAAATCTTAATTGCAAAATATTTATAGCTTTTATTTTATTGTTCTTTTTTATGAATTCTTGTTTGCCGACAGATCCAGGTTGGAGATATAAAGTAAGAGACCCTTATCATGAAGATACTTATTATCATAAATATGGTTACAGAAGTTATGCATTGAACTTCGAATTGGCCGCAAACGATTCCGCGTTAAGTACATTTGTTGCATTACAAATAACCACACCTTGTGATAGTATCGAAATATATCCCACCCAGGCATATATAAAATCGCCGCATTTTACCGACACCACACTCTTTCCGATTTATACTAATATAGAATCTTCCCCGAAAGATTCTATAGATGCCGGAAAACACAAGAAAATAAATATAGAGAATTTTTCAGGTCCTTACTTCCTACATAAAGAAGAAAATTTATTTGTTAAGCTTATTTTCCGAAGCTTTGCCGCATATGATAAACGCAATCGCAGAGCCCCATTTACATCAGAAAAAAGCGATTTTATTTTTAATTATGATATCTCCAACAATAAATACCCGCCGACTTTTACCTTCACACCCGACACTACTAAAAAACAATAAATATATGTAAATTAGTTTATTGGTTGATTGGTTAATTAGTAAAAACAAAATTTTTTCTTTGTGCTCTTTGTGTCCTTTGTGATTCAATAATTTTCTGGCGTTGTGGGATGGGTTTTACCCAATAAAAAAACAGTGTGTATCCGTGTAAATCCGTGGGCAATTTTTGGATTTAGGATTTAGGGATTGGGATTTAGTAATAAAAAACCTTTGTGTCTTTGTGATCTTTGTGTGAGTTAGAGTTACGGGTTTCGTGTTTCGAGTTTAAAAATACAACAAAAAATTTGTGCTATTTGTGTGATTTGTTGTTACTCTTTGTTTTGGGGCTAGGGGATAAACAAAATAAATATAATTTTGTTGTTTCCTCTGTGCTCTCTGTGCGTTTCTTTTCTCTGTGTACTCTGTGGTTAATTCTTTTTGTTTATCTTCTGAATTCTTCCTGAAGTGCAATATACTCTTCGTATTTTTCGAATTTTTCAGGAGATCTTATTACGACGGTGGCCCCATCGATACTTGCAATGTTGTAATTCTTTAACTCGTTCAGATATTCTTTTACTTTACCCAAAGGAACACCTGTAACTTCAGCTATTTCCCTTCCTCCTGCATCCAGACCTGTATCCATGTCCCCTTTATCATTTTTACTTAGACGATCCTTGATAAACAAAAGGAAACGAACTTGCTCATTAGGGACTGAAAAGTATTTTAACATGTTGTTTGTTTTTCTTAAACGAGTCGTCAATGTTTCAATAATATATTTTATAAAAGGATTCTTATTTACCGAGCTTAAGAACGCGTCTCTATCCACAATTATGAGCTTCGCGTCCGTTTCCGCAATCGCAGCTGCAGAACGCGGCCTTTTATCTAAAAGAGCCATCTCTCCGAAAAATTCACCCTCACCTATAACGGCTAAAGTTTTTTTTGTGCCTTCAAGGTCTTTCACAATTCTAATCTTTCCGGACCTTATAAGGTACATCTCATCCCCCGGAGCCCCTTCTTTAAATAAAACTTCCCCGCTTCTCAATTGCTTCTCATACCCAATACTTTCATTCACCTTTTCCATACCTCCTCCTTACAATTTTCTTTCTATATACTCACCGGTTCTCGTATCTATAACAATTTCTTCTCCCTCTTTAAGAAACAAGGGAACTTTGACTTTGAGACCGGTTTCAAGAACAGCCGGTTTCGAACCACCCTGAGCTGTATTGCCTTTTACTCCAGGTTCGGTAGAAGTTATTTTTAGATCGACAAAGTTAGGGATAGATATACCCAGTATTTTGCCGTCCGAAACTTTTACCCTGCATTTCATATTCTCCTTCAAGTAATATCTATTATCGCTCAGAACATTCTCTTTAATTGGATACTGCTCATAAGTTTCGAGATCCATAAAATGAAACTCCCCTTTGTCCTGGTATAAAAACTGTACTTCTTTTTCCTCAAGGGAAATAACATCAAAACTATCTCCTTTCTTGAAATTTTTACTAATAGTAGCACCGGTTTCCAGATCTTTCATTTTTGTTCTAACGAAAGCCTGACCCTTACCGGGTTTAACATGAAGAAATTCTATTACCTCAAAAATAGAATCCTCATACTTCAAAATTGTACCTTTATTTATATCCGATATGGTAGGCATCTATAAAACCATTAATTCCCTTTTAGAATTTGTTAGTAGAGTAGGAGCATTATTCTCTAAAGCAATAGTATCTTCAATTCTAACCCCCTGATAACCTGGGATATAAATACCGGGTTCTATCGTAAAAACCATCCCCCTTTTCAAACAATGATTGTCTTTTTTAGAGATACTAGGTTTCTCATGCACTCCTAATCCTACCCCATGACCTAATGAGTGAGAAAAATAATCCCCAAAACCACTCTTAGAGATATAATCTCTTGCGACCTTATCCAAATCCCTGGTTTTCATATTTTCCTTTACCGATTCTATCGCGAGCTTCTGTGCGTTATATACCGTTTCGTAAATTTCGCTATCTTTCTTTGTAGGTGTACCTAGGAAAGCTGTCCTTGTTATATCAGAGTTATACCACTCATAAGTGGTGCCAAAATCTATTGTGATAAATTCACCTTTTTTAATCTTTTTATTCGATGCCACTCCATGCGGTATCGAAGACCGATAACCGGACGCAACAATGGTGTCAAAGGCAGGTTTCTCTCCACCGGCTTTTTTCACTCTATATTCGAGTTCAATCGCGATATCCGCCTCTGTCACTCCTTCTTTTATATAAATAACCGCATCCTCAAATGATTTATCCAATATACTGCATGCCTTTTTTATTTTATTGATCTCTTCCTTTGTCTTTGTTATTCTTAAATCTTCCACAAAAGAATCAAAACTTTTAAATTTGAGCCATCCCAACTTTTTTCTTAACTCCCAGTAAAGACTATAGCTTATATCCTCGGCTTCAAATCCTATTCTGCTCTTTCTCTTTGCTATACGGTGGGATGAAAGTTCTTCTATGTAAGGTTTCTTGATAATACAAACATCAGCGTTCTCAACTTTATCAACAATCTCACCCTGAAATCTAAAATCGGTAATTAATAAAGCTTTCCTCGGGGCTATAAACAATATGCCTGAATCACCCGTGAAATTCGTTAGATAAAAAATATTTTCCTTCGAAGTTACAAGAAAACAATCAATGTTTTTTTCTTTGAATTGATTTTGTAATTTTTCTATTCTATCATTCACTTGAAGCCCCACCTAAGCCGTCGATCCACTCACGAAAACTATCATCAACCTCTTCTTCCCCATCCTCTCTCTTATCCTTTTTCCTTTCTCCTATATCTTCCTCTTTTTCTTCCATTTCTATCGGAGCCTTTTTATCTAACTCCGAAAACAAACTACCCTCTTCTCCTGCCGGTTCTTCATTACTTTCCAATTCCAAAATATCTTCTTTTTCAGACATTTTAAGCTGTTCTATTTTTTCTTTTATCTCGTCACTCTTATTAATCTCATAAAGTTTACTGTACACCTTAAGAGCCTTTTCTTTAAAGCCATGGCTTTCGTAAATATTCCCAAGCTCTTTAAGATCTTCTTCACTCCCTTCAATTAACTTTTCCTCGGAAGCGGGGACCTCTATACCTTCCTCTTCCACGACCTCTTCCTCTACAGATAACTCCGTATCTTCTTCCTCTGCTATTTTCCCTAAAGAAGGCTCTATATCTTCTTCCTCTGCAATCTCTTCTTCTTCAGCCGCCTCGATATCTTCTTCCTCTGCAATATCTTCTTCTTCAGCTGTCTCTATATCTACTTCCTCTAAAACAGGCTCAATATCTTCTTCCTCTGATACCTCTTCTTCAGCCGCCTCGATATCTTCTTCCTCTGCCACCTCTTCTTCTTCGGCTATCTCGATATCTTCTTCCTCTGCCACCTCTTCTTCTTCGGCTATCTCGATATCTTCTTCCTCTGCCATCTCTTCTTCTTCAGCTATCTCAATATCTTCTTCCTCTGCAATCTCTTCTTCTTCAGCCGCCCCGATATCTTCTTCCTCTGCTACTTCTTCTAAAGCAGGCTCAATATCCGGCTCTTCCGCGATTTCTTCTTCTATAAAAGATTCTATACCTTCTTCCTCGGCAGCTTCTTCTTCAAACTCGAAAACGTCTTTTTCTTCTAAAAAATCCTCATCCGCTTCTCCTTCCTTAGATTCAGGCGACTCTTCTGTTAAATCCTCTATCTCTTCTTCCTCTACTTCCTCTACTTCTTTTCCAAAAAAATCACCAATTTCCATCTCTTCTTTTGATTCTTCCCCTTCACCGCTTTCACCTTCTACACTTTCCTCCCATCCCTCACTCTTATCTTCTTCCTCTTTTTCAATTCCCTCATCCTCAATTTTTAATTCTTCATGCCGATCTTTCACCTCCTCCTCTTCTCCTACCCAATCCTCATCTTTAATTTCTTCCGCTTCTACCCACTCCTCATCCTCGAACTCTTCCTCTCTCTCCCCCCAATCTTCATCTTTAAGTACTTCTTCCTCCTCCTCAGTAACGGTTTCTTCAACTCCAAAAGACTCTCCCTCTACGGAAGCCCCCTTTCCTGCCTCACTTTCTTCCTCGAATTCTTCACTCGAAATACTCTGAATATCCAATTCCTCCGGAACTTCCTCCGAACTTAAATCTTCTTTTCCCTCTGTGCCAAAAAATTTATCTTCACTAAATTCATCCTCTTCTAATTCGACCTCCTCCAACTCATCCTCTTCTAATTCGCCTTCCCGAGAGAGATCGGCCTCCTCTTCAGAGATTTCCTCTTCCTCAGAAGACTCTCCTTCCTTACCGAGCTCCTCTTCAAAAAAAGAAGATAAGCTTCCAACTCCATCTTCTTCTTTTTCTTCTTCTATTTCTCTTAACAACTTCTTTGCTTCCCTATCCAAAGGATCGAGTTCAAGTTGTTTCTTGAGTGTTTTCCTGGCGTTTTCTTTATCACCTGATTTAACGTAAAGTTTACTGAGTTCCTGTAAAGCGATTATACTTTGCCTGTCAAGACTTGTAGCTTTCTCCAAATTATGTACAGCCTTCTCTATCTCTCCTTTTTTGTTATAACATCTACCAAGAACCAAAAAACCAGTCGCGTATTCAGGATGCTTCTTAACCCCTTCCTCCGCCACTTTTATTGCTTCTTCTATCTTCTCTTCCCTTCTTAAGAGATCCGCATATTGAGCAAAAAGAAGAGAATTTGGATCTCGCTCCATTCTTTCTTTTATTCTTTTCAAATCATTATTCATCGCAATCCCCTCATTATAAACTTTAGATTATAAACTATAACATATAAAATATAAAAAAAATATCCGTTTTGTCAATGGCATAATAAAACGAATAGCAAGATTTTTGCAATGAATAATAAAAGAAAAAAATATACATGGACAATCTACATATTCAAATCTATACACAAGAATAAAGACTTTACAAAAAAAGGAGCGGAGATAAGGCGGGTCTAATTTTTTTCAAATTCTCCCGTAGAGCCAAGGGCCAATTCAGGTAAACTTTCATGCGTTGCATTACAAACCACCAAACCATCACCCTCCCATAAAATATTTACCCACCTTATCTCTCTCCTCGAACCACCGAGAACAACTGGGACTTCTAATTTACTACACCCATCCACAACACTCCCATCATATCTTTCTATCGAGCCATCATCATAGAGAACATCGAAGCTGATCTCAAGCTCCTTAGAAGAAACCAACTCAATCTCCAGCTTGCCTTCATTCTCTACAACCTTACTAACCTTCATTACCGGCTCGCTAATTTTTTCTACTTCCCGAACAATCTCCTTTTCATGCAAATTCGGGAAAATAAAACTCAATGTCGCCGTTCCACTTGTTTTTACTCCCGTTAACATTAAAACAATAAAAATATACATAATTTGTAACCTCATATTTACAAATACAAAAACCATTCCAAAATATTAACTCATTGATTTAAAAAGCCTTAATTCAAATAAGGTGTTATTTTTTATTGTCTTTGTAAAATTTTAATTACATATTTTACGCAAAAAGAGGGCAATGCAAGAAAAAGAAAAGGATAAAAACTGACCGCATCATCAGATATTTAGCCGGCACACATTTCGCGAGAAACAATGTTTTTATACTTTAATAGGCTGTAAATCAATAACTTATGCCCTAGAGACTTTTTTGCGCTTCGAAAAACTCCTGCCGGGACGCTCCCAACGCGTTCTATTTTGTAAAAAATATTATACTAATAAAGTAATATATGATTTACTAATTTAAGCGGTATTCTATATTTGGCTTTCTTTTCTCCGGAGCATATTCTTGAGGGTCGGAGCTGGGGGGCAATATATGCTTTCCTCAATGCGCTCTGATTTTCTTGTGAAATAGCAGCAAAGGGGCGACAACTCGTAATCCGAATCGCGGTCGGGAGCGATTACGGCACCGGGATATCTAAGTATAAGATGGATTCCGCCTGTTGGTAAAGGTGGCGCGTATGCCCTTGCGTATTAACTTTTCCGCTATATATTTTAGCTATGCCAATAGTGACATTCACTACGGATTTTGGTATTAAAGACCCTTATGCGGCAATGGTAAAAGGGGCTATACTAAGAATAAATCCCGATATAACCTGCATAGATATCACCAATGGGCTCGCGGTCGGCGATGTATCAACAGCTTCTTTTATAATAAAGAACTCTTATAGATATTTTCCCACTGGCAGTGTACATCTCGTAGTAATAGACCCAACAGTCGGAAGCGATAGAAGATCTATCTTTTCTGTCGCAAATGAGCACTTCTTTGTGGGCCCCGACAACGGAGTTCTCACTCCAATTCTCGCTAAGACCTTCGAGATAAAAAAAGAAATCGGGGAAAAATCAAGCACGTTTGATGCAAGAGATGTATTCGCCGAGGTCGCAGCCAGACTTGCCTCCGGAGAAAAAGTAGAAAACCTGGGCAACCGAATAACGGATCCCGTTAAAATAAACGAATCCGTCCCTTTATTTAAAAGAAACAAAATAATAGGAGAAATACTTTATATAGATAAATTCGGCAATTTGATTTCCAATATTAAAAAAGAACAGGTTCCCACGGACGACATTGAAATTGTAATAAAAGACATTCAAATTCAAAATTTATCAAAAAAATACTCGGATGGCGGAGAGAACAGGCTTATCGCTTTAATAAATGACGGGTTTGAAACTCTTGAAATATGTTTGAATCAAGGAAACGCCGCTTCTTTTTTAAACTCTGGAGTGGGAGAAAAAATCATCGTAAGGGGGAAAAATGAGTGATATTTTTGACGAAATAAAAAAATTCGAGAGAGACATGGAATTACTCCTTAACGACTTTATGAATCCAAGCAGAGGCATACCCTTTAAAGGTGGATGGAAACCTCTGATAAACATATTCGAAAAAGGAAACTCCCTGGTTATTCTTATCGAGGCAGCAGGCGTTAAGCCGGAAAATATAAAAATAACAATCGAACGTAACATATTAACTATCTCCGGAAAAAGAGAAGACCCTTTCTCAAAAGGACAAAGAAGTTTCTACTCGATGGAAATTGCTTTTGGAACTTTCGAAAGAAGAATTAATCTGCCTTATCCCACTGATCCAGAAAAAGCTGTCGTAAAAAAAGAAGATGGTTTTATTCAGATAACTCTGCCAAAAACTAAAGAAAAAGAAAGAATAATAGATATCGAATAAAGAACAAGGAGTGAACATGCAAGAAAACGAAAAAACACCCTTAGCTGACACGGATTTTGAAGTTCCGCCCACACTGCCAATACTACCCCTTAAGAAAATTGTTTTATTCCCCGCAATGGTTCTACCTATCGCGGTAGAAAAAGAACACCATATAAAATTAATCGAAGACGCGCTCAACAGAGACAAATTAATGGGAGTCTTCCTAAGCAAGGTTCCCGAAGATCCTTCTCCTTCCGAAATAGAAGAATATGGAACAATGGGATCAATTATAAGAATGATAAAAGTACCTGATGGAAGTATAAGAGTCCTGGCTCAAGGGTTAAACAGGATAAGAATCCAAAGAATAATTCAGGAAAAACCCTATATATCGGCAAAAGTCGAAAAGGTAGAAGACTCACCGATAAACGAAGAGGAAATAGAACCGGTTAAGAATAAACTCCTCAATATCTTCAAGGAGTTTGTAGACTATTCGCCTTATCTCCCTGACGAAATAACAACTGTTGCTCTCAATATAGATAACGCTTCAAATCTTGCGGATTTCATAAGCGGAAACCTGAAAATTGATTTAAGAGCAAGACAGGAACTTCTAAAAACTCGGGATGTTAAAGAACGTTACGAGAAACTCATAGAAATACTATCGGAAGATCTTGCCCGTGCAAAAGTACAGGGAGAAATATCAGGTAAAGTACAAAAAGAGCTGACCGAAGTCCAAAGAAAAGCAATACTCAGAGAACAGCTTAAAGAAATAAAAAAGGAATTGGGAGAAGAGGACGCTGTAGCTATACAGATTAAAGAATATAAAGAACGTATAAAAAAAGCAAAATTGAGTGAAGAGGCTGAAGAAACGGCAAAAGAAGAACTCGAAAGACTAGAGATGATTCCTCCTCATTCTCCTGAGTACAATGTTACAAGAAATTATCTCGACTGGTTGTGTGACCTGCCCTGGAATAAGAAAACAAAAGATAATATGGATATAAAAAAGGCAGAAAAAATACTTGATGAAGATCATCACAATCTGCAAGATGTAAAAGAAAGAATAATAGAATTCCTTTCAGTAAGAAAACTTAAGAAAGATGCGAAAGGGCCGATAATATGTCTTGTAGGTCCACCAGGGGTCGGAAAAACATCAATAGGACAATCAATTGCGAGAGCCCTTGGCAGAAAGTTTACGCGACTATCTCTGGGAGGAGTTCACGACGAAGCCGAAATCAGAGGTCACAGGAGAACATACATAGGAGCCCTTCCGGGACGTATAATTCAACATCTAAAAAGGTTAAAAACAAAAAATCCGATTTTCATGCTGGATGAAGTAGACAAAATCGGAAAAGATTTTAGAGGGGATCCCGCCTCAGCTCTGCTTGAAGTTCTTGATCCAGAACAGAACAACAACTTCAGGGACAATTTCCTTGAGGTCGCTTTCGATCTTTCTTCCATCATGTTTATAACCACAGCGAATATAACGGATACGATACCGGATCCACTGATGGACAGAATGGAAGTGATCCGGATGCCGGGCTATACGGCTCCGGATAAATTCAAGATAGCAACCCAATATCTTGTTCCGAGAAGAATCAAAGAAAATGGCTTAAATGAGAAACAAATCAAATTTACTGACGCAGCCATAAGAAAAATAATAAACAACTATACGCGAGAGGCGGGGGTTAGAAATCTTGAAAGAGAAATAGGAAAAGTCTGTAGAAAAATTGCAAGAAAGGTTGCAAAAGAAGAAGGGAAAACTTTCAAAATAGACGAAAAAACAATTGAGGATTATATCGGTCCCATTAGATTCCGCAGTGAAGCAAAAGAAAAAGAACCTGCCATAGGAGTCGCAACCGGACTTGCCTGGACTCCTGCCGGAGGAACAATACACTTCGTTGAAGCGACAATAATGGAAGGTAAAGGGGAACTTATATTAACCGGTCAGTTAGGAGAAGTCTTAAAGGAATCAGCCAGAGCAGCACTCTCTTACATTAAATCCAATGCTTCGGTATTCAATATTGATATAGACAGATTTGCGAATAAAGATATTCACATACACATTCCTGAAGGAGCAATACCCAAAGACGGTCCTTCCGCAGGAATAACACTATCAGTGGCACTTATATCTATTTTTGCTGAAAAACCGGTATCACCGGACTTCGGAATGACCGGAGAAATAACCCTAAGGGGCAAAATCTTACCCATAGGCGGAGTGAAAGAAAAAGTTCTCGCAGCCAAAACGGCAGGTTTAAAGAAAATAATATTACCAGGGGATAACGAAAAAAACCTTGCAGAAATACCTGAAGAATACACAAAAGGACTAAAATTCCATTTCGTAAATCGAATCGAAGAAGCCGTAAAGCTGGCCATACCAGGCTTAAAACTGAAAGAAAAAAAATAATGCTCTTTCATATAATAATTCTCGGCGGCGGCATCGGCAAAAGGATGAAATCAGAAAAAACCAAGGTTCTCCATGAAATAATGGGTAAACCTATGATAAACTGGGTTATCGACCTGGCAAAAAGTGTCCCCTCAAAATCTATAACGCTTGTATATGGCAAAAAGGGAAAAGAATTAAGAGATACATTCCCCGGGATAAAATATGCGTTTCAGAAAGAACCAAATGGAACAGGTGCAGCGGTTGAAGTTGCTTTAAACAAAATAGAAGATGAAGAAGGAAACCTGATTGTTCTCTCGGGAGACACACCACTTCTAAGTAAAGAATCCTTAAACGATTTAATAAAATACCATAAAAACAACAATTTCCATGTTACAATGATGACTTTCTACCCGGAGAACACGAGTGGATATGGCAGGGTTGTAAGAAAAAAAGACGAAATAATAAAAATCGTAGAAGAAAGAGATGCAAACCTTTCAGAAAAGAAAATAAAGGAAGTAAACGGAGGCATTTACATATTTTCCTTAAAACATCTAAAGAAAGCCTTAAAACAGGTTAAACCGAATAACGCTCAGGGTGAATATTATTTAACCGACGTCATAACTATTATAAGAAAAGCCGGTGGAAAGATCGGGGGATTCAAGAATAAAAACGCATTAGAATTAAAAGGCGTTAACACAAGAAAGGATCTTTCCGATATAAATAACATTTTAAGAAATAAAAAGATAGAAGCGCTCCAGAATGAAGGAATAACAATTCTGATGCCTGATACTGTATTTATAGAGCCACAGGTAAAGATCGGAAAAGACACAATTATCTATCCTAACACGGTACTAAGAGGGAACACAGTTATTGGAACAGATTGTGTTATTGAGCCTTTTGTTTACCTTAGAAACAAAAAAATACCCTCAGGGACAACCATAAAGAGTGGCAATTAAAAAAAGAGTTTCAAACAAAAAGAGATTTCCCGTCCTCTCTATAATTTTGATATTGACTGCAGGTATATACGCCTTTTCCTTCGGGTATAAAATTACAAATCCGGTACAATACAAACACATAAAAATTGAAGTGTTGAATGGATGCGGAGTTCAAGACCTCGCCCGAGTAACAACCGATTATCTCAGAGGTAAAGGATTCGACGTAATAAACTACGGCAATGCAGCAGAAGAACAAAAAAGAACGGTAGTGATAGACCGCCTATCACCTGAAAAAAGATGGGCAAAAATTGTGGCTGCAGCTTTAGACATTAAATTGACTTCCTCCATAATAGACTCAAGTCTCTGTGTTCACGTACTGGTTCTTCTGGGACAAGACTATGACGAAGTTATGCCAAAAAAAATTCTGATAGAGAGGAGGCTTATTGAAACCCTGCAATAATTTAATTGAATTAGTCATTGAAAAGATAAAAGAAAAGAAGTGTCGTAATCTTGTTAAATTAGATGTCGGAGAAGTAACTGATTTAACCGAATCATTTATACTCTGCACCTCGTACTCCGACATTCAATCAAGAGCTGTAGTAGACGCAATTTCCGAAGAACTCAAAAAGAAAAACAAATATGCACACAGCATAGAAGGATACGAAATGGCTAAGTGGATTTTGATGGATTATGTTGATTTTGTTATACATGTTTTCCAACCAGAACAGCGCTCTTATTATAATCTTGAGCGTCTATGGGGAGATGTAAAAAGAGAGGATTTTGAAGATGAGGACTAAAATAAGAGCAATAGTCACAGAAATAATCAAAGAACTATTCGACGAAGAAGTCGCCTTCGACATTCAGCACCCGCCGGATGAAAAAATGGGCGACTACAGTGTAAATGCGCCTTTTGTTCTGGCAAAAAAATTAAAGAAAAGCCCAAATGACATAGCAAAAAAAATCCTGGATGAAATAAATTCGGAAATAATCGAATCCGCCTCTCAAATCAAAGGTTTTATAAACTTTAGAATAAAAAAAGAATCCTGGCTGGAAGAATTAACCAAATCTGTTGCTCCCGATTATGGCGACGGGAATTTGGGAGAAAACAAAAAAGTGTTAATTGAATTTGTTTCAGCTAACCCAACCGGACCGCTAACTGTTGCCCACGCCAGAAGTGCGGCTTACGGAGACTCTTTAGCCAAACTTCTCGAGTCTCAGGGCTATAATGTCGACCGGGAATACTATATTAACGACAGCGGAAACCAGATTAAAAATCTTGGAGATTCAGTACGATTAAAAATTGAAGAATTAAAAGGAAAAGAAGTACAATATCCCCCGAATACATACCAGGGACAATATATAGAGCAAATCGCAAAAGAAGTCATGAATAAAAACATCGAGGACTACGGTGAATATGCCGGAGACCGTATTCTAAAAACAATCAACGGAACACTTAAAAGACTGCGTATCGATTTCGACGAATGGGTAAGAGAGTCAAAAATAATTAAAGAAGGTAAGGTTGAAGCAATAATCGCTGACCTGCAAAAACTAAAACCCAATCCTCTCACAGAAAGAGAAGGAGCTCTATGGTTTACACCGGGAAATAGAGAAAGAGTATTCAGAAGAAGTGACGGGAGTTGGACTTACATAGTCCCCGATATTGCTTATCATAGGTTTAAATTCGAAAGGGGGTACGATCTACTAATAGATCTTCTTGGACCCGACCATCAGGATCACGTGCCTGAACTAAAGAAAAGTCTTAGCCTTCTGGGATACCCCTCCGAAAGACTTGAAGTAAAGATTATTCAGTGGGTAACACTAAAAAGAGGAAACGAAACCGTAAAAATGTCAAAAAGACAGGGTTCCTTCATAACAATAGACGAATTAATAGACGAAGTGGGAGTAGATGCTGCAAGATTTTTCTATCTTCTTAGAAAATCTTCCGTCCCTATGGATTTCGATTTAGAACTCGCGAAAGAGGAATCCGAAAGAAATCCTGTTTATTACGTACAATACGGACATGCCAGAATTTCTTCTCTACTTGAACTTGCGGAGAAAGAAGGCTATCCAATAAACTCAAAAGAAAATCTTTTAAGCTTGAATAAAAAAGAAGAATGGAATTTGATAAAAAAGATACCAGAATTCACGGAAACCCTTGAAGATGCTGCAAGAATCAGAGAATCGCATCTTCTCACCCACTACTTGCTTAATATTTCCAAACTTTTTCATAATTTTTATCAAAATGTGAGAGTTTTAGACGGAAACAAAGACTTAATCGAACCCAGACTATTTCTTTCAAACGCCGTAAGAAATATCATAAGCAAAGGACTAAAACTGCTGGGCGTCGGTGCCCCGGAAAGAATGTAATGGAGAGCTTAATCTCCACGATAGAAAACTTCTTAAAAGAAGTAATGGAAATAAAGTCTTATAAAATGGAACATTTTAAATTTGTTTGGGAGGGGGTTTTAAAAATACCCGAAAAGGATGCACTAACCTATATAAAAGAAAATGCCGAATCCTTAAATCTCGAAGTAAGCTTTAAAAATAAAGAAGAAGGAATCTCTGTTGCCTTTAGGCCTAGGCTTGAAAAAAGAGAGTCAAAAAAATGGGTAAATCTCTTACTCTTTGCAATCACTTTCTTAACTACCCTCGCGGCAGGAGCCTTCCAACAGGGAATTAATCCTTTTATTCCCATAACAAACCTTCTTAAAGGTCTACCGTTTTCTCTCTCAATAATGATAATACTCGGCAGCCATGAGCTCGGGCATTACTTCATGGCGAAAAAAAACAAAGTCGACACTACTCTTCCCTACTTTCTACCTGGGCCAACAATCATAGGGACTTTCGGAGCCGTGATTAAAATGAAATCTCCGATCAGAGACAAAAACTCGCTAATCGAAATAGGAGCTAGCGGTCCTATAGTAGGTTTTATTTTCTCGACAATAGCTATACTGATTGGCCTCTCGCTTTCTACAGTGGTAACCGTCTCGGGAGAAGAGGGAATAATTCTCGGAAACTCGCTTCTAATTAAATTTCTTACAAAATTATATTTCTCCGATTTACCTGGGGGAAAAGATGTCTTGTTTCATCCCATCGCCTTTGCAGGATGGTTAGGTTACCTTGTAACAGCTATAAACCTTTTGCCGGTTGGGCAACTAGACGGCGGACATATCTTATACGCATTAGTAGGAGAAAAACATCGAATAATCGGCTATTTTATTTTCGGCATCGTCATTTTACTGATTCCATTATGGCCTGGATGGGCAATATGGGCTATACTTTTTTTAGTCATTAGATTTAAACACCCTCCACCGCTTGACAGAGTATCGCCACTCTCCCTAAGGAATAAAATCATCGGTATAATCTCTCTTATTATATTTGTATTAACCTTTATGCCAGTGCCATTTCAAATATGACGAACAAACAGAAAAAGAAAACTGAAATCTTTCTTTTTCCCACAGATACAATTCCGGGCATTGGCTGTTTTCTATCCTGTGATTGCGTTACGAATTTAAGAAAAATGAAAAAACGTCCCGTCAACAAACCCTTCGCTTTACTTCTTTCCGACAAAAAAGATATCAAAAAATGGGTGGAAGAAATACCTCCCGTTTATGAAAAATTAAAAAGATTACCAACAGGAGGAATAACATTAATTTTTAAAGGCAAAAAGAATTTACCAAAAGGAGTACTATCAAGAGACGGTAAAGTCGGAATAAGAATTCCGAATCACAGGAACTTACGAAATTTTATAAGAAAAAACAAAATGCCTCTGGTCGCAACAAGTGCAAATATTTCAGGCAGAGAGACTCCAAAAAGCCTAAAAGAAGTCGAACTCCCTGTAGTGGGAATAATAAACGGCGAGTCCGGGTCCGGAAAACCATCCACCGTACTCGATATTTCCTACAATTCGCTTATTCTCTACCGAAAAGGCGCAATCTCTATACCAAAAATCGAACAAATAACCGGACAGGAAGTAAAACTTGGTAAAAATCTTGATTTTAACATCCTATTTGTATGCACAGCTAACTTATGCAGAAGCCCAATGGCGGAAATACATCTCAAATATCTAACCGGAGACCTTAAAAAAGTAAACATTCGCTCAGCAGGAATAGTAGCAATAACAGGCGCAGAAATATATAAAGCAGCTGAAGAAGTACTTAAAGAAAATAAACTAAAAACAAAACACACTTCAAGGCTATTAACGAAACCCTTATTAGAATGGGCTGATTTGATTTTCGTGATGGAAAACATGCACAAAACTTACATTAAGTTTCTCTCACCGGAAAATAAAAATAAGATCTCCTTTCTTCGAAACTTTAACACCAACAAAAAAGAACATACAATTACTGACCCTGCCGGTAAAAATTCGAAAGCCTGCAAAGAGGCTTTCGAATTAATAAAGGAATCTAACAAAAGCGTAGAAAAATATCTAAGAAATAAATTCTAATATCTACTTATTTTTCTCGCATTCCTCCAATTTTTTTGACCACATCCCGGAGGTCTTGTTATCTCCTAATTTATAATACGCATGAGCGATTAGTGAATACGAATCACAATCATTTACACCTTTATCTATAGCTTCCTTTATAACGGTTACGGCATTTTTATAATCTTTCTTGGATTCATACGTCTGACCGAGAAGATTGTAAACCTTTGTCAAAACGGTAACTTGCACATTTTCAAGAGTCAATACTTCTTTCCCTTTATTTATTGCCTTATCGTAATTCCCGGCTTCATAATTTGCGACCATAAGATTATAAAGAATTGTCGGATTCTTACCCGTAATCGATAAAGCTTTTTCAAGTAATTTAATAGCTTCGCTATGTTCTTTTTTAAGCAAATATGCCTGCCCCATCAACTCATAAACTTCAACTTTCGACGAATCTATTTTCAAAACCTCACTAAAGTATTTAAGGGCGTTGTCCGTATCTTTTTCTCTGAGATAATAATGACCCAGCGACATATAAGCTTCAA
>Ga0315545_1000602_pt1 | contig 37728 bp, 28 predicted proteins | sample SalMarSW160210MG_FD_203096 | JGI IMG/M metagenome (GOLD analysis project Ga0315545, IMG submission 203096) | Salt marsh sediment microbial communities from the Plum Island Ecosystem LTER, Massachusetts, United States - Salt Marsh Sediment SW1602-10 ...
TTGAAGAGACATTAACTTTCTTAAGCTATCCCCCAAAGCATCACAGGAAAATAAGAACTACAAACCAGATAGAATATCTTAATAAACTTATAAAAAAACGCTCAAAAGTGATAGGTATATTTCCAAACGCGAAATCCTGCATCAGGTATTTAAGTTGCCTTTTAATGGAAATAGATGAAGACTGGCAGACAGGAAGAAGCTACATGAGAATGGACTCTCTTGAAGAAAATGAATCAGAAGAAGAATTTATGGAAGAACTACAAAGAACAAAAAACGAATATGAGTTGAATAAGGAATTGGTGGCTCAATGAATTTTATAGAAAAAAAGGGACTTGACCGCTTTATAACTTCATCATTTGAAAATGTTTTTATTTTAGTCATAAGCTTACCCTTCCCTTATTTAAAACTTCACGCAACTTGTTTATAAACGCACTTAAGATTTAATTTATTCATTTACATCTTAATTTTTGAACTCATTATAATTATTATAATTATCGTATTTGAATTGTCAAGCATAGAAACAATCGATTAACACCCTGATACAGCCATTCTTTCCTGTTAATGCCTTGACTTAAATAATGATAGTTATATATATTCCCAGATAAAAACATGAGAGAGATTTACGGTAAAACCTGGTGGGGTAAAAAATGGTTGAATTCACTTTCCAATATTGACTACGGGAATAGGCTTCCTCGTGGTAAAAATTATGCGAATAAAGGTGCTGTAAAATCCATAAAAATAGAAAGAAATAAAATCGAAGCTCGGGTTCAGGGAAGGAGATATTCCCCCTATAAAGTAACTATTAAAATCCCCTCTTTTACAACAAAACAAAAGGAAAAATTATTAGAGAACATCACCTCGGAGAACCTAACCCTTACTAAGCTATTGAACAGGGATCTGCCGATTTCGCTATACGAGAAAGCCGAAGAGAGTGGAATTAAGATTCTTCCCACATCATGGAATGATTTTAAAATGAATTGCAGTTGTCCGGACTGGGCTGTCCCCTGCAAGCATCTGGCTGCCGTAATATATATCCTGGCAAACAGAATTGACAAAGATCCATTTCTCGCTTTGGAGCTCCACGATTTCGACGTAATGAAAAGCTTAAAGAATAAGAAAATACCCGTGGATTTGAAATCAAAAGAGGATATAAAAAAACTCTCCGATTTCACAACTAAAAAAGCACCTGATCCATCAAAATACGAATTCAAGGAAGAGGTTTACAGAAATATTGATTTCTCCTTAATCGAGGATGCAAAGGAAAACTTGCTCTCCTTATTGAGTCCAAATCCTGTCTTTTATTCAGATGATTTTAAATCAATACTTAATAGCGCTTATGAAAATATATCAAAAAGGGCAGCCAATTATGAACGCGATAAGAAAATAAACAGGAGTAAATTAAAAGAACTTGAGAAGTCAGATGGATTGAATATTGAGATAAATAAATTCCATGAAATATCAGCTGTCACTTTTAATATAAAAGAAAGAAAGATTAAATTAATTCAAAAAAATTGGCTTGAGTTTTTAATCGACTCATTAAGTGAAATAAAATCAAAAGATATCAGAAATTATAACGATCAAATTATTGGATTATATTCCATCTATAACTTCGTGCTATGCATATTAGAGAAAGGAGCTTTTATTCCACAACTCCTGCGGATAGAAGAAGATACCTTTAAGATTCGCTGGATTCCTGCCGTAATCGATGAAAGGGTAAAGAGTATTCTGGATGAAATTGAAAAGATAGTCCCTCCCGACCTTGTTAATTTTAGATCAAAATCAGATAAGAGACTAAAAATCAGATGGGTTTCATCAAAACAAACCATAATAACGATAAGTTCATTATTCTTGAATTATTTCATCAAAGAATTCAGTTTTAAGAGCAAACTTGCTGAAAATGGCGATAAATTACTCTCGCTCTTTTTCGAAGGGGAAGTTGTACCCTTTAAGGCTCTCGAAGAAAAAGAAACACCGAATTCTATTCAACTCTGGCTGAATAAGTTCTATCTTACTCATCGTAATTATATTCCTTTATTGAAGATTAACGAATCCGGAAGTAAATTCGTTTTAGAATTAATGATTGAAAACGCGGATAAACCACTTTCAGAACCTATACCTCTTGTTGAAATTCTTTCCTCCAAGGAATACAAGGAGATCAAGTTCGATGTCCTGAAAGATATAGCATTATTATCCGAACATTTTTCTGACCTGGATAGGTTATTCAAAAGTGACAACAAAGGAAAATTGATTTATGACTCTATTCAATTTACAGAAGTTCTGTTAAAAATCTTACCTACAATCAAATTATTCGGGATAAAAGTTCTACTACCTAAAAACTTGAAAAATCTGGTCAGACCAAAATTGTCTTTGAATCTCAAACACAAAGGGAGAGAATCAGTAAAATCCTACCTTGATCTAAAAAGGATTCTTAAATTTGAGTGGGAAATCGCCCTTGGTGATAAGTTAGTACCAGCAGATGAATTTATAAAGATGGTAAAAAACATCTCAGGTATAGTGAAAATTAAGGACAGATTTGTTCTAATCGAACAGGGTGAGATTGACAAATTGATGAAAAATATAACTAATCCTCCCGAATTATCTTCAAAAGAATTATTAAAGATCGCTCTTGAAGAAGAGTACAACGGAGCAAAGATAGAATTAGATAATAAAGTAAAAAAACTGCTTTCATCCCTGACTGAGCCGGATAAAATCTCTATCCCAGAAAATTTAAAGGGTACTCTACGAGACTATCAAGTTAAAGGTTATAAATGGATGTATAAGAACGCGAAAGTCGGTTTCGGTAGTTTACTTGCAGATGATATGGGGCTTGGTAAGACAGTTCAGGTTCTTACAACCCTTCTAAAATTAAAAGAAGAGGGATGCTTAAAGGAGAATAAAGCTCTAATAATAGCTCCCACAACCCTTCTCACTAACTGGGAAAAGGAAATAGAGAAATTCACCCCTAAATTAATATCTTCAGTGTATCATGGACTAAAAAGAGAGTTAAATGAAAATGATGCAGATTTAATCTTAACCACCTACGGAACTATACGTAACGATATTAAAAAAATAGAGAGAATCAACTGGAACGCTATAGTGATAGACGAAGCCCAGAATATCAAAAATCCAGGCACAAAGCAAACCAAAAACATAAAGAAACTGAAATCGCAAGTGAAAATTGCAATGAGCGGGACACCGGTAGAAAACCGACTTTCTGAATACTGGAGCATATTTGACTTCATAAATAAAGGTTACCTGGGTCCTTCAGAAAAATTCAAAAAGCAATTCGCAAAGCCTATAGAAATCTACCGGGACAAAAATAAATTGGAGACTTTTAAGAAAATAACATCTCCTTTCATATTAAGAAGAGTGAAGACTGATAAGAATATCATTAAAGATCTACCTGAAAAAATTAAAAATAATCAGTATTGCTCTTTAACCAAAGAACAAGCTGCGATTTATCAGAATATCGTTGATAATACTATGAGAGATATCGAAACAAATGACGGTATCACCAGAAAAGGTCTGATTTTTAAGCTGATTACCGCATTGAAACAGGTATGCAATCATCCATACCATTATCTAAAGAAGGGTAAACTCGATGCTTCTCTTTCAGGAAAAACAACCTTATTATTTAACCTTCTTGAAAATATCTATGCGAATAATGAAAAAACGCTGATCTTTACCCAATATAAAGAAATGGGAGATATATTGGTAAAATTGATTTCCAGGAAATTCGATTCAGAACCCCTATTCTTACACGGAGGTACTCCCAGAAAGAAAAGAGATAAAATGATAAACGATTTTCAGAACGAAAAGCATATAAAAACCTTTATTCTCTCATTAAAGGCAGGTGGGACCGGTTTGAATTTAACGGCAGCTCGAAATGTTATTCACTATGACCTCTGGTGGAATCCTGCTGTAGAAAGACAGGCAACAGATAGAACCTACCGCATTGGGCAAACCAAAAACGTTATGGTCTACCGCCTTTTAACCAAAAGTACATTTGAAGAAAAAATCGAGGAAATGCAACAGGGGAAGAAGGAATTAGCCGATTTAGTTGTCACTTCAGGGGGGAGATGGATCGGCGAATTAGACAACAAAGGATTAAAACAATTGGTAGAGCTGGATTCTAACCACTGATGAACTCAGATATCAGTTTTAAAGAACTATTCCTTAACAACGAATCACACAAATGAATGGGACGCTGATGAACGCAAATCAAAAAGGATTTTTTTGTTGTTGTTTTCCCAATTTAACCCTTCAACTATTCAACAATTTAACTCGTTTCTCGACTTTGGACTTCATTGATAAATAGTCGGATCTTCTACTCCCGCTTCTTCAAATCCTTTCTTCCTTAACAGGCAGCTGTCACACTTACCGCAGGCATGCCCTTTCTCGTCGGGGTCATAACAACTGTGGGTCAAACTATAATCAACGCCCAACTTTAACCCCTTCTTTATTATCTCAGCCTTAGTAAGTGAAATAAGCGGAGTATGAATTTTGATTTTCTCATCCTCTACCCCACTTTTCGTACCGAGATTTATAGCTTTTTCAAAAGCTTTTATAAACTCACACCTGCAATCGGGATAACCGGAATAGTCGATAGCATTAACGCCAATAAATATATCAGTTGTACCCAAAACTTCAGCCCAACCAAGAGCAAGACTTAAAAAAATAATATTACGAGCCGGAACATAAGTAACGGGAATATCTTTCCCGATACTCTCAATTTTTTCTCTCTTTGGGACAGGAATATCATCAGTCAACGCTGAACCGCCAAAAGAAGATAAATCTATATCCATAATTAAGTGTTTCTTAACATCCATCCTGCGAGCAATTTTTTCCGCTGCATCAATCTCAAAATGGTGCCTTTGACCGTAACGAAAACTTATTGCGTACACTTTATACCCTGAATCTTTTGCAATTGCAAGAGTAGTCGCTGAATCGATACCACCGCTTAATAAAACTACTGCTTTTTTGCTCAATTCATTTGCCTCTCTCAACATCCGGCCATAAAGTCTTATGCAATTGAAGTTGAAAACGAACCTTCAAATTATCTTTTAAAACCCATTCAGCAAGTAAAGCCGGATCTAATTTCTCTCTAACCGGAGACAACAGGACTTCTATTTTACCGGTTAGGTTTCTCTCGGCTATTATTTCCTTTGCCCAATCGTAATCTGACTTTTCAGCAATCACAAACTTAACTTCGTCTTTTTTATCGAGCCTTTTTATATTTTCCCAATCGGTCTTATCGCTTTCTCCGCTTGAAGGGCATTTTACATCCATAATTATTATAGCCTTGTTAGATATAACGCTTATATCCTTAGTCCCATTTGTTTCAACAAGAACGGTAAAGCCTTTATCTATCAAAGAATCTACAAGAAAAGGTGTTTCATCTTGAAGTAAAGGTTCGCCTCCGGTAATTTCAACATAACGACATTTAAATTTTTTTATTTCTTTTATAATCTGTTCGACAGTGAACTCTTTTCCATCTTCGTAGGCATATTTTGTATCACAATAAGAACATCTGAGATTACAGCCGGTCAGTCTTACAAATACAAAAGGGATTCCCGAAAAAGAAGATTCACCCTGAATAGAATAAAAAATTTCGTTAACTTTAAGCAAATCATCTCTCCGAATATTTAACTCCATAATTCGGAGATTCCAAAACTGTCACCTCAATAATCTTAATATCGTCAGACAAAATTTTTCCCATATTCAGGTAAATATACTCAGCAAGATTCTCCGCAGTAGGATTCTTCTTTATAAAAGGTTTTCTCTGATTAATACAGCGGTGATCAAATTCGCTTATAACAGAATCCAACTTCTTCTTTAAGTCCTTAAAATCAATAGTCATACCTAAATTATCAAGCTTATCCGTTTCCACTTCAGCCCGTACCGTCCAGGTGTGGCCATGCAGCTCTCCGCACAAACCCTTATAACCTTTTAACTGATGCGCTGCAGAGAAACTCGTCTCTACAAATGTTTTATAAACAGACTTTTTCTTTCCCATTTTTAAACCTCAAGTGAGTATAAAAACTGCCCGTAAGTTTGTCAAGCTCCCTTAAACATAAATCAAATATTAAATATCAAAAAGTAAAATTACAAATTAAAATTCAAATTTTTTTTAGACTAAAAAATAATTCGTGCCATTTGTGATATTTGTTGTTCTTTTTTAGGGATGGGTGTGGTATTTAAATAAACATAAACATTCTTTGTTTTTTCTTTGTGTGAGATTAATTTGGGGTAGTCGGGTTGGGTTTGAACAACAAAAACTTTTCCCTTGTGTGCTCAGTGAGTTCTTTATTTTTCTCTGTGTTCTCTGTGGTAAATTTTTTTAGTTTATTTTGTGTGTTTCGTGGTTAGAAAACTGGTTAATGTGGGGACTTGACAAATATTAAATCACGACAAAATTATCAATAATGGAAACGGAAAAGATATACAATAAAATCATCGAAGAAATAAAAAAATACTTTAAAGAAAACAATATCAACCGGGCGGTTATAGGATTAAGCGGCGGTATAGACTCAAGCATTACCGCTTTACTCATGTGCGACGCAATCGGGAAAGACAATATTGACTGTATTTTCATGCCGACCGAATTTACCCAAGAGAGCAGCAAAAAAGACGCATTTGAACTTTGTAAAAATCTGCAGATTCCACTAACCGAATTTGATATAACGAATATTTTCGATATATATATCGAAACACTCGCCAAAGAATTTATTATCAAAGGAATCGAAATACCGGAAGAAAATCTCCAGGCAAGAATCAGGGCAAACCTGCTAATGTATGTTGCAAACAAAAAAAACGCGATTGTAATTGCGACGGGAAATCGCTCAGAGACACTAACAGGTTATTGCACACTATACGGCGACACTGTAGGCGCAATTGCTCCTATAGGAAGTTTATACAAAACCGAAGTATATGAATTAGCAGATTGGATTAACAAAAATAAAGGTAATATAATTCCAGAATCGATTATAGAAAAAGCTCCTTCGGCGGAGTTAAATAAAGACCAAAAAGATGAGGAAGAGCTTCTACCCTATAAAATACTCGACCCCATTCTCAAACTCTATGTAGATAAGGGCAAAACTAAAGAAGAAATTATAAACACAGGGTTTAAAAAAGAAGACATAGAAAAAACCATTAACCTTGTTAAATCAAGCTGTTTTAAGCGAATAAAACTTCCGGTTATTATCGAAATAAAATAAAAAGAATCCAGAAGCCGGAAGTCAGAATCCCATCCCAAGTAAAAAAAACCTCACATAAGGCATCTAACCTTCATCATTTCTCGAATACAATATCCAGTTTTTTTATCTTAAGTTGAAGGGATCTCCTCGAAATATCCATATCTTCTGCTGCTTTAGTTATATTCCACTCATTCCTTTTTAATGAATCAATAAGAAGTGATCTCTCAAAATTATCTAAAATTGTTTTTAATGATTGTTTCTTATTCTCTTTTAATTTTATAAAACCCTCTCTTAAAACTTTAGCCGGTAAATCATCTTCTGATATATGTTTCCCTTTCGTTTTTACAAGTGCAACCTCTACTATATTCTTCAACTCCCTCACATTTCCGGGAAAAGGATAATTCTCCAATATCTCAACTGCTTCTTCCTCAAAACTTCTCACCTCTTTTCCCTTTTTATCGGCAAATATCTTCAGATAGTGATTCAATATTAAAGAAATATCTTCTTCCCTTTCACGTAAAGGAGGAATATTAATCTCTGCCTGATTTAGCCTATAAAAAAAATCTTCTCTGAAGTTCTTTCTCGTTACTTCCTGTTCAAGATCTTTATTCGTAGCTGATATTATTCTAATATCCACTTTCCTGAGTTCTGTTTCTCCTATCCTTCTTATCTCTCCTCTATCCGTAACCCTCAGAAGTCCCGATTGTATGGCAAGTGGAGCATCTCCAACTTCATCAAGGAAAAGAGTTCCTCCATTTGCCTCCTCGCACATACCCTTTTTATCCCTTATTGCTCCCGTAAAGGATCCTTTCTTATGTCCAAACAATTCACTCTGAAGAAGACTCTCCGAAAGCGAACCGCAATCAACAATAATGAAAGGTCTATTGTTTTTCCTACTCAGCTTGTGTATCGTTCTTGCGATGAGTTCTTTACCTGTTCCCGTTTCTCCAGCAATTAAAACGTTTACATCCGTCTCCGCTATTTCTTCTATAGTTTTATATATATCTTGCATACTCTGCGATATACCGATTATAGAATGAAACGATTCGGGAGGGGATGTCATTCTTTTTAATTGTTTTACCTCTTGTTTCATTCGGTAGAGAATATCTCCTTTTGAGAAGATAACACCTAAAATTCTTCCGATAGATTGCAGAAATTCTTTATCGGAAGGTAAGAATATATCCTTTTTTATTGTTGAATCGAGGTAAAGAACGCCGTAGATTTCTTCTTCCGAGGTTATTGGAACGCATAGAATAGAACGTATTTTATTCCTCTGTATAGAATCCATTTCCAAAAATCTCGAGTCCTGGAAAGCATCCGCCACGATTATCACCTCTCCTTTCGCCGCTTTTTTAGTTATAGTGGAAGATATTCTTCTCGCGTCTTCAAGAGTTGCTTCATCGATGTTATGAGAAGATATGATGATGTTTCTTTCTTCTTCTTTAAGTATAATCGCACCCCTTTCCGCATTGAAAAAACTGGTAAGCACGGCTAGGGCTTCATCAAATCTCTTCTCGGAATCGAGAGATGAAAGAAGTTTGCTTATTTCATCATAAGTGTGTATGTATCCGCTTCTCGCAGAGGTCCTTTTCGCGCATTCAACAAAAAGTTTATATGCCTTGTCAAGAAAAAGACCTGATTTTAATTCTTTGAATACTTTTTCCGCTTTTTTAAGCTCTTCAATTGCTTCCTCGATTTTGTTCTCTTCTATTAATACCCGGGTTTTTTTAAGTCTTGCTTGTGCTGTGTAAAAAGGAAGCCCTATCTTTGAAAAAAAGCGAATAGCCCTATCGATAGATTTAATGTCTCCAGTAATCAAACCCCAGGAAGAGAGCAGATTTCCCTTTCCGAAGTCTGATTGAAGCAATTCGATTTTTTCTACGTAGGGTTGTAAAACATTTACGGCTTCTTCCTTTTTTCCCTGTTCGAATAAAACTTCCGAAAGTTTGCAGGCATTTGTTCTAACTGCTCTAAGGTTACCCCTTATTTTTTTCTCAAATTCCTTAAATCTTTTTTCCGCCTTATCCCATTCCCCTCTGAAAGCAAAAAAAATACCTACTGTATCATCAAAAAGGTAAGAGTTGCCGAGTTCTTCTTTTTCCAATTCCTTTCTGATCTTTTCGACTTCAGTCCACTGGCCTCTGTAAAGTCTGCTATAAAACAGTTTTTCTTTTAAAAGTGAAGAAAGTCTCCCATATCTCTCCTTAACATCTTCTAATCTCTCTTGAAGTTTTTCCCAGTATCCCATATACAAATAAACAAGCGCCACCTCTATCAGTAATTCGTCCTCAAGCCAACCAAGCTTAATCTTCCTACATAATAAAATAGCTTCTTCCAATTCTTCTAGAGCCTCTTTATATTTATCAAGTCCAATCATACAACGTCCTTTATAACCAGTAAAAGTAGCTTCATGCATTATATCGTTTTCTTCTTTTGCCATATCAATGCATTTTTGGAAATACTTTATTGCTTCTTGATACTCTTCGCTTTTTAATTTTGCTATTCCTCCAAGAGTCGTAAAATGTCTTTTCATTTCATACGAAAGATTTTTATTTAATTCTTCTTCTACAATCTTCAAAGCTCTTCCAAATTTACCCTTATCACACAGGATTCGACCCTCGACGAACTTGAGACGCATAGGCAATTCTCTCTCGTCTTTTTTGTATTCTGATATAAGTCTGGATGGTTCGTCCAATTTACCATTTCTTATAAGAAAATATGCTAGCCAATAAATTGCTTGTGCTTTTACTTTGCCTCTGGCGAAATTAACTGCCCTTCTGAAATAATCTTCTGCTTCTTTTAAACTACCAATTCTGTCTTCAGTATCTCCTACTTTCAAAAGATAAAAAGGACTTTCTCTGTCTCCTGAAAGAAGTTTTTTGTAAAGTGATAATGCTTCGTTGAGATTCCCTACCAGTTGGTTAAGCCTGGCAAGAATTGTCCTATTAATCTTATTGTCCTCTATTAAGAGTACCTCTTTTAAGAATTTTATTGCGTCGGGATATTCTTTCTCTTTTATTTTTCTTTTTGCCATTTGGCTTATAGATTGTCTGTAATCTTCCTTTAATCCCAGGTCTTTTTGCAACACGTATAGAATTTCTGAAGAAACAATCCTCTTTCTTATCACTCTGTAAATATTCTCTTTATCTTTTTTTGTTAACTTTTTGTAAAGAAAATCTCTAACCCATTCATTTCTAAAACTGATACCCTTTTTGTCTTTTTGTAGTATATTCCTGGATATAAGCGAATTGATTATAATTTGAGGATCTTTTACTTTTAAAAGGGAAATTAAATCTATCGGCACTTTATCCGGAAATACGGATAATATCGCCAAAAGTTCTTTTTCCTGTTTAGGAAGGTTTTTTATCTGAAACTTCAAATTCTCCTGAATGCTTTTAGGTAGAGATATAGAGGAGATTTTATCCTGTTTAAATATTATCTTATCCCCTTTCCTTTCAATAACTCCTTCTCCGATTAATATTTCAATTGTCTGGTTTAATAAAGAAGGATTTCCTTTTGATTGTTCAGCTAAAAAGGAAATAAGTTCCTTTTTCTTTTCAAGTTGTGGAAAGTTTTTATCGATAATAAATGCGATTTCTTTTTTATTTAAAGGCTTTAAAGTGAAAGTACTCGTAATATCTGAGAGTTCTTCAATATCTCTTATTTTATCGTCCAAATTTATTACAATTATAAGAGGATTCGCTCTTATATTTATTGCATTACCTTTAAGAATACCTGAAATGTCGGAGAATGATGAAATACCATTAAGCAAGAGAACAAGAGGTTCTTCAAGAAGTTTTCTTTCACTTAGTAAGCGATATAATTCACCCAGAGAAACTTCTTTTATGTTTATCCCTCCGGATAAGGCTTTTATCTTGAATTGGCCCTGCAGAGCTGTCTTTCCGATTCCTCTTTCTCCCTTTACCCATAAGATACTCGATTCGGGCAGTTTCTTAAGAAGAGAATCAAATTCTTTTAATTCTTTTTCCCTTCCGGAAAATATTGGAATAAAAGAGGGTTTCTTTTCAGCTGAAGGAGCTCCAAGCGCGAGTTCTCTTTTGACCTCTTCTATACTTTTTAAACGATTGTTAAAGTCCTTCGCGGCCATTCTCAGGATTAAAAGGTTTATTTCCGGGGGAATGGCCGGATTTTTTTCTTCAGGAGGAGGCAGTCCTTTTTTAAGTTTATCTTCTATTATCTTTGAGAGAGTACCTTTGAACGCTTTTTCGCCGGTTAATATCTCATAAAGTATTACTCCTATCGAATAAATATCCGAAGAAAAACTGGGAGAATCGGTTAAGGCTTCCGGAGCAACATAAGATGGAGTTATTATATCCGGATCATATCCCGGATCGATAAGCTTCACATTATCCTTTTTATCTACGAATATATGATTAGGCTTTAAATCTCCGCATATTATACCTTTTGAATGCAGTACTGAAAGTGAATCCAGTATGGATATAATAATATTTTCTATTTTCTTAAAATCTTGCTTTTTTGAAGGAATTTCTTTGAATACCTGGTCTATTGTGGGAAGTTCGATTTTCTCCATCGAAAATCCGCATTTTCCGTCCTCTTCGAACCAATCATAGACCGATACGAAATGCGGGTCTTTGATTTCGGAAAGAAGTTCGAATTGACTGCGGAGAATTTCCCTGTCCGAAAGTTCTCCGGTTTTATACGCAATCTCTCCTTTTGTGAATATTTTTGCGAAATTACCTTCTTTAAGAATACCTAATTTATTTAAATCCATTCTCTGCTTTTCCTTAATAACATATATTATAAAAAAATAACATTCCAGGTCAAGAGGCAAAATTATATCTATACATCAATAAATTAAATATATAAAATATAGATTTTAACTACCCAAACACTACAAAAAAATTCGCATTAGTGCGAAATTTTTTCGCACCCCTAAAATACAGCATTTACACAACTTTAGATAAACTCCATAAAAGTCGGTGCGACTTTTTTCTCACTAAACAAACTTTATGTAAAATTTCCCGCAAATCAAGTATCTCGATATCAATTATTTAGCATAAATACGCATATATGGAACACTTTTTGTTTTACAAATAACAGAAACATTTGGAGAAATAGCTGAGAAAAAATAATTATGAGATTTGAAAACGAATTTAAGAAAACCAAAAATTGTATTATTTTAGAGGAGGCTCCAATTTGAAGTTAAATTCTAAGACTATTGGTATTTTTTCAGTTAAACAAAATTCATACTCAAACCAAACCAAAAAGGAGGAGAAGTATGAAAAAACTGAGCGTTATAGTACTGGTATTGTTGTTGGTTAGTATGGTTAGCTATGGACAATCCTGCGACAACTCGGGAAATGATCGTTTAATTGAAGGCAAGGATGTGACTTATGGTGACGGAGCAACGCTAAGAATTAAAGGTGGCAATACCAACGGAACCGGTGGCTCAATAATTCTAAGTCCCGGTCACGGAATGAATCATGACGGAGATGTTATTTTTGACCTGGAAAACTATTCCCGTGTCGGCATCGGGACGACGAATCCAACCTCAAGGTTACACGTCGTAGGAAATTCTATAATAACAGGCAAAGTCGGTATCGGAACAACGAGTCTAAATTACGAATTAAATGTAGATGGTACAATAAGAGCAAAGGAAATAAAGGTTGAAACAGGCTGGTCTGATTTTGTATTTGCGGACAACTATAACCTTATGCCTCTTGATAAGCTTGAGCAACATATAAAGGTTAATAGAAGTCTTCCGGGTATTCCAACCGAAAAAGAAGTACTTAAAGACGGTGTAAATCTTGGAGAAATGCAGGCAAAATTGCTTAAAAAAATCGAAGAGTTGACTCTGTATGTGATTGATCAGGACAAAGAACTAAACAAATTGAAAAAAGAAGTCGAAGATTTAAAAGAAGAGAATGGAAAGCTCAAAAAGAATAATTAATACAGAAAATCCTGTATTAACCTTCTCAAAAATAGGAGTTATAATGATCTTACTATTAAAAAACGATATAATTTCAGGGAACAACCCTGTAACAAATAAAGAAAAGAAGAGGGGATAATGCTAAAAAACAAAATATTGTGTTTATTATTTCCTCTCATTCTACTAGCGCAGCTTTCTTCATCTTCAGCTGATTATGCAGGTTTTATTGAAAAGACTTACAGTTTTGAAGAAAGTCTCATAACTTTTGAAAAAGTAAACGGTTACGATATGATAAATACTCCCGATGCCGTACCTCTTGTTAAGCCAGGTTATCCATCCTTGCCCCAGATTGGTCTTAAGTTTGTCATACCGCCTAACGCAACCGCAAAAACAGTCAAAATCATAGTAAATGACGAGAAAGTCATTCCCGGAGAATTCAACATTCTGCCATCACAACCACCTATCGGTTTAAGCACAATTGGAGAAGGAGTAGCTTTCGTAGAACCCAGTCCTGAAGCATATGATTCAAAAAACCCATATCCGGAAAAACTAGCAAGCGAACCACATACGGGAACTAAATGTGGTTACAGAATAGCTGATTTCTGTTTTTATCCAATTCAATACATCCCCGCAGAAAAGAAACTTACCCTGATAAAAAACTTTACTGTTAGACTTCACTACGATTATGACAAGATTCCCACTAAAAAGGTAACACCCATGCAGAAATACACATTCGGCAAAAATGTAAAAAAAATGGTAATGAATCCAGAGAGCTTAGAAATGTGGGCACCACAGGTAAGAGGAGAAAAACTCCAAGGTTCGGGAACGTGGGAAATGGTAATTATTTCTCCCAATAATTCTAGTTGGGTAAATCGTCTGCAGGTACTCGCCGATTGGAAAACACAAAAAGGTGTTCCTTGTATGGTTAAAACGCTACAGGAGATATATGCTGAATATAATGGGGTAGATAACCCGGAAAAAATAAAAAACTTCATTATTGACATGCATGAAAATCACGGAACAATATGGGTATTATTTGGTGCAGACCATGGAACAAATGCATCAAATTCAATACCATGTAGAGGAGTATATGCTTACTTCATAGTAGGAGATCAGGGCCATATGACCTTTGATATGCCTTGCGAAAGATACTATGAAGATCTGGCAGATTGGGATCGAGACAATGACGGAATATGGGGTGAAGGTCTTCTCGATTGGTATGCCGATGTATACGTTGGTAGAATGTTCGCAGATAATTACGCAGATGCCAATAAACACGTTCAAAGAATCTTGAAATATGAAAAGGATCCTCCCAATTATACTACAAAAGCATTATTCTATTCTAGCCGTTTGTTGCGATTACTCAATATTCACTGGAATGGTCTTCTATTAACTTACGATTGTGAGAATGAAATCCCAAATAATTGGTTTGTGCCTGGACAGCTTGGGTGGCCTCCTGGTTTTCATTACAAGGAATGGCATTCGAACCGTGAATTAGATAATTACGAGGGAAGTAACGCAATCGTAGATTCTATGAATAAAGGTTATGGTTTTGTTTACGATGCCTGTCTCGGAGGCAAAGATAAGATATTGGCATACTGGGGTACCGAACCAGTCACTGATGCCAACATCTACCTTTCCAAAAGTAAAATTGATAACAGGTTGAACCCGGGTGACAAAGTAGGTATACAAACCGGTCTCGGTTGTGCAGCGGGTGATTTCGCTGACGACTGTATAGGGGAACACATCTATGATAAGGGTGCTATAGGCGGGGCATGGAATTCAAGAGAATCTTATGTCGACTTTGGAAGCTCTAGTACTTGGAGAATGACTTATACGCCCAGAGTGATAAGGGAGTTTTTCGAGCATGCTTTTAATAACTCTACCTATCATCTTGGAGAGGCAGTTGCCGAAGGAAAGGACGACTTAAAGGGCTATGTAGGGAATGGCATCTGGAATTGGTGTTTAAAAACTTACAACACTTTTGGAGACCCGGAACTTCCCATGTGGACGGGAGCAAATGCACCTTCGGCTCTGACAGCAGTGCACAGCTCGGAAATCCCTAACAATAGCAGCTTCCTTGTTACTGTTACCCAGGGGGGAAGTCCAGTAAGTAACGCCTGCGTATGTTGCTGGTGTGAAAATGACAGGTCAGCGTGGGATAGAGGGTTTACAAACGGATCAGGACAAGTAACACTCAGTGTCAATACTTCAAGTGGGGATGATATGATGCGGATAACAGCTACAAAACATAACTATAAACCTTATGAAGGAACTGCTCAAGTCGGAGCGCCAACAGATCTTATACTTCAAAATGAAACCGTAGAAGATGGAGAAATAAAAACATATCAAGCGAGCAATTCTATTACTGTAGCCGGAGGAGGCACTTATTTTACAATTAAAAATGGCGGTGACGCTACAATGACAGCAGGAAATTATATCTCCTTACTTCCCGGTTTTACAGCACAAGAAGGTTGTGAATTTGATGGATTAATCAGTACTCTGGCAATATCTTCCGATGAAAGAAAAGGCAGTATCGTTCCATTGTCTTATGATTCAGAAGAAGAGAAACCTTTAAAAGTCCTCTCTGAGGCAGGTATATCTACAGAAAAATCTATCACTGAAACTTTAACTCTCTCCGAGAAGGAGAAAGAACCCATCCCAACCGTCCTCAGCTGCGCGCAGAATAATCCTAACCCCTTCGTAAGGAGTACCACAATCAATTACGGATTACCAAAGGACTCCGATGTTAATCTCACTGTTTTCAACCTGGCAGGTCAGGCAGTCAAAACTTTGGTTAACTCAAACCAGTCGGCAGGATTTAAATCAGTGAGTTGGGACGGACGTAACAGCGCTGGTGCACAAGTGCCCCAGGGTATATATTTCTATGTCTTCAAGGCAGGTGATTTTGAAAAACATCATAAGATGATATTACTGAAATGAGAAGGTTAGAGCGTTGGAGCGTTGGAGCGTTAGAGAGTTAGAAAGTTAAAAAAACAAGCAACTACCAAAAACCGGCTCAGGGTTCTTTTTCAGGATTCTGAGCCGGTTTAATTTAACATCAAGCTTACTGTGTTTTTGTATGTTTGGGGTCACCTATGCGCATATGCGCTTTCTATCCATCCTTAACTGTAGATGTTTTTATTGTAAATTTATTATTAAGGAGGCATGCTATTATGAAATCGTCACTTAAGAAAGAAATAATTGAAAAGCTTGAATTATTGCCTGCCGAGAAGCAGGAAAAAGTTCTTGAATTTGTGGGTGCTTTAACCCAAAATAAAATAACCGGTATTCCCGGACAAAAATTACTCCGTTTTTCAGGTACGATAGAGAAAAATGATTTAGATTCTATGAAACGCGCTATAGAGGAGGGATGCGAGAAGGTTGATTTGAATAAATGGTAATTTCATTCTGGATACAAATATAGTTATAGCGCTATTCGCGGAGGACTCATCGGTCAAAGAAAATCTAAAGGAAGCCGATGAGATTTTTTTATCCAGTATAGTTTTAGGCGAACTTTATTATGGCGCACTCAACTCTTCTCGAATAAAAGAAAATATTACTCGAATAGAGGAATTCGCTGCTGAAAGTATTATTCTTGAAGTTAAGGCTTCTACTGCGATAGAATATGGTAGGATTAAGAAAAACTTAAGACTTAGAGGCACTCCAATACCTGAAAACGATATTTGGCTGGCGGCTATAACCAAGCAATATGATCTAGCTTTGGTAACTCGCGACGAACATTTTAAAAAAATTGACGAAATTAAAATAGTATTCTGGTAAAATGCTTCTGGGGGCGAACCTGCGTCCTATAATTTTTTAGTTTTTGCATTTTTATATGTCATTTTGCTTTTCAATTTTTAATATTTGATTTGCAGTTACCCACACTTTGTCTTTTCAAACCTCAATATCTGGATTTCGCATTCCTTTGCTGGGGAAGACGTATTTTATTATCCCCGTCGCGTTTGAAACCCAGTTTATACCTTTACACTTAAGTTTCTCAAGACCTCTTAATTTATTCAAACCGATTTTCGCGGAAAGATTAAGAAGAGTATCTATCGTATAAACACCCCAACGCCCTATAAGGTAAGAATTATCTGTTTCTTTAGGGGTGGAAATAAATGCTTTTTCATAACCGGCTTCCCCGGCTAATTGCCACTGGCCTTTCCCTATCCTACCAAACGGATAGGACAAATACTTCACTCTCTCCCCTATTTTATCGGATATAGTCTTAAGTGAAACTTCCATATCATGTTTAACCAGATCAACCGGACTGCGTGAATAATCGGGATGGAGATGTGAATGAGAACCTATTGTGACACCATATTTATGCATCTCCTTAATTTTATCCCAGGAAAGATGTGTGAACGACTTTCCAAGAGTAACATCCCAATCATTCTTTTTTCCCGCATACCCGGAAACCACAAAAACCAAAGCAGGAACCCTTTCCTCCATAAGTACAGGAAAAGCGAATTCATACAAATCGACAAATCCGTCATCAAAAGTGACCAAAACCCCTGAATCCGCCTCGAAGAACTCACTGGCTTTAAGAAATTTAATACCTTTTCTTTTTAAAAATCTTATGTGCTTTGCGAAAACATCCGGGAAGACAATCGAACCGTAGGGGGAAAAAGTTTTAGATATATTATGGTAGAGAAGGATCGATCTCATAATAAAAATCCATAATATCTTTTGCTACTACATCCCATGAGTATTTCTTGACTGTATCAAGTCCTCCCCTAATCAGGGTCTTACACAGATTTTTATCTTTAAAAAGATTTATAACTTTTCCAGCTATTTCATTTGAATTCGCAGGAGTTACAAGTAGTCCATTTTCTCCGTCTTTAATAACACATCTATAACCGGGAATATCCGAAGCAATTACAGGAGTTTCAGTAGCCATAGCTTCAAGTAGAACAATGCCAAAACTTTCCCCGCTGATAGCCGGTGAGACAAAAATCGCCGCCTCAGCAAATATTCTGGGTAAATCAGTTGGGGCTACAAAACTCAAAAACCTGATTGAATCTTTAACATCTGAAGGAATACTCAACCTCATCCCTTTATAACCTCCTCCGGCTACTGTAAGTTGCGCCTCGGGGATCTCACGCTTTATATGCGGCAGCGCATCAATCAAAAATTGCAACCCCTTTCTCCGTTCTATTCTTCCCACAAATAAAATTTCAAAAGGGTTTTTCTCACCGCAAAATCTAAATCTGTCCGTGTCGATACCATTAGGAATTATGCGATACTCTCCGGGAAAGTATTTTCGAATAGAATCTCTGGCGGTAACCGAAACGGCAATTTTTCCATCTATCTTTTCTAAAAAATGTTTCAAAGGACTCTTAAAAATTGTATATAAAGCGGAAGATTCAAAAGTCGGATGAAATGTAAATATATTCGTTTTACTCGAACCCTTAAGAACAAGCAGAGGCAAAGTCGGAGCAATTACGCCATGAATATGAATAATATCATACTTATTCACAACCCTGGAAAGAACAGATAGATTAATCCACCCTGTCATCCTCGAATTAGACTGGTTCATGTGGATTACAATCGACTTACCTAAACGGATAACCCTCCTCTCATCAGGTTTTAAATTTCCTTCCATATTAGATGTAAGTATCGAAACCTTATGACCCATGTTTTCGAATTCGTTCGCGAGATGATATATATGTTCTGTAATCCCTCCAATGTGAGGGTAATAAAAATCCGAAACAAAAAGAATTTTCATTTCCAGATTCTCTGAAAAACGAACCACTGAAAAGGATACATCTTTATACCCTCTTCCATTAGACTAATAACTTCCTTTAACATTTCATCAGATGAAGCAAAATCTTTCGGATAAAGAGGCTTAAAAACTCTACCTGAATATCTCGGTGAATCAGGATCAAGAGCCAGTATACCCACCAGAACAGGTGCACCCGTCTTTTTGGAAAGAAAAGTAATGCCTTTCGGAATCGATGCTTTGCGATTAAAGAACTCACTTGTCGTTCCGGAATCCACTATGTCCCTATCTCCAATTAAAACAACAATCTTATTTCTCTTTAAAGTCCTCATTAGCATAAATGGTAATGTTTTACTCTCAAGCGGTAATAGTTTATTTCCGAAATGCGCTCTATAACGATTATAAAATCTAAAAAAATTAATGCCCGGGCCTTTAGTCTCCGCAACGGAATAAAGAGGAAGACCCAACCCGGTAAGATAAATACCTGCCAATTCCATACCCCCTACGTGAGGAGAAACAAGAATTATACCCTTCCCCTTATCCAATTCCTCCTTAAAATAATTAAGTCCTTCTACCCTGATCATAGACCTTATATACGATTTACTCATATTGGGGATATTGAGAATATCACCATAGACTCGCATGAAATTGATAAAAACTTTCTTCACATCTCTTTCATCGCACTTACCCAAAACAGCAGTTAAATTTTCTCTTATAATCATTTTTTTTTCTCCGGCAAAATAGAACCATAAAGTCCCGGCTGTTATTGCCAAAAACTCCCGTAAAAAGGCGGGAGTAAAGAGCAAAAACTGCGTCATAAAAAGCATAAAAGTTTTTTTCATAATTAATAATCTGTAGAACCGAATCCGCCGTTTTCTCTTTTAGTCGCATTAAGTTCGCTTGTTTCTATCAAATTAACTTTTTCAACCTTAGTAAAAACTAATTGCGCTATTCTATTTCCTTTTTTAATCTCAAAATCTTTTTTACTAAAATTAAAAAGAATAACTTTTATTTCTCCACGGTAATCAGAATCTATTGTACCCGGAGAATTTAACACTCCTATTCCAAACTTTGAAGCGAGCCCACTCCTGGCTCTGACTTCTCCTTCGTAGCCCGAGGGAATCTCAAGAGCAACTCCTGTAGGTATCATTTCAAAACCACCTGCGGCCAAAATACAATCCCGAGAAGCATACAAATCCAATCCGGAACTGCCAGGCGTCTGATAAGCGGGAAGAGGCAAATTTTTATTCAGCCTTTTAATTTTTATTGTTAAAAGCATGAAAAGTTTCTCTCAAAATACAAATAACTAACCAAAGAGTTTCACGAGTATCATTCAACTTCTTTTACAGTCTGTAATCCCAGATATTGGTCAAGCGCATCTTGCAATATATCAAGACCTTCCTCAAGAATCTCAGGATTGAGATAACGATAATCGACCAAAACTTCTCCTTCATCTTCATACTGGTCGGAATGAAAAAAGACCGACGGTGCCACAAACACTGTTCTCTTATCGCGATTATACTCGCAAAGTAACCACTCCACAAATGTATCGGCATTTGGCACCGGCAGTTTCAAAAAGACAGAAGAAATACTGTTAGCATAAGTTACCGAAACATCTTTTCTGTTTTCAATAAAATTATGAATTATAGTCCTATTCTGCTCTATCTGTTCCAATCTGTCATGTAATATTTTAGAAGAATTCTCAAGAAAATTATCGATTAAAGAAATATCATAAGGCGTTATTGGAAATAAATCACCGGCAATTAATTCAATCTTAGCAGATAACGTTTCGTGAAAAATAATTATAGTCAAATCTCCCATAGAGAAATCTCTCAAGAAACTGTTAACTCTGATAACTCTTTCATTATTGATAGAAATGTCTCTTAAAAATACTAACCCCTTGGGGTCCCTTAGTAGATGACCAAGCGATTCATCAACAGCTAAAAATAACTGATAATTTCTTGAGATAAAAAGCATCCTCTCAAGACTTTCTTTTGGATACATAATATCCCCCGAGAAGCCGGGCTCAGAAAAATAGAACAGCTTTGTACGTGGGGTCAAAATATCCTCGACATCTCTCCGGAGTGGAATATCAAAATCTTCCGAAGAATTTGTCTCTATAATTTTTGTGCTTAATGAAAGAATATCGGTATATTGCCTTATGAAATAAGGAGCAGGAGCAGGAGTCAATACTTCGTCTCCCACATCAGTAGTAGTAAAAAAAAGCAGATAATAAGCCGAGAATCTGTTGGGAAGAAGCAGCAATTTATAATCGTTTGAAACCCCAAGATATAATTTAAGTCTTCTTACAACTTCATCACTTGTAAGAAGTCTAATATCACTCAAATGATGTGTGTTAATAGGATCCACAGAAAAAAGATTAACAATTTGCACATCACGATTTATAAAATAGGAAAATCTCTCTCGATAAAAATTAAAGAGAAAAGAATCATATAAAGAAAATCTTCTTGAATTGTAAATATCACCAAGAGACATTATCTTCTTCCCCTAAAACTGTCAGAACAAAATTATCCGGATTTAATTGGTTTTTCGTAATAACGTCAACTTCTTCGGCGGAGACATCTTCTATTTTCTTCAAAAGCTCATCTATGGTGGAACGTTTTTCCCTACATATTTCTTCTTTTACGTTTCTTTCCATTCTATTCCCACTGCTTTCCAAAGATATCACAATATTACCTCTTAATCTTTCTTTCGCACTAGCAACCTCTGCTTCTGTGAAATTCAAGGAATACAACAAATTTTTGGTTGCCTTTAAAGCGTCCTTCAACTTACTTTCTTCAGTAGAAAAATAAATCCCGAAAATTCCCGCATCGCTGAAAAATTCATTGAAAGTTGCCACTTCGTAAACATAACCTAAATCCTGACGCAACTTCTGGAATAAAAGGGAACTCATACCTGAACCGAGAATAGTACCGGCAACAAGAAGAGCAAATTTCAATTCGTGATTATAGGAAAAAGAAGGGAATGAAAGCGCAACATACTTATGGTTTAGATCCGGTTTTGCAATAGCATTTATTTTCTTACTTCTAACCGAGGGAAACTTCCTCATAACATTATCTCCTCTTTTTTTGCCGATTTTCCTGTTAACTAAATCACATAAACTATCATGATTAACTTTACCTGCAGCGGAAACGAATATACGCTCCGTTGTCCAGCTCTTATCCCAGAATTCCACTATATCTTTAGGTTCTATATTATTAACAGACTCAACACTACCCATTATTAATCTTGCCAGAGGATGATCATCTCCAAAAGTACTTTTAAAGGTATAATCGAAAAGAAGACTTTCGGGAGAATCATTAAACATCTTAATCTCCTGTAAAATCACCGCCCTTTCCGCCTCTAAAGCTTCTTCTGAAAACTCCGGATTAACTACCAAATCGGCAAGAATGTCAAAAGCAAGATCAAACTCTTCAGGAAGAACATGGGCATAAAGAGAAGTCCACTCCCTGGAAGTCGAAGCATTAAGATATCCTCCTTTCGATTCTATAGCCAGAGAAATTTCTCTTTCGCTGCGATTTTTGGTACCTTTAAATACTGAATGTTCTGTAAAATGAGATATACCTGTCTTTTTTTCATCCTCATCTCTTGAACCAACGGTTATGTAAAGACCAATGATAGCCGAGTATGCTGAAGGTATAAACTCAGAACATACTGTAACCCCAGAAGGTAAAATGCTTTTCCTATAATTATCCATTAATCATAACCTATTCTAAAAAACGCAACTCGTAGGTTTCTTACAAAAAAAAATACCTAAAACCATTAATTTACTCAAGTATAATAACGCTGTTAACAATATATGTCAATGGGGAAATGCAGGCATCCCAAGAAGGTATAGATTCTCTTATATTTAATCTACTATTCCAAATAATAAAACGAGATTTCTTTTCTAAAAACAAATTCAATAAACTTTACCCTATCCTCAAGCAGGTCACTAACCAAGGCTATTCTCATATAAATTCCTTCCTTATAAAAATCAATTATTTTCTTTTATAGGAACAGTAGCAAAACAATAAACGGTCAACCACATCCAAGAAGGTAATAGAAATGATAGTAATGGATAAATCTTAAAAAGTACCGGAAATCGTTTAGCCAGTCTCATGTAAGGAAAAGTACCTGAAAATCTTGTTTTTTCAAAATAAGTATTCATCAATTTCATGAAATATTTATAAGACATTTCGTTTACATGAGTAGGATCTGTTTTCTTCAGAGATAACCAGGTAGTTACACGATAAAGCCATTTATTTGGTGTACAGCAAATAAAAACACCATTCGGTTTAAGCAAACCTGTTATACTTTTCATAACATCATCAACAGTAAACAAATGCTCTATAACATCGAACATGATAATAGTATCAAAATAATTAGCGGAAAAATCTGCATCCTCAATGCGTTCTTTTAAAACCTGAAACCTTTTATCATGAGAAAACCTAACTTTTGCTTCTTCATAAGCAGAAGAAGGCTCTATCACTGTGACTTTGCTAATTTTTTCTTCATCAACATATTTTAATATACTCTCCAACTTTAAACCCTCTCTTGTCCCAATATCAAGGATATTTCCTCTAACCAATCTCTCCATCTGGACATAAATTTCATTTGGTAAAAGAATCTTAGAACTCGATGTATTAAAGTTTTTATTTTTATTCATAGTATTTTTCCTCCCTTAAATTATAACAATATCTCTTTTTAAAGGAAAAATCAAAGCAAAAAGAAAGATTATAAATCCGAGTAATGTAATCATAGCCGCAATATTAAACACATTAGATTGATAAATAAATCGAACTTCATGCTCTCCTTTCGGTACGAAAACCCCATAAAAAACATAATTAGCTTTATATATTTCTTTCTCTTTGCCGTCTACATAACACTTCCAATCCGGATGATAATTCTCACGAATAATAAGAAAAGCCGTTTTACTGGTCTTAACATCTAAAACCTTCTCATTTTCAATTATCCTAACAATATCGACCTCTCCTTTATCTTCTGAAAGGGTTATTTTCGGCTCTTCCTCCAAAATAGCAATATCTCCCGGATTAAATTCCGGAGATAAAATCTCATCTAATGCTTCTTCATCGCTGTCGACTACAGTATAATCGTATACAAGCGAAGCCCTCGGCAAAAAATCTTCGTTTTTTAAAACTTGATAATCCCTTCCTACAAAAACAACATCAAAATTCGAATAGAATTTTTGCAATTCTTTTATAACCCGCTTAATTCTCTCCGTATAAGGAGTCAAATCTTCAGGTAAACGAGGGACTATCAGGTATTTAACATTTAACATAGAGAGCATATGAGGAAATTTAAAGAAATTTGGAGCACTAAACATTACACTGCCTTCGGCTCCAATAAATTTTTGATATCTACCTGGAGGATTCGGACCATACCCGGCTACACTATATATACTATGGTAGTTAAAATAACCACTTTTTGCCCATCTGTAATTCTCGAATGGATATATCCTATATAAACCTTTATCCTGGGAAATATATCTGGTAACATCATCCATAGAATAGTATTCTCTAGGATGAGGAGCTACATCTAAATATTTCTTATCTATAGACCACTGATCCGCAATAAGGACAAGGATTAACAGAGGTATAGCTGCCTTGAATTCCAATTTCTTTATTATAACAGCATAGATTATGCCGCCATTGATAATAAAAAGCAGGGTTGTCAACCACAGGCTTTTTTTCAGATTTCCGAAATTGTTAGACATTACAGCAATTTTTTGCTGAAGGCTTTGCCTTCCAAATTCCACCCAAGCCACTGAGAAATGCTGCTTCATCGCATTCAGAATACCTCTATCGCCTATATTTACCACAAGAGTCGCAAATAATATCAAACCTATTGAAACCAAAATATACAAGATTGCTCTTTTTCTTTCCTCCTCAGTTCTCTTTTTCAATTCGCTTAAGGCCTCAGCTCCAAATCCGGCAAGCACTGCAATACCGAAACTGGCAAGAAAGAAAAACATCGATGGAGCCCTGAATTTCTTCGCCATGGGAACCAGATAATAATAGACTCTAAAAATTGGGGTGTTTTTTCCCAGGGCAAGGATTAAAGTAATACCAGTAAACCAGGCGAAATATTTTATCAGATGTCTTTTTTTTCTGTAAAAGAATGCCAATCCAACAAGCATTATGGGTAATATACCGAGATACCTGGAATCCAGTTTAAAAAAATTCTCTCCCCAGTAATTATCAAGTATACCGGAAAAATGAGGTGTTATCAGATCAAACAATTCAGCAGTGGGTATCGACCATGAAGTTGTGTATTCGTAACCTCTCGTTGCTCCTCTTGCTCCATAACCAAGGGACACTGCAGGAGGAATCAATTTTATAGCAGTAACCATAAAGAGAACAACTATCCCCGTAAAGAAAAAACAGGATAAGATACTCATTTTTTTTAATCCCATCTCTTTTCTTCTTCTAAAGATCTCATATAGAAAGAAAAATACTACTCCAATCATACTCCAGTAAGTAATCTGAATATGTCCGGCCAGTATAAAAATCCCGGAAATCCCGCCAAAAAGCAAAAAATCAGATAATCTCTTTCTTCGCACCGCTCTGGCTACGAAAAGAAAAGCAAAAGGTAAGAGCACCCCTCCAATCGTCCTCCCCAAATGCCCTCCCTGAGTAGTTGTTATTATCTGACCTGCAAACATATAAGAAACTGCTCCAACCAATGAAGAAAACTGGGATAAATCGAATTCCCGTAATAACAGCCATACTCCCAACCCCGCCAGAAAGACATGAATTATAAACATAAAAGTCAATCCAAGATTTATTGGAAAAATCATATAAATCAAATTAAAAGGATATACCATACCTCCTGCACCTGAGGTCGCAACTATCGGCTGTCCGGAGAAATTGTAGGAATCCCACATTTGCAAACGGTGATACTCTTTTAGATAATCCACCCATTCTTTACATCCGGTATATCCGGAAAGCATATAATCAGAACCATATATCATTTTGGAAGGAGCCAAAAATCCAACAAAGTATATTAACGATATTAAAAACAAAAAGATTAGTATTAATAATTTCAATTTACTTTTATCCTTTAAAATTTCCCTATTCATTTTACCCCCATTTAGATAAAACTATCAACCTCCAAAATTCCACAACTATTTCCCGCTCTCTTAACTATCAGAATCTTAATCTTAACTCCATCTTTTCTGCAATAACTAAAATAACCCCCCTCGATTGAATGTCAAGTAAAAATCTTGTTTGTTTGCTTTACAACATTTCAAGAAAAAATTATATAAATGCTTGCAATTTAATGATTTTTAATTATAATTAGGCATCTTAAAGAGGATTAAATAGTGCTTAAAGAGAATAAAAAAGACGGCGAAGGTGTGGTAAGAGGTTCCATTTATATAATTACAGGGCAGATAATAGCCGGAATATTTCTATTTTTATTTCAGACTTTAACGGGTAGATGGCTGGGGGTAAAATACTATGGTATTTTTAACATACTTTACTCCCACATCGTAATTTTCAATGTTTTTATGACCACCGGGGTGACACACGGTCTTACAAGGTATATTTCTTTTTTTCAGGCAAAAGGTTTAAAAAATAAAATAAAAGATACGATACAAATATCATCATTAATATACTTAATTTTGATTTTATTTTTTTTACTGATCATAATTATCTTTAGAGAAAAGATCCTTAATAATTTTTTCAACAATATAGAAACAATATATCTCCAATTCATTCTGGGAGTTTTATCTCTTTCGCTATACAATTTTTACGATGGGCTGCTAAGAGGAAATAGAAGATTCTATATTTCCTCAATAGGTTTTATAATAAAAGCCCTTTCAATGCTCATTATAATTTGTCTAATAATCCCATGTTTAAAACTTCTAAAAATTCACGCCGGATGGAGTTTTGTTATATCTCCTATTATACCAATCTTTTATTTTAAAATGGCTTTAAAAAATAGAATTGTTTCTCCGGATTTTCAAAATCCAAATGAATTTGACATCGAAATTATTAAATTCATAATTATGGGCTGTCTTATAGCTGTATTAAATACTTGGATAGTAAGATCGGGTCCAATCCTTTTAAAAGTAGTAGGGAAAGAAAATTCGGATTCACTCGCCGGTTTATTCAGTGCTACTATGATGCCATTAACTTTTGCAAGAACTTTAGTTATTGCATTTTTAGGAGCTCTTTTCCCAAATCTAACAAGAGCATACTCTCTTAAGGATGAAAATTTAATAAAAAGATACACTTATAAAAGCTTAGGCATAGTAATAATCTTAGCTATATCCGAAATACTTTTTTATTATTTCTTAGGCCCTCAAACAATAAAACTACTTTACGGAAAAGATTTTTTCATCTCTAGATCTACCGCGTTTATACTGTCTATTGCAATGTCTTTACTACTACTCGGGATGTTACTCTCCAGAATACTAATGGCAAGAAATACCCCACATTTCTCAGTAATTTCATTAGTATTGGGAGTAGCCGGGATGTTTACATTTCTACATCTGGCAAACCTGGAACCAATGAAACTGGTTTGTTTCTCTATACTTATTTGTAATATAATATACTTCGGAATCCAGGCATTATATTTAACAATAGTAAAAATAGGTCGTCTTAAATTAACAGCTTAACATAAATGAAAATTCTTTATATAACAACAGCTTTTCCTAGAAACCCCAACGACCCCATCACACCATGGTTAGTCAAAACAGTTACAATGCTAAACGAAAAGGGAATTAAAATAAACATCTTTACATCTTCATATAAAGGTTTAACATTCAACCGAATAAAGAACATCAAAGTTTTTAGATTTCGTTATTTTATAAAGTCTCTCGAGAGGTTAACACATGAAGAAATGGCTCTCGATAGAGTAAGAAAAGGCGGTATATATAAAATACTACCTATATTCTATATATTGTTTGGGATAATTGGAATAATAAGACATTGCAAAAAAGTAAAATACGATATAATACACGTTCACTGGCCATTTCCACATTTCATTTTTGGTTATATCGCCTCAAAAATGCTTAAAGTCCCTCTTGTTTGCACATTTCACGGAGTCGGTATTCGTTTTATCAAGAAATCGTCTATAAATCTAGATTTTTTTCTTAACTGGATTATTAAAAAAAGTGATCTAATCACAGTAAATTCGACTCACACTGCCAAAGAACTCATCCAATTCAACCCTAAAAATTTATCTATAATACCTTTCGGGGCTGCCGTGGAGCCGGAAGACATTTCAAAACAAAAAAATATCACGAAAGAAGATAACCAGGATACAACGAAACTTCTATTTGTGGGAAGATTGGTTGAAAGAAAAGGCGTGGAATATCTCCTCCAAGCTGTAAAAAACTTAAAAACGAAAAAGAAAATCAAATTAACAATAGTAGGTGAAGGAGGACTAAAAGAAAGTTTAATAAAGAAAAAATACCAATTGAAACTATCAGATAAAGATGTTGAATTCGCAGGAAAAATATCGGGAGAAAAATTAAAGGAATATTATAAAAATTGTGATATTTTTGTACTTCCGGCTATTATAGATTCGAAAGGGGATACTGAAGGTCTGGGAGTTGTTCTCCTTGAGGCATTGAGTTTCAAGAAACCAGTCATAGCATCCAGAGTTGGTGGTATCGTTGATATTATCAAAGATAAAGAAACCGGTTTATTAGTAAAAGAAAAATCTGTCGAAGAATTAGCCTCTACCATTGAATTTCTCATAAACAATCCAAAAGAAAAAGAAAAACTCGCCAGAAAAGGGTATGAATTTCAAAAAAAGAATTTCAATTGGGATAAAATTGTCTCCTCAATAATCTCGCAGTATAAAAAAATAATTTCTAAAACCGTTTAAAATAAAACTTATCAGTATTTAACAATATTTCCTCTACGCATAACAAAATTTTTGAGCCGTCTCAGAATTTTCCTGCCGGGTTTAGTGGGTTCCAGGTGATAATAATTCACCTTTGGGAAATCAGCATCAGGCACAGCTTTTCCAAGGAAAGGGCATAATTTTTCCCATCCTTCACCATTACAAATATCTATAATTAATAGATTTCCTTTATTTCTAAAAAACTCTTTAACTTCTTGGTTATGCTCCTTGTAACATTTAAGAAATATCTCTTCGGAGAAATGAGTAAGATCTGAAAATATCTTTGTCATAATATATTTATTAGCTTTTTTCCAGGGAACCACAAATTAAAATGTCTTCTAGCTGAATCTAACCACTTATTCTCTTTTCTAACTGTAAGGATAAATTTTGCATCAGGATATAATTCGTACAACTCTTTATATAACAAAGCGATAGCTCCTATAAACGCATCTCCTTTCTCAAAGAATTCAGAATTTTTAAGATTTTTATTCCTGTATTCTAAAGCTATCTCAACAGGATCACGAAATACCTTAAAATTAAGCATTTCCAACGCCAGAGCCAAACCAGAACCAGCAGTCTTGGGGTAACCTATTCCAAATATTTTTTCACTTATTTTATCCCCCCATTTATACATTGATAATAAAATTTTTCCTGCTTTTCAGCTATTTCTTCCCATAAGAAATTTTTAGCCCATAGTTTCGCATCATTTCCGAGTTTCTTTCTCAATTTTGTATCCTCTATAAGTTTAAGCATAGCTTCACAAAGACTTTCTACATCATCCGGTTTTATTAACACTCCCGTTTTGCCATCTTTTATAATATCCCAATTCCCGGGAATCTTCGTAGCTATCATAACCTTTCCACAAGCCGCAACTTCAATTGGTACTAATGGCCATGTTTCAAACCTGGAAGGCATACAAACAAAAAGGGCTTCAGATAATAACTTTCTTTTTTCTTCTCTATCATTGACCCTTCCTATAAATTTTATTCTCTCCTTCACATTTGAGCTATTAATAAGATTTTTCAATTTTTTTTCATCCCTTCCTCCACCGGCGATTAATAAATCTAAATCTTTTATCTTGTTTGCAATATTCTCAAAAGCTGTAAGAAGAATATCCAAACCCTTATGATAAATGTCAATTCTGCCTAAAAATAATATATAATTTTTTCCATCAACTTTACCGGAAAACAAGAATTTTTCTACCCCATTAGGAATAACCTCGGCTTTCACTCTTTTATTTTTTAGGATTTTGTTTTCTAATAAGTCCTTCAAAAAAGGAGAACCAGGTATAAATTTATCATACAACTTTAACCCAAATTTCTCAAATAAAATAAAGAATAAACCAATTAAATTATGCGACTTTAAGGCATGCATACCGTAGAGATTTTGAATTGACGCAATAACTGGTTTTTTAGTAAAGAAAGGAGTAAAACAGGGAGAATGTGCTGAAAATTCATCCACGATTAAATCATAATCCAGACCCTGTATGTATTTCCAAGCCGTTAAACCAAAAGAAAACCTGCTTAAAAAGTAATTTTTCGAATAACCTATCCTTATATACTTTACCCCATCTTTCACCTGGTCGATAGCTCCCGGATAATTACCGGTAATAACAGTTACTTCGTGTCTTTTCGATAGTATTCTTGAAATTTCGTAAACTCTGACAGCTCCACCTCCCCCTACCCAGGGATTCTCTAAATCATCATAGATTAAATGAACTATTTTAAGCAAAACTAAATATATCCTAAATCTTTCAGGTGATCCTTCACTAATGCGTCTTCCTTTTCCGAAAGGAAAAAAGTTTTCTTCTGCTCATAAGAGAGATTCTTGAAAACCTCTTTTACGGAATCCTTCTCAAGACAATCCTTCAAAATTTTACCATCCACGTCTTCCGGAATTGGTAATTCTCCCAAGACACATGCAGTAGGGAATACATCTTCCACAGAAGCTCCCTGTATTTCCTTACCCTCCATTATACCCTGACCATACATAAGAATAATCCCATCCATCGCGCAAACATGATGCCCCTCCAGAGCAGGTCGATCCAATTTCTTATCGAATAATCTTCCCGGCAGATTTGTATTTAATCGGTAATTTCTTGTAGTCGTATATGTTAAATCCGGCATTTCCTCAAAAAACTCTCCTTTATATAATTCCCACTTAGTTTTTACATCCAGAAAAATATTCTCTCCATTTACCGGATCTTTTGTTTCTAAAAGTAATCTTTTTAACTCTTCTGCTGCTTTTCTTTTACTATCGGTATCTGGATAATATTCCGGGTTTAAATAAATTCCTGCATACCAATTTGCATATGCTTTTGTTTTACTCCAATCTACTTTTGAACTCATAGTTTCTCTTACAATTTGCTTTTTAAAGTTATCGGGCAATAAATACTGGATAAAATTAAATTTCTTTACTACCGCTATTCCAAATTTATAAATCAAGTTAGAGAACTTTCCTTTCATATGTTTTGCACGTTTTAAATAACCATTGTCTTCCAAGTATTGATTTATATAAAAATATTTCCCTGGGGCGTCAGTAAAACCGTGATCTGAGACAAACATTATTCGGTCTGGCTTTTCTTGCTCGTATATCTTTTTAACATTACTTTCCAGTCTTTTTAAATAATCTAATACCTTGCTCTTATCCTTCCAGAAATAATGCATAAAATCATCAAATTCCTTAAAATTTATCATAAATAGATTTAGCTCATCTCTGGCAAGAAGTTTTAATACCCACTCAACCCTTTCCTCCATAATTTCAATAAGAGCCTTTTCCACCCCTTTTTTGTCAATATTTCTATCACGAAACCACTTTTTTTCTATATTGATCCTGTAACCCTTAATTTCATTAATAAGTTCAGGGGGATAAGTAAAATCCGACGAACCTCTTGGGGTCATAAAACCTGCTATAAGAAATCCATTAACTTCTGTGGGAGGATAACTTACCGGTATATTTACAATACCAACTTTACTCCCAAATTCAGAAGCCCACTCCCAAAGAGACCAGGTTTTTATATCAGTAAAATTAATAAATTGTGCTGAAGAGAAATGCTCCGGATCAAATCCTTTTTTATCACTTTTATATAAGAAAGGCCCTATTTTTGCAGGGTTTTTGCCTGTAAATATCACAGGCCAGGCAAGCATCGAATATGACGGAAGTGTACTTTTTAATTTTCCAAAGGCACCCTTCTTTGCAAGTTTAGAAAAAAACGGTAAATCGCCATTTTCAATCCATTCTTTTACTTCCTTATAGGGAGCTCCATCGAGTCCAATTATAAATACCTTTTTCATAGAACGATTATTACTCAATTACACAAAAAGTCAACCCCAATAAAAATAGACTAATACGATAAGTGCTTCAAATATAAGCTTTTCGACAAACCTTTTCATTAGCCCTTGACACAAAAGACAAAATTGCAAATAATATATAGAAACTTACTTAAACAGGAGGCAAGAAATGTTCTTATTTTTAATTAATTATAGTTTTTTATCTTTAGTTTTATTAGCAGATGTGCCTGACGTTAACATCGAATTCGAATCAACAAATTCGGACAGCAGTTATCTATCTCTATCTTACGCTAATTTTATACGCGAAAATCCTGGAGGAATCAAAAAAGCATCATCTGAAGAAAAAAAAGCACATATTTCAATAGCAAAAGATCTAACAGACGTCGGATATCAATTTTACAAGCTCAAAGAAAATGAGAAAGCAGTGGAGAAATACAAAGAAGCCCTATCTCATTATGCCACTGACAGATTATATTATCATTATGGCAACAGTCTCTCAAACATTGAAAGACTCGAAGATGCAATCAAAGCCTATAAAATATCTTTGTATTTAGGAAATGAAAATAAAGAAAAAGTATATTATAATATAGCGTGCGCATACAGCAGGTTAAAAAATGAAGAAAAAAGTCTGGAAAATCTGGAAAATGCAATTATAAATGGTTACGACAATTTCAATTATATAAAGATAGATAAGGACTTGAATTTTCTCCGTTCTCAAAATAAATGGAAAAAGTGGATTGCAGAAAGAGAAAAAATTCTTAGAGTTAATATTCCGTCTGATGGATTGGTTGCTGAATATCTTTTTAATGGAGATGCGAAAGATCAAAGTGGAAACGGAAATCATGGTACACTTTTCGGCAATACATCTGTTGCTAACGTTTTAAAAATCGGAGATAACATCAAAGACTATATGACCGTTCCGAACAATGTTTTCGACGGACTTGAAGATTTTACTATTTCACTTTTTGTTAAACTCAATACAATTCACAGAGAAGGACGTCTGCCAGGACATGCCGTTATTAGCTGCAGAAGGGAAACTCAATATAATGCGTTTCTAATATTTTACAGCTGCAATAAGAAAGCATGGGAATTTTCGGTTGAAGATAGTAGATTAAATTTCCAAATGGATACCACTATCTTTGATAAAAAATGGCACTCTTTAATTTTCGTAAGAGAAGCCAGTGAAGGAACTCTGCACATAGATGGTATAGGTTATAATACTTATGTAGGCAATAGAGTCTTAAATATAGAAAAGGGAGGAGTTATGATAGGGCAGGAACAAGATCTGGGATCAAACACCTTACATATTGAGGCGGACCAACCTCTGGCAGGGGAAATCGATAACCTCCGAATCTATAATCGTGCTCTCTCGAAAAAGGAGATTCAGTCACTATATAACGAAAAACGGTAAAAGATTTTCAAAAAAAAACACTATTCTCCAAGTACGATTCTCAAGGGATCCTGAATCGAATCCACTTTAGTCAGATCTATTCCTCTTCCAAAGATAACCGCATCATCATAAGTATGCATGCCATCTATAACACCGGGCTTCTGGCATAACTCACCCGTATTTACATTCCCTTTTAAATCAAAACCCCATTGGGGATGAACTATCATATCAGCAGCATTCTTGATATAATCGCCCGAATATATCTCTTCTCTCAAAAAAGCTTTCTCTATTATCTTCTCACCTTCGGGAGATTCTAAATCCATTATTTTCTTTTTCAGTTCCTCTCTTAGCCTATCATACTCATCAGTAGAAACGGAACCCTTTGCTTCTCTACCTTTGAGATTTACAAAAATCCTGCCCGGAATAAGGGAATAAGCTTTTGAGTCTTCAGAAAGTGCAGTAACATTACTTGGATTACCAACCTCCCAGAGAAGATATCCTTCATCTTCTAAGAAATGATTTATCTGGACATTATATTTTACTCTGCAAAAACCATGGTCAGATAAAACAATAAATATATCCTCATCATTTAACAATTCGTAAGCTTTTCCTATCCATTCATCAAGTTTAGTGTAAAATATGTCAAAATCCTCCTTAAATTCACCGTTATCTTCATAATCTCCCCAGAAGAAATGATTAATCCTATCCGTTTCCATTATATGACACTGAGCAAGAAAATAATCATCTTTTGCCAAGAGATCAAAAAAAACTTCCATTCTTATATCGAGAGTTCTATGTAACTCGTCCATAAATTTTCTTTTGTTGGTATGACCAAACCGCGGGTCAACATCGATTATATAACCCTTTTCTTTTAAATATCCGACATAGGAAGAAGGCTTCACTACTTTCTCGATACTCGGAGTAAGAAATCCGGATATCAAGATACCGTTAACTTCCTCTGGAGGATAAGTAACGGGAACATTCATAACAAGAACCTTTTTTCCTTCCTCGGAAAGCTTTTTCCATAAAGTTCTGGCTGTTCTGTCCGAGGAGAGAGGAATTTTTAAAGAAAAAGGGCTGGTATTACGGTCAACAAAACCAAAAATGGAATGTTCTGCAGGATTTTTCCCTGTCATATACGAAGTCCATGCGACAGAAGAAACAGTAGGATAAACAGAATTATATCTCTTCAAATCTCCGTTCTCTTTAGTTATTTTTTCTATGTTCTTAAACCTTCCCTCACTCAATCCATTCTTTAAAAAACTATAAGGTACACCATCAATACCTAAAACTACTATTTTTTTCCTTTTTTTCTTAAATAGCATTAAATATCTCCATTATTTATAAGACTTTAATCAAAGTGGCAAGACCAAGACAAACAGTTATCACTCCAATAGCAATAACGTGCTTACCCCCATCGCTCCTCTTCACCATACTAACGGCAAAAGGTATAGCAATGATACTTCCAAGGAGTAATGGCAGAACAGGCATAAAATCTATAATTTTCACCTTTAAAAGATACACCAGAAGCGCCACAAGACAGGTTATTGCTTCTGTAAATGAACTTATACTAACAGAACTCTTCGAATCCAAACCGGATAATATTTGTCCGCCTGTAATAATAGGACCATAACCACCCCCGCTAATTCCCTTATTAAAGGAAGCAAAAAAACCCATAAAATTGATTCTAAACCAGCTAAATTTTATCTTCTTTTCTCTAAAAACAAGAACCAGAATACCCATCAAAAAAGCTATCATCCCAACATATATCTTCACTAAAAACTGAGAAACATTCACAGCGAGTAAAGCCGCGCTGCCGCCACCTATTATACTGAAAAAAGTAAGAACCAGAGCTATTTTAAACGATTTCCCTTCGACGGAAAAATTTACGTTACCAGAACGGTGATGAAATATGGCTGATATTATCCCCGTAAACACCTGTACGAAAAGAAGAGAAGGAACGATTTGAATAGGATCGAAACCGAGTAAAACAAAAGAGGGTACAACAATAGTACCAAAACCTTCTCCGAGCGCGGTATTTAAAAACTGCGCAATAAAAGACACAACTATTATTAGAATTACAACAGAAACACTAAATTCCACGAAACTTTCTCAAAGTATGATGCCACCGGCAACTACGTCATTGCCTCTTATTAGAACAAATCTTCCCATTTCTTTTACGTCTCCAAATTTTGTAAAAGCAAGTGTTTTTTTTGTTTTTATCTCTACTTCACCTATTTCAAGATTATTAATCGAAGAAGCTCTTTCTTCCAAAACCTCGAGAGAAGAAGAATCTACCCTCTCTTTAATTTCCGTAATATTTGCTTTAGTTTCCTGTGTTGCCAGACGCAGACCTATTTTTTCGCCTTTGCTGAAAGATTCTTTCGACAACCATATAAGACTCGCATTGACCTTATCACTTATAGTAAGTTCCTTTTCTTCCACACAAAGAACATTCCCTCTCTCCAGGAAAACAGGGTCAGAAGTTGTAACACCTATAGATTCTCCCGCCATAGCTTCATCCGTCGATTCTTTAAACTTCTCTATAGATTTTACAGTTGTTTTACCTCCACCGGGAAGTATTTTTACTTCCATTCCACTTCGGAGAGTTCCCGCTTCGATTCTGCCCACCGCAATTCTCTTACCGGATATTTTATAAACATCCTGAACCGGAAAAATAAGACTCTTATTCTCCGGAGGAATTTCATTCTTTAAAGAGTCAAGTGACTCAAGGACGGTCATACCTTTATACCATTTCATCTTATCCGAATGCTTTGCGACATTATCTCCCTTTAAAGCCGAAACAGGTATGTAATAATCAGGTTTTAAGTTTATCGAATTCAAAAACTTATTGACACTATCTTTAAGAGTATTAAAATGTGACTCTCCATAATTAACAATATCCATTTTATTTATAACCACAATAATCTGTTCCAACCCGAGCATAGAAACCAGATTCGCATGGCGTTTTGTCTGCTCTCCGACACCCTCATTCGCATCAACAATCAACAACGCAGCTTCCGCCTGGGAGGCACCTGTCAGCATATTTTTAACAAATTCGACATGCCCCGGCGCATCTATAATTACATATTCTCTTTTTTCTGTGTGAAAAAAAGTATGGGCAGCATCTATTGTTATACCCTGTTCTCTTTCTTCCCTCAAGTGATCCATGATGAAGGCAAATTCCATTTCTCCATTCACTCGTTCTTTTGACGCTTTTTTTAGTTCGGCTATCTTATCGGGAGGAAGAGAATTCGTATCATAAAAAAGACGTCCTATTAAAGTGGACTTTCCATGGTCAATATGTCCAACCATGACAAACTTTAGAGGATTTTTACCAGACATAAAAAACTACATATATCCGAGAGCCCGCAGTTTCTGCATCATATAATCGGATTCTTTATCCTGGGCTCTACCACTTCTCTCGGAAACATCTGTTTCTTTAAGTTCCTGAATTATTTTATCAACGGTATCGGCATTGGAATCGACCGGGCTCACACAAGGTTCGCAACCAATACTCCTGAAACGTTTACCATTTTTCGCAAAATAAAGACTTACTACCGGAATTTCTTCTCTTTTAATATATTCCCAAATATCCAATTCCGTCCAACCAAGAAGAGGATGCACCCGCAGGTGTTCTTCCTCTTTGGCCTTTGATTTATACTGGTCCCATAGCTCCGGAGGCTGATTTTTGTAATCCCACTCGAAATCTTCATCCCTCGGAGAAAAAACTCTTTCTTTAGCCCTTATTCCATGTTCATCTCTTCTTATCCCAAGATAGAGGGCCCGGAATCCGTGTTTATTTATAGCATCCTTTAAGGCGTTGGTTTTTAACTGTGTACAGCACTCTAATTTAGCTTTATTCGGTCCCATACCCCCGGCAATAGCTTTTTCATTACGATGTACAATGAGTTCTAGATTCCATTTTTTTGTGTATTCATCCCTAAACTCATAAATTTCTTTAAACTTATAAACGGTATCTATATGTACCACAGGAAAAGGTACTTCCCCTAAGAAAGCCTTCCTTATAAGATGCAAAAGGGTTGTAGAATCCTTTCCAATAGACCATAAGGCAGCCACCTTCTGGAATTGATGATAGGCTTCTCTTATAATATAAATACTGTTGTTTTCCAATTTTGTCAAATGATCCATTATTCCTCCCGCTGAATCAGTTCCGCAATATATTAATATTTTAGCTTTTAATGTCAAGGCTAAAACCGCTATCCGATGTCCGCATAAAATTTATCTCACGTTTATAATGAGAAAAAGTCTTGATTCTTCAGGGGGTGGAGATATCCTTCTGATAGCTTGACTAAGTTCCAGAAGGTGGTTGTGGC
>Ga0315545_1000605_pt1 | contig 37618 bp, 29 predicted proteins | sample SalMarSW160210MG_FD_203096 | JGI IMG/M metagenome (GOLD analysis project Ga0315545, IMG submission 203096) | Salt marsh sediment microbial communities from the Plum Island Ecosystem LTER, Massachusetts, United States - Salt Marsh Sediment SW1602-10 ...
CCCCTACAACGCAGTCGCCTACCTGCACGAGAAGGATCCCACCAAGAAGCGCTTTTTCGCCTGCCACTGTCCCCTCCTGCGGGAAGCGATCCTCGCCGGCCAGCCCATCTCGGCGGATGCCTGCACCTGCAGCCTCGGCCATGCGAGCCACTACCTGGCGGGATTGGGCGAGCAACTCGAGGGCGAGGTTCTCGAGAGTGTCCTCCAGGGCGACGATCGGTGCCGCTTCGTCTTCCGGCTTCCATCAGCGATCGTGGCAGCACCGGCCGCGAAGACGGCGAACTCGACCGATCCGACGAGGAGGGGCCCATGAGCGGCCCGGACACCTCCAACACGGTGGACAACCCGAACGACGACCTGCGCGTGATCGAGTAAGTCGTTCACTCCCACATCGGTTGGACGATGAACGACAAGGACCGATAGACCCTGATGTCGATCGTCGTCGACAACGAGCTGTTCTTCTGCCAACCCGATTCCGCGAGCACCATCGATGGATGCGACCAGTTCGTGGCGCTGGTGGACGACGTCTTCATGCCCGACGACTTCAGGGCGATACGAACGGAGATCGAGAATCTCCGCATCCGCCTCTCACCGAGCCTCGTGACCGCATGGTTCTCCTACATCCTGAACGACTACAACGAGTTCCGGGGAGAGCCGGCGGTGTGGGAGAACGTGCGGTGGACCGGGGTGCCGGAGAAGATCGACGGGCGCTGGAGGATCATGCAGCAGCATTTCTCCAAGGTAAGAGACCTCGCCGGCTGAGCGCGCGCAAACGACTCGGTCCGCCGGTCCCCGACGGCAGCCGGAACCTACCCTCGCTCCACGCCTCCGGCGCCTGCTCTCCTAGGTGCCTTCCTGCCACGAGGACAGGTACTTCACCTGCTCCGAAGTGAGCTGCTCGAGCCCGCCCCCCATCGCATCGAGCTTGAGCCGCGCCACCTCTTCGTCCAGGTCACGCGGGAGCGTGTAGACATCGGCATCCAGCGATTCTGCATTCTCCACGAGCCACTCGGCCGCCAGCGCCTGATCGGCGAAGGACATGTCCATCACATCGGCCGGGTGTCCCTCGGCGGCGCTCAGGTTGACGAGCCGCCCCTCGGCAACGACGAGGAGTCGGCGGCCGTCCGGCAACGTGTACTCCTCGAGATTGTCCCGGATCTGGCGCCGCCCCGTCGCCATCCGGTCGAGCGCTACCAGGTCGATCTCGACGTCGAAATGGCCGGCGTTGGCAAGGATGGCACTGTCCTTCATCTTCACGAAGTGCTCGTCACGGAACACGTGGATGTCCCCGGTGGCGGTGAGGAACACGTCACCGACCTCGGCTGCGTCCAGGGACGTCATCACCCGGTGCCCGTTCATGGCGGCTGAGAGCGCCCGGATCGGATCACATTCCACCACGACGACGTTGGCCCCGAGACCGTCGGCCCGCTCGGCAATACCCCACCCGCAGTCCCCGTAGCCAGCGACCACGACCGTCCGCCCCGCAAACAGGATGTTGGTGGCACGCAGGATGCCGTCGAGCGACGACTGGCCGGTGCCGTGCCGATTGTCGAAGAGATGCTTGGTGTCCGAGTCGTTGACGGCGACGACCGGGAATCGCAGGACGGCGTCCTTGGCCATGGCACGGAGCCGAATCACCCCGGTCGTCGTTTCTTCCATGCCCCCGAGTATCGGTTGATCGACCCTCTCTTTGTGAAGCACGGTTGTCATGTCGGCGCCATCGTCGAGGATCAGTGCCGGTTTGGTGTCGAGCACCGCGTGGATGTGGCGGTAGAAGGTATCGGAGTCCTCCCCGCGCACCGCGAACACCGGAATCCCGAACTCGACGAGTGCCGCGGCCACGTCGTCCTGGGTGGAGAGCGGATTGGAGGCGCACAGCGACACCTCGGCGCCGCCGGCGACCAGCACTTTCATGAGGTTGGCGGTCTCGGTCGTCACGTGCATGCAGGCACCGACCTTGACCCCCTCGAGCGGGCGCTGCCGCCCGAACCGCGCTCCGATCGCGGCGAGGACCGGCATCCTGCTCGTGGCCCATTCGATCCTGCGATGCCCCAATTCGGCGAGGTCCAGATCTGCGATTTCGTGCTCCACGGCGATCATCCCTCCCATAGTCGTCGCTTGAAATCCTCCAGGAGATCTACGGAAGTGGCATCCACGCCGGCCATCTCGGCCATTGCGACGGATGCCACATCTCCCACGAACGCGAGGCTGAAGAAGCGAGAAACAGCATCCTCACCCTGCGCCCTCACCTCTCCCACTATCTCGACCTTCTCCTCCAGGATCTCCCGCGTTAGGTCGAGACGCCTCTTCACCCGCGGGTGATCCCCCTCGTCATGGAGGACCACCAACCCGATGGAGCGCCGCCCCAGCTCGGGCAGGCCCGACCAGCCTGCGATCTCGTTGTGATCGAGCTCGGGAACCTGCGCCGCATAGGCGGGCATCTTGGCGTTCTCGTTGATCTGCGTCTTCCACCTGATCGCCGCCAGCCCGGCGAGCCCGATCCCGCCATAGATCACGGTCAAACGCCGATCGAGGCCCTCTGCCAGATCACGGCCGAGGGCGACGCCCGGGCCATCGCCGTCACCAGCCAATGCCTCCAGCTCCGATGCCGCCGCGAGCAAGGCAGGGCGCGGGTCGTCGATCAGCCCGACCCCGTGGAGAAGGCGCAGCACCGCCCCGGTCTGGTGTCCCAGAGCGGCGCGCGGCTGGAGCCCGGCCGGCACGATGACCGCCGGGTACCGCGCAGTCGCGGCCATCTCTCCGACCAAGCCGCCGGTGGTGACCACCGCGACCCGGAGCCCGATTCGGGCAGCGTCCTCGATGGCCGACAGCGTCTCCTCGGTGTTCCCGGAGTAGGAGACCGCGATCACGAGGGGGTGAACGTCCCCCACCCACGGCGGAAGGTCGTAGCCCTGGTGCACGCTGGCGCGATGTCCCGACTCGGCGAGGAGGAGCGCCGCGACCCGTGCCGCCATGCCCGAACCGCCCATCCCGACCAGGAGCACATCGTGCGCCGGCTCGAGCTCCGGAGTGTCCAAGCCGGCGGTGAGACGGAGCTGGCTCGGCATGGCGAGAACGTGGGCCAGCATCTCCGATGATGTTCGATCAGACCCCATCTGCAGGCGTCGCTTCCTCGATCAGCATCACCGGGATGCCATCTTCGATCCGATAGCGCAGCCGGCACTTCGAACACACGAGAGACGGAGGCTCGGCGACCTCCGCCAGTTCCCCTCCACACGAAGGGCACTGCATGATCTCCAGGAGACCCTCGGGAAGCAGTGATGTCACACCGCCCACCTCCTCAACGATGGTCCTCACCCGCGCCACGAGCTCCTCGACAGTGTCCTCGTCGGGCGCCTCCACATTGAGTCGGAGTACCGGTTCGGTGTTCGACGGCCGCAGATTGAACCAGGTCGCGCCGAGATCGATGGTGAGTCCGTCGAGCCGATCGGTGGCCGCCGTTGGGAACGCGGCTTCCGCCCGATCGAGGACCGCTTCCTTGTTCTCCACCGTGAAGTTGCGCTCTCCCGACTGTGCGTACGGCTCGAACTCGCGGCGGATCACCGAGAGACGACGACCATCTTCGGAGAGCACCTGAAGCAGCACCAGCATGGCGAGGATGCCCGAGTCGGCCCGGTAGTTGTCCCGAAAGTAGTAGTGGCCGGAGTGCTCGCCACCGAAGACGGCGCCGGTCTGCGCCATCACCTGTTTGATGAACGAATGGCCCACGCGGGTCCGGATAGGGGTACCGCCCGCGGCCCGCACCATCTCAGGAACCGCCTTGGAGCATATGAGATTGTGAATGATGCTCGCTCCGGGCTCTCGGCCGAGGTACCACCGGGCGATGATGCCGGTCACAGTGCTGCCGGGAAGGGGCCGCAGCTCATCGTCGATGAAGAACGCCCGATCGGCATCACCGTCGAAGGCCACTCCCAAATCGGCCTCCGTCTCCTGCATGAGCTTCTCGAGATCACGCAGGTTCTCCGGGCGCAACGGGTCCGGGTGATGGTTGGGGAAACTCCCGTCGGGCTCCAGGTAGAGGCCGATCAGCTCGGCAGGTATGCGCTCGAAGACGGCCGGTACCGCCACGCCGGCGACGCCGTTGCCACCGTCGGCTGCCACCCGCAGGGCCGCGAGCGCATCGACGTCGACGACCGAGGTGACGTGATCGACATAGCCGCCAAGGATGTCGACCGACCGCACCTCTGCCGTCCCGGTGCCGGTTGGGCCTTCGGCCACGAGGCGCTTGATCTCGGCGAGACCCGTCTCCTCGCCCACGGGAGCGGCCCCGGCGAGACACAGCTTGATGCCGTTGTAGCCCTTCGGATTGTGCGAGGCAGTGATCATGACGCCGGGCTCGTCCAGCGAGCCGGCGGCGTAGTAGACCATGTCGGTGGTGATCATCCCCAGGTCATCGACCGCCACGCCTTCTGAACAGATGCCCTCGATGAGAGCAGCGGCCAGCTCGGGCGACGACTCCCGACAGTCCCGCCCCACCGCGACGCGCTCGGCGCCGGTGTGGACCGCGAAGGCAGCCCCGATGCGGCGGGCGGTGCCGGCATCGAGCTCCTCGGGGACGAGGCCACGAATGTCATAGGCCTTGAAGATCCGATCGATGTTCATCACACGGAGTCTACGGCGCCACCCCGTCGATCCGGAGCGCCGATGGGAATAGGCCCGCTGCCTCCTACACTCCGGGCCCATGGCAGCCCCATCGATCGCGGTCGTCATCCCCATCCACAACGAGGCCGCATACCTCCCCGAAGCCCTCCCCCGCCTCTTCGCCGAGCTGGCGGAAGTGTCCGCGCCGGTGACCGTGACATTCGCCGAGAACGGCTCCACCGACGGCACGGGCGATCTGGTGCGATCGCTCAGCCCCCGATATCCCGGGATCCGGCTCCTCGAGCTCGCTGCACCCGACTACGGCGCCGCCATGCGCGCCGGATTCCTGGCATCACAGGGCGACTGGGTGGTGAACTTCGACATCGACTACTTCTCCGGTGACTTCCTGCGGCAGGTTTTGGAGCGTTCAGACGAGTCGGATGTCGTGGTGGCCTCCAAGCGCGCCCCGGGTTCGGAGGATCATCGGGGCCGGTTCCGGCGCCTCGCAACCTGGGGTTTCAATCTCATCCTGCGCCTGCTCCTCGGCTCCAAGGTGTCGGACACTCACGGGATGAAGGCGCTGCGGAGGGCCGTCGTCGACGAGATCGCGCCGCGGGTCGTCTCGAGACAGGATCTCTTCGACACGGAGCTCGTCATCCGTGCCGAGCGAGCCGGCTACCGCATCACCGAGGTGCCAGTGATCGTCGATGAGCAGCGCCAGGCGAGATCGAGCCTGCTGCGGCGGGTGCCCCGGACACTGCGCGGCGTGTGGCGCATCCGCCGATCCCTTCGGAACTCGGGGTGAGGTGCCGGAAAACGCCGATGGCCGGCAGATCTTCCGTCGACGAGGCGCCGCCGGCGATCGATTCTCAGAAGACGATGTCGCGGTAGCCGGCGAACTCGGGAATGATGATGATCACCGCCGCCGCCAGGAAGGCGAGGTTGGCCTCGGTGCGGTTCAGGGGCCCCTGCAGCGCGTTCGCCCCGTTGACGAGCAGGGTCGTCAAGTCCCACGCCACCAGATTCGCCGCGGAGGCGCGCCGCGTCTCCGAGCCGGAAACGGGCCGTCGGTGAGCTGGAAGGTCCGGCGCCGGATGGGGGGGGGACGTGAAGGTGGCGAAGGCCGCCACCGTGTTGGTGACACCGATGAAGCTCACCTTCACGAGATGCCGGAAGGCTTCGAGAGTGAAGGAGCTCTCGAGATTGCGCTTCACTGAACCGTCTCGCTCCGTGGCGATGTGCGATGGAAGCGCCGCCGTACCCACCAGACGGCGATCAGGCCGACCAGGCCCCCGAGGGTCAGCAGCTTGCCGAGATTCTCCGCCCACGTGTCGCTGAACTCGATCACGACCTCCTCCTGGGTCGGCACCACCACCATCAACGACGGCGTCGCCCGATACGGGCCTTCGGCCCCGGTGGCTTCCCAATTGGGGAAGTAGGAGACCTTGACGAGGTGGGGTACCCCGACGGCGCTCGTGCGGAACGAGATGCGGTGATCCTCGAGCACGATGTCGGATACCACGGCGTCCTCGGTCGCCAGCGCCGATCCGACGTCGTAGGGACCTTCCACGTCCTCGACGCGCAACCAATCATCGGGTCCTTCGGCCACTACCCAGTGATCGAGCTGATCGAGCTGGCCATACCACTCCAGTGCCATGTCGACGAAGTCATCGCCCTCGTACACCGCCGGTGTGAACGAGGCGATATCGACCAGTGAGCTCTCGGGGAGCGCGAAGACGGTCCACGGCTCGGCGTACGCCACCTGCTCCAGCCCTGCGTTGCGGGCCGCCTCGGTCGCTTGATCGCTCATGCTCACGTAGTAGGCGACGTCGAACAGCTCCAGGTGCGCCAGGGCGCGCCCATCGAAGAAGTGCGATCCATCCCGGCTGATCATGTGCCCGTAGTCGAGGCCGCGCACAGGATTCGACGGCTTGATGCTCACCTCGGCAGCGTTGAGGAAGTGGAAGGGCGTCGTCAGCGACGACTCGAAGAACACTCCCTCCATCGAGGGATGCTCGTCGCTCCAGTATGGGAACAGCATGAGCGCCATGGACGTCCCGTATTTGTTCAGCTCGTCGCTCGCCGCCTCCCACATGATCCGACCGGGCGGCAGAGCATCGACCTCCTCCATCAGCGCCGCCAGCTGCGTGTAGTTCTCTCCCTTGCCCTCATAGCCGGTGTAGTTCCATCGGGCCCAGCCGGGGACGTCGTGGATACCGGCCACCGTCACGTTGAGGAGGATCAAGAGAACGACGAATCCCCCAACCGCCAGGTTCTGGCGACGCTGCGGCAACATCCGGGCGACTGTGACCAGTGCGAGACCGACGGCGATCCCCGCGAACAGATACATCCCCATGTACCAGTAGGGCAGCAGCCGGGCGTTGTACACCTTGGTGAAGCCGGTCAGGGGAATGAGCCAGTAGACGATGAACGGGAGAACGGTCATCGTGGCCAGCACGGCGACATCCTCCCGGCGCAGCAACGTCCACACGAAGCCGATCAGGCCCAGTGCCACGATTGGGATGAACTCGTTGGGCAGCGGTGATCCGAAGCCGGCGTCACCCAGGAGAGCCTTGACCGGGCTCCAGCCCATGTCGGTGGTCATCCCCTGCATGATGCGAACCGCCACCGGCAACGCCCAGAACGCCGCCAGCGCGAACCCGACAAACCATGAAGTCGCGAGCGTGCGCGGACCACGCCGGCGTAGCAGGAGAGGCAGCGAAACGACGACCACCACGAGCGTGGTGATCAGGTGGCTCAGCGCGGTCAGCGCCAGCAGGATTCCCGCCTTCGGCGTCAGCCCGCGACCCTCCCTGGTGTCTCGGATCACCGTCGCCAGGTAGAACAGTGAGAAGGCGAAGGACCAGGAGAACGAGAATTCCCCGGCGAGGGTCGACTTGATGTTCGCACCGAAGATGCTGAAGCTCTCCATGAACACCAACATCGTGCCGGTCATGGTCGCCACCGCCGCCACGACCCGGGAGGAACCGATGCTCCTCGCCATCATGTAGGCGGCTGCCGGGAGCGCCAGCAGCCCGGCGACGGTGACCAGCTTGAAGGCAACCCCGTACGGCAGCAACAGATCGAGCAGCACGGTGACCAGCGCCGGGAGCGGGAAATAGAAGTACAGGACCGGAAAGCCGGCATACCAATCGTTGCTCCAGCCAAGGATCCGCCCCGCGGGGAGGAGGCTGTCGCGCAGGTACTGGGGGAGGAGCACGTGAGCGCCCATGTCACCGCCGGTCGGCGTGTTGGCTGTGAGCAGTGCGGGCCAATGGAACTCGACCGAGAAGTAGGGGAACCCTGCCCGTGAGGAATAGTTGTCGACCACGCCGAGCATGACCAGCAGGATCAGCGTCGTTGCTGCGACGATGGCGGCGATGGCCAGCGTCTTGCCGATGGGCCGACGGCGTCGAGAGGGCGGCGGAGGAACCGCGGAGGTCACGTTCACCGGCAGGAGGCTAGCGACGCACCGCGCTTGCGCAGGCTCAGGACCGGGTGCGGCGTGCCAGATCGAGCACGGTTTCGAGCCTCAGTTCTTCGCCGTCGCGGTTCCACCAACGTGTCTCGCACTGGTGGCACGAACAGAACTTGACCTCGGTTCCATCCGGCAACGTCAGCTCGATCTCGATCACGTTGTTCGCCCCGCAAACCGCGCACTCCAACGGCGCGGCGGGAACGCCGCGTTTCCTAGCCATGGTTCGTTGATCGTACTACACGCGCCGCGTCGAGACGGCGACAATCAGGCCGGCGAGAGCATCCGGCGAGTCGCCTCGACGTGATTCAGCCCAGAGCCGCCCGGGTTCTCGGGCGCACGGCGACGGCGAATGCGACTCCCCCTCGCTCAACTGCCGGCGGCTTCAGGAATCTCATCGAGCTTCCCTACATAGCGCGAACGGCGCTTGCCGTCCTCAGACCAATACGCGTACCAGTAGGGACCGTGGGGACACCGGCTACAGGACGCCTTGCCGCATTTGACCCACCGTCGCCGGAGCTTCACACCCGGATCCGCCGACGAGAGTGCCACGCCTCGTCGCTCGAGCCGTGCCTGCGCCAAGATGAGGAGACGACGCAACTCGTGCTCGTCCATGTCCCGGACCGCCTCGAGTACCTCACGATCGATGGGCATTCCCCTACCTCAAGCAACATCCGGTACCGAGAACAGCCGCATGGGTGTGCGCCGGTCCTCGAGCACCCAGCCAACCGGTGGGCTCAAGCGATCGGCGTGCCGATCACACAGCCCGTATCCGGTACCCTCGATGACAGAGCCGACGCCACACAGCCACATCAACTGATCCTGGTAGACGTACGCCATGACGCACGTCGCCGGGGCATCACATCGACAGCAATCGTTCCTCATCCACGCCGCAAGCTAGGGCACCGACCGTCCGGCGACAAGGATCTCGCACACCGCCCGCCTGCGCCGGAGCGAGCAGCACGACACCGGCCTCTCCGACCGGGGATTGTGGATGGCGAACTCATTCGTCGACGGCTACCGCGGAGAAGTAGGCGATGCCGCGCTCGGCAATCGCGCTCCACCCAACCGAGATCGGCGTCGAGGATTCGATGCGATAGCCGCCGATAGAGCTGTCGTACTTCACCGGGGCTCCGAGAACGGACCCAGGTTCTACGAGCATCTTCTCGGCGGGATGGGCACCTTCGCCGAGCGGCTGCAGCGTCACGGTCGCCGGGGCTTCGCCACTGTTGAGGAGCCAGATCGTTGTCTCGGCGTCGGCCAGCGTCCCCGGCCCGGGCGCGAGCCAGCTTCGCGCCGCCTGAGAGGTCCCCACCGTGGCGGCGATGCGGTCACCTGCGGGAGCGGGTGCATCGGCCTCTTCGGTCTCTCCGGCCTCTTCCGCCTCATCGACAGTCGGTGCTTCCTCGGCCACGACCGTGGCGGCAACGGCTCCCGTCGCTCGCAACGTGAGCCCGAACGGTTCGTCGCCGTAGTCCTCCAGTGTGAACCGGTGCGGAATGCCGCGCGGCACATCGGCCACGATGGCTGCAACGACCGCCCCCGAAGTCGTGTTGACATCGATCTCGACGGTCACATCGGACGGTCCGGGGTTGCTCACCACCAGGGCCGGAACGAGGTTGCCGTCGTTGACTACCGGGAACTCCCACGTCGTCGCCGGAGCGGTCCCAGGCCAGCTCCCTTCGTCGTCTCCGCCCGAGAGCGCCATCGCGGGGATGACGAGGCCTTCGCTGGTGGTCACGGTCAGCGCGAGATCATCGAGGAACGGCACGATCGCAGTGAGATCCTTGTCAACCCAGCTCCGACCGGGCACGTCGATCGAGGACAGCTCTGCCAGCCCGGCTTCGCCAAACTCGCTGGTGCCGTCGACACTGACCTTGGCGTCTTCCGGAAATGGGTTGAAGAGACGGATGACCAGCGTTCTCCCGTCTCGGGTGGTGCCGCCCGGCAGATACCAGACCTTGGGAACCGAAGCGATACAGCGGTCGCCGGTGAGCAGATTGTCGGCACTCACCATCGCGGCGGCGGTCGCCGGCCCGTCGCTGAATTCGACGAAACCGGGCGTGTCGCCGCGCCGTACGATCTCGGCGACATCCGCAACCTGCGCCCCCGGCCCTGTCATCACAAACGAGCCTTGGTCAGGTTCCTCGTTCGGGATCGGGGACGGCATCGTCAGCGACACGTCGACGGGCACCGCCGAGGCCAGGAGGAACGATGAATCTCGTAGTGCACCCGACGAGACCCACGGGCAATACCAGACGCTCGATCGGGCCGACGCCGTGACGTCCTGATCGACCGGACCCGTGAACGACGGGAGCGGCGGCGGCTCGGGCTCCGGCATCACGACCGTCAAGGCCAGCAACACTGCGATCACGGTGGCGCCGAGAATGCGCTTCACGGGCGATGCCTCCTCCCCCACCCCGACGCCAGCGCCAGCACCGCGAACACCCCGAGCGCCGCCACCGCCTGGGTCCGGCGGCTTCGGTAGGGCCGGAAGTACGCGACGCCCGCGTCCGCTGCCACCTGATTGCCCCATCCGGCCTGGACCCAGGGACCCGGTTCCCAACGTCCACTGGCGCTCTCCCCAACGAATACCCGTTCACCGGGAGCGGGCTCGCCCTGGTATCCGGTGCCGTCGCGGCTCCATGCTTCTCCGCCCTCCGTCAGTACTCGGACCGGGTCGTCGGCCTCGACGAGGAAACTGGTCTTGTTGGCACCTTGCAGTGGTGTCAGGTCGAATTGGGCCTCGAAGACCGCTTCCAGCGGCGTTTCCCCCGTGACGATGATCCAGCGGATGCCGAACGGGGCGAGTGCGGCTCCGGCGCGCCGTGTCTCGCCGTCGATGAGGATCTCGAGTGCCTCCTCGAACATGTCGTCGCCCAGAAGCGGCTCTCCCAGCCGGGCCTCCCACATCTCGGGAAGCGGAGCGGAGACGACCCGGTAGTCGGCTCCCCTCACCTGCCGTGACGTTCCTGGGAGCGTGTCGGCCGGGCCGATGAGCAGGATCCGGGACGTGCCGGGATCCCCTTCACTGACAGCGGTGAATCCCAACGCCGAGCTGAGCGAATCCTGCGGTAGGCCAGCTCTCCCGGGAATGAGCACCAGGGCCACCGTCACGACAACGGCGAGCGCGCCCAGCGCAGCCAGACCTCCAACCAGACGCCTCCACCCGGCAACGAGATCCACCCGACGCACCGCCTCCAGTGAGACCGCGACCACCAGCGACGAGCCGAGCGAGACGAGGGCGAGCCCCAACAACTCGATCTCGCGACCCAATCCGAGATCAGAGGAACGGGCCAGAAATGCCCCGGCCACACCTGCCAGACCTGCCCAAACGGCAAGCTCTCCGAGCAGCCCCGGCGCGCTGACGAGAATCCCGACGACGGCGATCATGATCGCCCAAGGAAGAACCACTCCAGGCTCCCAGTACGCGCTGCCGGCGGTCAGGTACGCCTCCAGGTCGGCGGCGGCGAGCCAGGGAAAGAGAACGGGAATCGCCAAACCGGTGCCTGCCGCCGCAACGCCGAAAGCCCGCCAGACGGCTCCCTCTCTGGGATTGAGCAGCGTCCAGAGGAGCAGCAGACCTGCCGGCACAACGATCAAAGGGGGATCCAGCACCGCGAGCAGGGCGATGACCCATCCGGCAGCGGCGATCCGACCGAGCCTGGCAATCCATCCTGAGGGCCATCGCGCCAGCGGGACACGAAGGGTCCAGGGAAGAACGCCAAGGGCGAGAAGGGTAGACACCCCGGTCCCGGCAGCGATGGCTCGAGCCGCCGGCCCTGCCATCAGAACGGCTCCGGCGAGCATGCCGGGCACCGCCTCGATGCCCCAGGTGCGCGCCAATCGGGTCATGCCCCACACTCCCGACAAAAACGCCGCAACGGTGAGCACGGCGCTGGTGAGCGCCGGGGAATCGAAGAGCGCCACTTGCACCAGGCCGGCGAACCCGATGAACGGCAACAACGGAGACGTCGACCCGAACCCGGCCGGATTCCACCCTCCCGCGTAGGCACCCACCGCGGCCCGTCCAGATTCCGGGAGCGGAAGGCTGAACCCGACCACCGGCCACCCATTGCCCCACACGGCGCGGGTGGCGATCAAGACAAACACGATGGCCGACGCCCCGACGATGAATGCCGGCTGGCGAAGGTCCCGGCCGAATGAGAGGAGACTCAAGCGGTCCTCACCGGAAAGCCGCGCTCGGAGCTTGTCACCGATCTCTTCCGCCAGAGCCTTCAGCTTGGCAGAGCCACGAAGCTGGAAGCGGAACAGTTCGGCATCCCCCACCGCCTTACCCGCCCGGGCTCCGATACGACCACGAATCGTTGATGGCAACCGGAGCAGGTTCCACGCCCAGGCCCGGATCCACGAGAACAGGGTCCACCGGCCGAGGAAGGGCGCGACGAGGGCCTCGAGGAAACCGATGAGGAACGCGAGAGGGATCGCCCACAGCAGCGTCAGCAGGCTGTAGGCCTTGAGCATGCCACGGATCCGGCCCGCCTCTTCTCGCCACGGCTCTGCCTTGGTGGCCCTCTCGGGAAAGAGCACCTCCGATGATGGGACCACAACCACTCTGGCGCCCCTCAACCGGGCTCGCTGGCACAGGTCGATTGCAGCCGCCTGAGGCGCCAGCGCCGGATCAGGCCCTCCCACCCCACAGGCGAGATCCCGCCGAATGAGCATCGAAGCACCGGCGGAGGCGGCTACGTCGCGCACGACGTCGTATTGGCCGTGATCGATCTCATCGGGGTCGAGTCCCGAGTACGGAACCCCGAACACATCGGTGGCGATGCCGACGGAAACGAGCCTCTCGGGATCCTCGGGCCTGACCAGCTTCGACCCGGCGACGGCGGCGCCCGCCCGTTCCGACTCCACCACCAGTGCCTGAAGGGCGTCCGGCCGCGGAAGGGCGCCGGCGCTCACCAGCCACAGGTGGGTCACCGAAGGCTCGAGGCCGTTCAGCAGACTCGGTATGGAGACCGCCCAATCGACCCGTTCTCGATCGGCGGCCCGTCGTCCCTCCCCGCCGGCACCAACGACCACGATGGTGGCCGGGCCGTACACTTGCCGTTGCAGCCGCTCGATCGTCTCGGGCACGGCAGCAGAGTCGCTGGCCAGGACGGCAGCGACGACCGATACGGGAGGCGTGCTCGCGGAACGCGAAGACATGGGAAGCATTCTGGAGGCACCGACCATACACCGCAATCTGCCGACCGTCCTGCTGGCCGGAGGAGTCGGTGGCGCGCTGATGGCGAGGGCGCTGTCACGCTGCCTCACCCCCGACGATCTGACCGTTGTCGTCAACGTTGCCGATGACGATCGGATCTACGGAGTGCACGTCGCGGCCGACCTCGACACCGTCGTCTACACCCTCGCCGGAGTCGAGGGCCCTCACGGCTGGGGCATAGCGGGAGACACGTTCGTTGTCATGGACCAGCTGTCGGACCTCGGGCTCGAGACTGGCTTCCGCCTCGGCGACCGTGATCTCGCCACCTGCCTACGAAGGACCGCCCTCCTCGACAGCGGGGCGACGTTGAGCGCGGCGACGGCCGGACTGTGCGAGTTCCTCGGAGTGAGAGTCACCGTTCTCCCGGCGAGCAACGATCCGGTTCGGACCAAGATCCACACCGCCGGCGGAGAACGACTCGATTTCCAGGAGTACTTCGTGGCGCGCGGCCATCGCGACGAAGTCATCGAGGTCGATTTCGCCGGCGCCGACCGGGCCCAACCCTCTTCCGGAGTGCTCGATGCGATTCGCGCCGCCGGGCTGGTCGTGATCGCCCCCTCGAACCCTCCTCTCTCCATCTGGCCGATCCTCGCGGTGCCGGGAATCCGTGAGGCCGTCGCGATCAAGGACCTCGTCGTCGCCGTCAGCCCGTTGTTCTCAGGAAAGGCACTCAAAGGCCCCGCCGACCGGGTGATGGCATCGCTCGGCCTCCCTCCCGGGAACGGCGGCGTGCTCGCTGCATATGACGGGTTGCTGAGTCACCTCGTCGTCGACCAGGGCGACGTCGATGACGAGAGCCTCTCCGAGCCGGGGCTCACGGTCATCGCCGCCGACACCCGCCTCGGGGACGTCGAAGCGGCGGAGCGTTTCGGCTCGTGGGTCTGCGCCTTGGCGGAAGCCTCGTGAGCGTACGATGGCCACCGACATGACCGCTGAGCTGATACCGCTCGAGGGCATACCCGAGATCGAGGAAGGCGACGACGTGGCCGCCGTCATCCTCGCCTCGGCTGAAGCCTGCGGGGTCGACTGGCGCAGCGGCGATGTCTTGGTGGTCACCCACAAGATCGTCTCGAAGGCGGAAGGCCGCATCGTTTCGGTAGTCAACGACGACGAGTACCGGGACCTGGTCGAACGGGAGGCGGCGACCGTCGTGAGGCGCCGCGGCGACCTGATAATCGCGCAAACGCGACATGGGTTCATCTGCGCCAACGCCGGCGTCGACCGCTCGAACGTCGCCGCCGGCAAAGCAGTGCTCCTCCCCCTCGACCCGGATCGTTCGGCGCACCGAATCCGAACGCGAATCCGCCGTGCCGTCGGCCGGGACGTGCCGGTGATCATATCCGACACCTTCGGTCGGCCCTGGCGGCGCGGACTCACAGATGTCGCGATTGGTGTTTCCGGGATTGCGCCCATCATCGACCTCAGGGGAACGGTCGATGCCTCGGGACGGGAGCTCCGGGTCACCGAGATCGCAATCGCCGACGAGATCGCGGCCGCCGCTGATCTCGTGATGGGAAAGGCGAAGGCCGTACCGGCCGCCATCGTGCGCGGGATCGAATGGCCACTGGGGCCGGGTCGCGCCACCGATCTCGTGCGCTCCGCCCCTGAAGACCTCTTTCGCTGAGACCATGCCGGAGCTCCCCGAGATCGTCGCCTACCTCGAAGCCCTGCAGAAAAGGATCGGCGGCCGGAGGCTCGAAGCGATCCGGATTCGATCCTTCTCGCTCCTGAAGACCGTCGATCCCCCGATCGAGGCCGCGGAGGGACGCTCCGTCGTCAGCCTCGAGCGCATGGGCAAGCGGATCGTCGTCGGCCTGGAGGACGATCTCTTCCTCGTCCTCCACCTCATGGTCGCAGGCCGGCTCCAATGGCACGATGAGCACAAGGCGATCCCCGGCAAGGTCGGGCTGGCGGCTTTCGATTTCGACGTCGGCACACTGCTGCTCACCGAGGCAGGCAGCAAACGTCGTGCCGCGCTGCACCTCATGCAGGGGCGAGATGCGCTGGCAAGCCTCGACCCGGGCGGGCTCGAAATCGTAGAGAGCACCTATGAGACGTTCCGTCGAGGGCTCCTGGCGGAGCGCCACACACTCAAGCGTGCCCTGTGCGATGCCCGGTACCTCTCCGGGGTCGGAGGAGCCATGGCGGACGAGATCCTCCATGCCGCCCGACTCTCCCCGCTCCAGATCAACATCAATCTGTCTGATGAGGAGATCGGCCGTCTCCATGTGGCCGCCCAGGAGACGCTGCAGCGCTGGGTCGAAATCCGGCGGGCCGACACCGGCGACGGGTTCCCCGAGAAGGTCACCGCGTTTCACGCCGAGATGGCCGTTCACGGCAAGTTCCGAGAACCGTGTCCGGTATGCGGCGCGGCGGTGCAGCGGATCGTGTACGCCTCGCGGGAAACCAACTACTGCCCCAGGTGCCAGACCAGGGGAAAGATCCTCGCCGATAGGTCTCTCAGCCGCCTGCTCAAGGACGACTGGCCAAGCCTCGAAGAGCCGGAAAATGGCTGAGGAATCCAACGGCAGGCGCCTGAGGACGACTGAGACATGTCACGGCGCCGGGCGGCCCCGGTAGCGGTCATTCCTCAGCAGTATCCGAGATGGGCTCCAGGGCACCCCGCCGCAGGTCATGATGTCACGCCACGATTGACCGTGCGTAGCGGGGATTCTACGCTCTGCGCAGGCGAGGATGAAGAGCCGGGGGAAACAGGGGGACGCTACTCGTCGATCCCACCCGGCCGGACATGTGCAGGGGGCATTCGAATGGTGGTATCCGACCGCATTCCTCGGGTCGACGTGCTCGGGGTGGGCATCAGCGCCGTCGATCAGAGAGCTGCCATCCAGGAGCTGAGCCGCTGGATCGACGATGACGAGCACCACTACGTCTGCGTCACCGGCGTGCACAGCGTGATGGAATCGCAGGCGGATCCCGAGCTGCTGACGATCCACAATCAATCCGGCCTCACGGTGCCCGACGGGATGCCGATGGTGTGGGCGGGACGCTGGGCCGGTTTCAGGCACATGAACCGCGTCCCCGGGCCCGATCTCATGCCGGCGGTGTGTGCCGAAGGGGTCGATCGCGGCTGGTCTCACTTCTTGTACGGAGGCGCCGAAGGCGTAGCCGATCTCCTCGCCGAACGGCTCCGCCGCAGGGTGCCGGGATTAGAGATCGTCGGAACGTACTGCCCGCCGTTCCGCTCCCTCACCGACGCCGAGGAGGACGAGGTCGTTGCACGCCTCAACGGAAGCGGCGCCGACATCATCTGGATCGGCCTCGGGGCCCCGAAACAGGAGAGGTGGATGCACCGCATGATGCCCCGCCTCTCCGCCAACGCCGTGCTCGGGGTCGGAGCCGCTTTCGACTTCAACGCCGGCCTCCTCCCCCGGGCCCCCGCGCTGATGCAGCGCGCCGGCATGGAGTGGCTCTACCGGCTTCTCAAGGAACCCCGCCGGTTGGCGAGCCGCTATCTGCGCAACAATCCGCGGTTCGTGGTGAGGATCCTGCACCGGCCACCGCGCCCCATGACGCCGGAGCCCCGCCCGACGGGGCCCGACGGCTAACCGCGCTGGGCGCGGAACCAATCCACGGTCCGGCGCAGCCCGTCTTCCAACGAGGTCCACGGCTCCCATCCGAGGACCTTCTTGGCCTTTGTCGGGTCGAGGCAGGAGCGAGCAAGATCCCCTGCCTTGGCGTCCGCGAATCCGGCCGTCACGTTGGCTCCGGTGAACTCGCGCAACAATCGGAAGACCTCGAGTACCGAAGTCTCCCGTCCGGTCCCGATGTTGAGGTACACGCCGCCGCCGCGGGCTGCGGCGCGGACACACGAATCGGTGACATCCTCGACGTAGACGTAGTCGCGGAGCTGGCTCCCGTCGCCAAAGATCACCGGCGGCTCCCCGCGGAGCAGTTTCTCGGTGAAGATCGCCACGACGCCGGCCTCCCCGTGCGGATCCTGCCGGGGCCCGTACACGTTGGCGTATCCGAGCGAGACGAAATCGAGGCCGTTCCCGTCCAGGAAGTAGCGCAAGTAGTCATCGACGATCTTCTTGGCCACCCCGTACGGGGACTGCGGCCGACGCGGCGCCGACTCGGGCGTCGGAAACACGTCGACGTCGCCGAAAGTGGCGCCGCCCGAAGAAGCGAACACCACCCTCTCGGTGCCAGCGTCCACCGCCGCCTTGAGCACATTCACGGTGCCCACGACATTGATCGACGCGTCGGCCATGGGATCCCTCACGGACTTGCGGACATCGATCTGGGCAGCGTGATGGAAGACAACCTCCGGCTTGAACGACCCAACGACGGCGCCGAACCCTTCGTCGCGGATGTCGATCTGGTGAAAGACCACTCCCCCACTGCGTCGGGCCTCGGCGAGACGATCGAGCCTCCCGGTACTCAGATCGTCCACCACGAGAACCTCGACTCCATCGTCCACGAGTCGGTCCACCAGATTTGCCCCGATGAACCCTGCACCGCCTGTCACGAGCGCTCGCGCCGCCATCATCACCTCACTACTCGGATGAGAGCCCAAGCTACCAGCCGGAGATCAAGACGGATCGCGCCATGTGATGGCGGCACGATCGAACGAACGACTGACAATCAGTAGGCGCCCCGACCGCTCAGCACGGCCGGGATCGTCTTCCTCAGCAACTCGAGATCGAGTCGCAGACTCCAGGTATCGATGTACTCCAGGTCCAGGTCGATCCAGGTGTCGAAATCGAGATCGGAGCGCCCGCTCACCTGCCAGATGCACGTGATGCCGGGCTTCGCCGCCAGCCGCCGCCGCGCCTTGGGTGTGTAGGCGGCGACCTCCTCGGGCAGATGAGGACGCGGCCCCACCAGACTCATGCGCCCCGTCAAGACGTGCACCAACTGCGGGAGCTCGTCGAGCGACGAGCGGCGCAGGAAGCGGCCGACCCGCGTGACCCGAGGATCATTGCGGATCTTGAAGATTGGCCCGTCCTGTTCGTTGAGGCGCCACAGGTTCGCCTTCTCTCGATGGGCGTTGGCGCGCATGGAACGGAACTTCATGAATCGGAACAACTCTCCGTTCTGTCCGACCCGGTCCTGCGTGTACAGGAGCCCGCCGCGCGATGTCGTCAGCACCGCGATGGTGATCAGGAGAAACAGCGGTGCCAGCAAGACCAATGCCGTGACGGAGACGATGACGTCGACCGCTCGCTTCGCCGCCAGTTGCCGCTTCGCCGCCGAGAGGTATCCGATGCGCGGCAGCACCGCGACACCATGATCGATGGTAACGACCGGATTGCCGGTTCGCAGATCGATGACCGCGGCAGTACCGGAATCCTCTGCCTCGGTGACTGCTTCAGCCGGATTCGATTCAGGACGAACTCGACCTACCTGAGCAAGATGCCCCACTTCGGCCCGCAACGCCTACCCCCTCGTAGCCCCTGTTTGGCTCACTCCGCCTGGATCCCAAGCCCGTGGGATGCCCAGACAGTGTTCCCCCGGCTACGGTCCGCACACGCCCGCGCGTACCGCGCCGTCTTCTTGAGCCGATGTTAGGCAATCGCTATATCCCACGCAAGGCTATTCCTCATACGCTCGAGGTGAGTAGACACCGTCCATCCCCAGGCTCGAAGCCCTATGGAAACTGCGCCTCGGAAGACCCCCTCGCCTTCTCCGCCGCCGTCGCGAAGGCGTCCGGATCGCCATGTCCTCTTGACCAGCTTGGCCGCTGTGGCTAGAACACTGCAGGCGCGTAGCAGGCCTCACAACGATGCCTCAGTCAGATTCTCCGAGCTAAAGGCCATGCAGAGTGGTGACGATAACCACTCTGGGGAGTGGCCCGGTATGGACGGGTGGAGCGCACCGGTGGAGAGCAAGGTGACGAGCCACAGAAACTCCGTTGTCTCGTGGTCACGCGCCGTCCTGGCAATCGCCCTCGTGACCGGTCTTGTCGCAGCTGTGCCGGGACCCGCCGCGGCGTCGGGCGGCACGTTCATCGACGACGACGACAGCGTGCACGAGGCCGACATCGAGACGATCGCCGCCGCCGGGTTCACCAACGGCTGCAATCCTCCCTACAACGACCACTACTGCCCATCCGATCCGATCACCCGGGGGGAGATAGCGGCCTTTCTGACCCGGGCCCTGTCACTTCCGTCGTCGTCGACGGACCACTTCGACGACGACGAGGACAGCATGTTCGAAAGCGCCATCAACTCGCTGGCCGAGGCAGGCGTGACTCGAGGCTGCAACCCGCCGGCCAACACCGACTACTGCCCCGACGAGAGTGTCACCCGGGGCCAGATGGCGGCGCTGCTCGTACGCGCCTTCGGCTTGACCGACCCCGGCCAGGGCGACTGGTTCACCGACGACGACAGCTCGATCTTCGAAACGGACATCGATCGCCTCCGCCAGGCTGAGATAACCGCCGGATGCAACCCTCCCACCAACTCTCGCTTCTGTCCCAACGACGTAGTCACCCGCGAAGCGATGGCCTCCTTCCTCGTCCGTGCGCTCGAGCTCGACCCGTACTTGCCGCCCACGATCCAGCCTCCTCCTGCGCTCCCTGCTCTTCCCGAGAACTACGACGTCACTTTCGAGCCCGGAGACAACGTCGCCGCCACCGTCGCCGGAGAACCTGCGGGTACGAGCTTCTACTTCGAGCAGGGCATCTACCGCCTCCAGGAGATCACGCCGAAAGACGGGGACATCTTCGTCGGCGAGCCCGGCGCCGTGCTCTCGGGCGCCAAGGTCCTCTCGAGTTTCAGACGCGACGGAGATCTCTGGGTCGCTTCTCGCCAGACGCAGCAACACAGCAACGTGTCACAGGGCGAGGAGTACGGCTACTGCGTAAAGGGGTACGCCGCCTGCGTCTATCCCGAGGACGTCTTCATCGACGACACTCCCCTCCTTCAGGTCTCCAGTAGGTCGCAGGTGACCGCCGGCACGTTTTACTTCGACTACGCCACCGACAGGATCTATCTCGCCGACGACCCGAACGGGCATCTCGTCGAGGCCTCGGCCACCTCCCATGCCTTCACCGGCTCCGCCGATGATGTCCGGATCCAGGGTCTGATCATCGAGAAGTACGCCACTCCGGGAAGGGAAGGCGCCGTCAACGCCCGCATCGGCCGGATCGGCTCGGCCGGGGAGCGCTGGATCATCGCCCGTAACGAGATCCGCTACAACCACGGCTACGCCATCAAGATCGAAGCGGACATGCTCATCCAGGAGAACTACCTGCACGACAACGGCCACATGGGCCTGGGCACCGTGGCCGACAACGTCAGGATCCAATGGAACGAGATCTCCTACAACTGCCGCGCCGGCTTCAAGTGCATGGGGTGGAGCAGCGGCGGCGTCAAACTCGACTTCTCCGACCACGTGATTGTGCGCTGGAACGAGGTCCACCACAACTTCGGGCACGGGATCATGGTGGACTGCGGATCGGTCGATGCCCTGATCGAGCACAACACGGTCTACGACAACGAGGGCATCGGCATCCAGCACGAGATCAGCGGATCGGCGACGATTCGCTGGAACGACGTACGCAACAACGGCTACCCGATCCCCGGGCCCGGCGACGAGCGATACGAATACGAGTTCCAGGGGATATTGATCCTCAACTCCGAGGACAGCGAGGTCTACGAGAACACCCTCGTCGGAAACGCAGACGGGCTCGTCGCCCGTCAGGATCAACGCCCCCGGCTCGAATACGGTGAGGGCCACATCTGCGACGGGTGGTACGACCTCCGCGACGCGAACGTCCACGACAACTACGTCGAGCTCTCCGGTGACGCCACGGCCGGCATCGACCTCTCCGGTATCTCGGACTACTCGTACTTCTGGTCCAAGAACAATCGTTTCGAAGGAAACGACTACGTCATCGACGGTGGTGAGGACCACGCCGTCTTCCGGTGGCTGGAACGGCTCGTGACCGCCGCCCAGTGGGTGGATGCGGGCCAGGACGCCACCGGCACCTTCACGTTCCGCTGAGCCCCGCGCTCGCCTACTGCGTAGGATGTTTCATCCCGATGTCGCATCCTGCGACGGCGAGGTCCGAGCACGTGAGGGTCCTTCAGATCCACACCCACTACCGCGAGCCAGGCGGCGAGGACGCGGTGGTGCGCGCCGAGTGTGATCTTCTCCGATCGGCGGGACACGATGTCGTCGAATGGCGGCGCCACAATCCTGATGGCGCCCTCGCCGCTGCCGTCGCTCTGCTCGGTGCGCCATGGAATCCCGTTCGAGCCCATGAAGCGGCCCGAGCCGCCGCCGAGAGCGCCGCCGACGTGGTACACGTCCACAACCTCTGGTTTGCCACCTCACCGGCTGCGCTGCGCTCTGTGAGACGGGCCACGGCGGCCCCCATCGTCATGACGTTGCACAACTACCGCCTGACGTGCGCCAACGGCCTGCTGCAGCGGGACGGCAACCCGTGCGAGCTGTGTGTCGGCTCGAGCCCCTGGCCGGCGGTTCGTTACCGCTGCTACCACGATTCGCGGGCGAAGTCGGCCGTCGCCGCCGCCACGATCGCGCTCAACCAGCGACTCGGGACCTGGACGGACAACGTCGACCGCTTCCTCACTCTCACCGAGTTCGCCCGCGGCCGCATGATCGCCTCCGGCCTCCCCGCCGCCAAGATCCACGTCAAGCCGAATTTCGTCGCCGATCCGGGAATCCGACCCCATCCCCCTTCAGCGTCGAGAGACATCCTCTTCGTGGGCCGCCTCGCGGCGGAGAAGGGCGTCGCGACACTGCTCGAAGCCTGGCGCCTGGCCGCTCTCGACGACCTTCGCCTCATCATCGTGGGTGGAGGCCCGCTCGAAACGGAGCTGCGCCGAGGAGCCTGCCCTGGAGTCGAGTTCCGTGGCACGGTTCCGAGCGATGAGGTTCGACTCCTGATGCTGTCAGCCCGGGCCCTCGCCTTTCCCTCGGAGTGGTACGAGGGAATGCCGATGACCCTACTCGAGGCTTACGCAGCAGGGCTGCCGGTCATCGCGTCCGATCTCGGGGCGATGAGCGAGATCGTCGCGCCCTTGGGCCGTTCCTGGCTCGTTCCGCCGGCCGACCCGACCGCCTGGGCAGAGTCGCTCTCGGCGCTGCCGAGCGCCACTCCACTCGATGCCGCCGGCACCGCCGCCCGCCGGATCTGGGAAGCTCGCTATTCCCCGGCCCGCGGCCTCGAGCAGCTCCTCGAGGCCTACGCCCTGACCGCCTGATCAGCTCATGGCACCGGCCAGCTCGTGCCGGCGGCGCCGGCGCCGAGGACGGAGACCCTGGGCATCGACGAGCGCGACCAGCAGGGCAAAGAGCATCAGGTTGACGTTGAGCCAAGCCCCGAAGCCGAGGCCGACCAGGTTCTGCAGGATCAACGGAATGGGCAGGATCGCGAACGCCGTGTCGACACGCCTGAGGAGAGAGCGAGCAGACCACACCACCACTCGCAATACCGCGAACATGAACGGCACAAAACCGAGCAAGCCGACACCGACAAGCGCTTCGAGGAACCCGTTGTGGAGGTGGGTGAACTCGTCGGCGTCGATGCTCTTCAGCGCGACGAAACGGCCCCCCACCCCAAAGCCGTATCCGGTGATCGGCTCTGCGAGCCAGGCCTTCATGCCCGCCGCCCAGAAGGTCGTACGGCCGGTCATCGTGTTGAGCGAGCCCTGAACCTGATCCCGTGAGAGCACGTCGATGATCTGCCTGAAGTAGAGACCGCCCAGGGCGACACCGACCGGCGCAATCGCGAGGGTGAAGAGCACTCGGCGGTACAAGAAGAGCAGCACAGCCGTCGAAACCACCCAGATGGCAACCCCTTGGCGGCCCGAGGCGAGCACGGTCGAGAGCGTTCCCATCGCGACCAGGGCGAGCCAGGGACGAGCTCTGGCACGGTCGGCGGCGGTGAAGTAGCTCGCCAGCCCGAACGCCGCCAGCATCGCTCCGATGGCCGAGAAGGCATTCGGCCCGCCGAACGGCGCCACCATGGTCTCATGGAAGAAGAAGCCGCGGCGGCTCAGTTCCTCGGCAAACAGGCTCGGAGCCACGAAGAAGCCGATCAGAGCGACCGCGATGAGGAAACCCTCGAGGTACAGCAAGAGCCCTATCGTGCGCTTGAGCGCGTCGACCGAGTCGGGCCTGGAGAGAATCACCCACACCAGCGACAGGGCCAGCGCCAGCTCCAGGACCTTGCCGGCGGTGACCAGGGGCGCCACCGAATAGGTGACCGAGAGTGCCGCCACCGCCCAGTAGACGCCAAGGGCGAGCATGCCATAACGGTGCATGCGAATCGCCGGGGTCAGGCGGGCGACGGGTGCGAGCATCGGGAGGATGACGAGCAGTGCTGCCAGGGAAAGGGCGGCGCGGGTCAGCGTCTCAGCGACGAAGGGATTCGCCAGCGTGTCTTCCGCCCCGAACCGATCGGCCCGGGCGTGGGTGGTGAGCATGATGAGGATGAGGGCGGCATGCTCGCGCCCCAGTCCCCTGCTGAGCGTCCTCATGCCGGCCGGCAATCCGCGGAATCGCAGGAAGGCCATGGCGAGCGTCCACAACACCGCCGTCCATATCAGACCCTGCATACGTTCCCCGTCCGCCTCGCCAAGGTGCTTGGTGATCGCCCTCGGTCGATGCTAACGATCCACGGCTCGAACGAAGTCGGGCCTGGAGCGTCGTTTCTGCTTCGCCACCTCACACCTTGAAGATGCTGAAGACCGCGTTGAGCCCATGATCCTCCACGGGGACCCGTTGTAGCAACGTACGCGACTCGAGGTCGTAGCGGGCGATGTGCGTCCCGACGCTCTTCCTGAAACCACCCTTGACCCAAGCCACGTTCTCGCGGATCGCAGTCGGCCGCAGCCGCGAAAAGCCCACCCAGACACCGTCCTCGTCGACGTGGATGCCGCGGCACCACCCGAGCTGGGCCCGTTCGTCGCCAATCTCGGTGAGATCCACCACCTCGACGACCTCGAGGCTCTCGGTGTCGGCGATGGCGATCGAACCGTTCACAGCCGTGAAGTAGACGCGGTCGCCGTAGACGAAGCCGTCGTGCACGCGCTCCACCCCGATGTCGATGCGGCGTGAGGGATCTTTGATGGATACCGCGTCCATCTGCTTGAACCGGGTGACCCAGATCTCGTCCCCGAGTTCGAACACGTGATTCGGGTGCGATTCGTAGGGCTTGGTGCTCGCCACCTTCCGGTAGTCGACCTCTCGTGAGAATCGGCTCCAGGGATCGCCCCCGAGCACGTGCCAGCGGTTGATGACGTCGCCCTCCATGGTGATCTCGACCAGCTGGTCGAGGCCCGTGTTGACGACCAGCAAGGTCCCGCTCTCGCGGGGTCGCACATGATGGATATCGTGGAACGACGGCAGTGAGATGTGGCGAACGAGCTCGAAACCCGGGTAGGTGTAAACCAGGATCTCGGTCTGCGTGCTCAAGTACAGCGTGTCGCCCACGAGAGTGCCCTGTTTGAACAGAACCGCAGGTTCCTCGTCGGCGACGAATGCCGGCGGTGACTCGTAGGAGTGGACGGTCGAGGCCCGGCCCGCAGACTCGTCGACCGCCAGGACATGGCCCCGAACGTACTTGTACCAGTGCCCGGCGCCTTCGCCGAGCGCCCGGGGTCGGCGCTGCTGGCCACCCGTCACCAAGAGCGTCATGAGATCCCCCTGTAGAAAGATGCCTACCGAGCGCGAGACCTTAGCGGACCCGGCATTGCACCATGGCCGACGAAACGGGGAACCCAACCCAAATCACGCCATGGGCGGCCCGGGTATTATGCCTCGCCCGGCGCGTCTGCCTCGTCGATCCCCCCGCCGGCACTCGGCGCTCGGACGCCGGATACGCGTCAGGAGGACAGATCTTGTCGCCAGCACCACGGAGATCGGCCGTGCGGTGAGACGTTTTCGAGCCATTCCCGCCGGCCTGGTCGACTCCGGCCTCTCGTCGCTGGCAACGTTCGCTGTCGGCCTCTACGCAGCCACCGTGTGGCGCGACGATCCCGGAACGCTCGGCATCTACGCTCTCTTTCTCGCTGCCTTCCAGATGGCGGCGAGCATCCCCACCCAGGCCCACTTCATCCCGGCCGAGAAGGCGGCGTTGCTGCTCGAAGGACGGCCACGCCTCGTGCTCATGCCCCGCATCGTCCTCCTGGGGCTGCCGTCTTCGGTGGCCGCGGGCCTCGTGGTATCGGCGGCGGCGATCGTCGGAATCGTGAGGGGGCTCCCGCTCTCCGATCAACTGCCCTTCGTGGTGACGGCCACGGCCGCCACCGTTCTCTTCCCAATCCAGCATCACACCCGGCGCCTGCTCCACCTGGCATCGGTCTCGTGGGCGGCGGCCACGGTGTCGGCGCTGCAGTTTCTCGGCGCCATCGGCGGCCTCGGGTTTCTCCGGCTGGTCGATGCACCCACACGCTGGATCCCCATCGGCGCATTGGCCATCGCCAACGGTGTCTCGCTGCTCGGAGGCTTGGCTCTGGGAACGTGGCACCGAAGGCACCATCGAGGCCTCTCCACTCCCGAGCTGGAGCGGGCGAGGGGATCACTCACCTACCAGAGACTGTTCGAGTCCGGCAAGTGGTTGGTCTCGACGGGCATCATGTCCACCGGCAACAACTTCGTCGTCGCCGGTGTGATCACCGTTCTCGCCGGCCCGGCGCCTCTCGGACTCGCCGAAGCAGCGAGGATCGTCGCCCAGCCGATCCTGGTTCTCGCCACCGGTCTCAGTGCCGTGCTCGCCCCGCCCTCGATGGAAGCGGGCCTCCAGCGCAATCGTCATGACGCCCGGCGGGTCGCCCGTGTCTTTCACGGCGTCACCGCCGGCCTCGGGCTGCTCTACCTCGCGGTGGCTGCCGTCGATTGGCCGCTCAACCCACTCGCCAGATTGGTCCCGGCCGCGTACGACGTGTCGTGGCTGGTGGCGGTCAGCATCGTCGCCAACGGCCTCAACGGCGCCGCCTTCCCCGGACGATTCGAGCTGATCGGGGGTGATCGCGAGCGGGATCTCTTCGGGGCCGAGGTCATCGCCAACGTTGCCCAACTCGCGGTCGCCGCTGCCATGGCCTCGATTGGGGCCGACGGCGGTTCGGTCGCCGCTCATGCACGCCCCGCCGGCTTCCTCGTTCTCGGCGCTACCCGGCTGCTCGCCTACCGGCCGCCGCTGGACCGCCACTACGCAGCGGCCGAACCGAGCCCCAGTATGCTCGGCGACTCCCACAGCACGACGGAAGGTTGAAGGCTCGTGCAGACCAAGGAGTTCCCACCCGGCTGGGGCCACCTCTCCGTCCCGATCGGGAGCCGGGCGGAGACCCTCGCCGGCATCGCCATGTACACGCCTGGTTCGTGGCGCGGCATCGTGGCCCAACGTGCCGCCTGGTGGGGAGTGCGGCTCGGCGGCCCCCGCATGCTGCCGGGTCCGCGTCGGGCCTGGGAGCCGCCGATGGACCACGAGACCTGGCACGAGCTTCGATCCCGGCTCGATGAACAGGTCGGCCCCTACGACAGCTGGGCGGCCTACCTGCGGCGCGGAGGGCGCACCGGCCTCCTCCTCCTGCTGCTTCGGAAAGGCACGCCGGTCGGATTCGTCAAGGCGAGGGCCGGAGGCAGCGCTGTCATCGAGAACGAGTTCCGAGCATTGACGGCGGCTCATCGGTCACGGCCGGGTTCTTTCGTCGTCCTCGAGCCACTGGGAAAGGGAGCCTGCGGGGACTGGAGCTATCTGATCAGTGCGCCGCTGCCGCCTCGCCTGCACCACCGCGGCGACGCTGCAGGCCTTCCGAGGGTGCTCGCCGACATTCAGGAAGCGTTGGCATCGCACCCCAAGCACTCCGAGACTCCCGCTCACTGGGCACCGGCACACGGCGACTTCGCCCCCTGGAATCTGCGCCGTATCGCACGGCGCGGGACCTACCTCATCGATTGGGAGGAAGCCGGCTGGGCACCGCCGGGATCGGACATGGTGTACTACGCCGCCTGCGCCTCAGCACTCGGTCGCCCGGTGAGGGGCTTCACGATCGAGCCCGGCGAAGCGGCTCGCTACTGCTGGGCCAAGGTCCGGTCTCGCGTCGACGACCGGCTCGGCCGCGGCGAATCGCTGGCCGCCCTCGACCGTGGCCTCCTCGACGCCCTGGCGCCGGGCGCCGGCTAACCCTTCTCGCCCCGCCGCCACCAGCGAGACCGGAATGTCTCCCCGCGGCGGCGCTGCTCCCGGTTGCGCAGGTGGCGCTCCCAAGCGAGCCTGGTGCGGAACGAGGCGAGCCTCCACAGGTATGGGCCCCGCGTGTCGGGATGCATATATGCCACGAGCCGCTTCGGCGGGAAGATCAGCTTCCACCACCACCGAAAGGCCTCCCCGCGGCGCCCTTTCATGGCGAAGGGGATCCAGTAGCGGGTCCGCACCATGCGCGACATGCCGACGTGTCCCTGCAGCCGGCTGCTCTCCGGCCATGCCATGCTCCACAGGCGCCGTGCCACCACTCCGGTGGCCGGGACCGGCACATCGAGGTCGAGCCAGGACACCACCACCCGCAGTGACTCGTAGGTGTGCAGCGCCAGCCCCTCGCCGCGCACGAAGAGGTCAACGAGGTCCCAGTCCATCTCCGATCCCCGGATCATGCTCGCCACGTCGAAGAAAGACAGGAGAAACGAGAATCGATCCTTCTGGAGGTGGAGCAGGGCCTGCACGAGAGCCATCTCGGGTCCGAGCACCCGGATCTCGGTGCCGCCGGGGACGGCAATGGTGCACGTGGTGTCCCAGATGAGGTCGAGCCGGCGAACCGGGATGCCGAGCTTGATCGGCTCTTGGTGCAGATCGACGGCGACGCCGCTGGGAAGATGGAGGTCGACGCCCTGGACGGCTCCCCCGTCGATCATCGCCTGGATCGTGCCGGCCACGGGGTGATCGGGCTGGAGAAGCGCCACCAGCTCTCCGATTCGGCTGATGTGGCTGGGAGCCACGAACACGTCGACGTCGGCACAGGGACGGAGTCCTTCTCCCGCGTACCAACGAGCCTCGGTGGTCACGCCCTTGAACGCCGCCAGGTCGATCCCGTGGGCGGCCGCCACTGCGTCCACCCGGACCAACTCTCTCCAGAGCATCTGATTCGACACCCGGACCGCCAAACGATGCTGAGCGAGCCCCGAGCTCAGATCCGGTGCAAGAGAGAGACCTTGGGCCTGGGCCGCCTCGTGGAGCAGGCCGAGCATACGGTGCTCGGCCGCCGAGGCGACGAGTTCCGCGGGATCGGCGACGTCGCCCAACGGGCGGCCCGAGGCGAGTTCCAACAGCGCTCGGTGGGGCCTACCCACGAGCGAGGCTCGCCCGAGGTCGTCGCCATGCCCGGCTCGTGGCCATCGTACGGCCCATGTTCGGTCATTCCCTGCTCGATCGCAGCCGTCTCTGCTGCAGGAATGGGGATGATATCGTCTCACATTCTCGGTTTGGCACCGGGAACTAGTGTGGTGCCCACCAGATCGTGGCCAGGGGGACATTCGATGCAGCAGACGGAAATGTACGGGACCATCGAGCCGACGCTGCTGCGCGCCGTCTGGCGCTACCGGTGGCTCGTGCTGGTCACCACGCTGCTCGTCATCCTGGCTGTCTGGGTGTATTCGAACTCGACCGCAGTCGAGGAGTTCCAGGCCGAGGCCTCCATGCAGGTGGAGGATCCTCAATCCTCGATTCTGTTCACCAGCTCACCCAGCACCCGCCGGGAGGAGTATGTGGCAGACCAGGCCGAGATCCTTCGCTCCGGTGACGTTGCCCAGCGTGCCGCCGACATCGCCGGCAAGACCGATTCCTCATTCCCCCACGACACCGAGGACATCCTGACCCGGACCGACATCGTGGTGACCAGCGACGCCGGGTCGGTCATCCTCGTTCGCTTCGTCGCCACCCAGCCTGACTGGGCGACGCTGGGTGCCAACTCCCTCATCGAGGCCTACAAGGAGCTCCTGTCGGACGAGACCGAAGCCAGCTTCGCATCCCGCGTGAAGGTGCTGGACGAGCACATCATCGCGATCGAGAAGGAAGTCGCCGATCTCAACAGCCAAATCAGCAGGCTGTCCGAGCCATCGGAGGCCGCGCTGGAGATCGAGCAGCGTCTCGCAGAGCGCCGAAGTGAGCTGCTGAGCCTCAGCGCGGAGCGTGACCGCACCAACGACCCCACCCGGCTCCAAGCGATCCGAACCGATATCGAGGATCTCACGAAAGAGGTGGCGCTGCTGGAGACGTTCCTCACGTTCGAGGTCGTCGATCCCGACATCGCCGAGCTGCAGCAGAGGCGCAGCCAACTCTTCCAGCAGATCGACGATCTGACGGTGCGCGCCAACGGCATCGTGGTCGACAGCCAGCTCCTGGGCAGCGGAGTCGTCCTCACCAATCCGGCCGTGACCGCACCGCCGCTCGACAGCGGACTCCGCAAGCTCCTCATCGTCGGCGCCTTCCTGGGACTGCTCTCCGGAAGCTCGCTCGCCTACCTGCTCGCGTTGCGTCACCGCACCATCGAGAACCGCAATCAGCCGGAATCGATCTTGCAGGCACCGCTGGTAGCCAGCGTTCCCAACTTCCGGCTCGAGGGCATCAACGCGGTCCTCCCGGTGCGACACGCCCCTCGATCAGCGTCGGCGGAGGCATTCCGGTTCGCGGCCGCCGCGCTCGGCCTTCCGCGCAGCAGCCCGCAGGACAGACCCATGGCGGGCGCCAAGAACGCGGTGATGGTGACCTCTGCGAGCGCCGGAGACGGCAAGACGATCGTCGCCGTCAACACCGCTCTCGCCGCGGCGCGGGAAGGCAAGAGGGTGCTGCTCATCGACGCCGACTTCGGTAACCAGGCCGCCACCGAGTTGCTGGCCCCCGAGATCCGCCCCGAGCGGGGCATGACCGAGGTGGTCGAGACCGGAACCGCTCTGACAGACGCCATCATCCCCATCGAAGGCACCGAGTCCACCGGCTTGCACCTGCTGCCGCGAGGACGGCGCCAGACCACTGCTCCTGAGTTCTTCCGACTCCCTGCGACCCGCGAGTTCCTCACCAAGATCCAGAAGTACTACGACCTCGTGCTCCTCGACGCTCCTCCCATCCTCCAGGTGGCATACTCCAGCACCGTGGCCGGGATGGTGGACAAGATCCTCGTCGTGGTACGGCATCATGGCCCGGCGGCCGAGCTCGAGGATTTGCAGGATCGGCTCGAGTTCATCGGAACCCCCACGATCGGCTACGTCTACAACCTGGCGCCGCTGCGCTACGAGATGACCCGCACCGAAGGCTCGATGAAGGACGTGTTGGGTACGCCCGATCATCCCGACGACGAGGCGTGAACCTCGGGGGCCATCCGCGATGACTGCGGAGGCGTGGCTCACCCTCCTGGTCCTGGCCATCGCCATCTTCGCCATGGTCCGCGATCTGGTGCCGCCGGCGGTGGCGATCCTCGGCGGGACCGTGGTACTCCTCCTCGCCGACGTGATCACGACCGAGGAGGCGTTCTCCGGATTCTCCAATCCGGCCCCGCTGACGATCGCCGTGCTCTACATCCTCGCCGCCGCCGCCGCACGCACCGGGCTGCTCCACCCTCTCGTGGCCTCCACCCTCGGTACGCGCCGCTCGTTGCGTCGCGGCCTGGGACGCCTGCTACCGCCGGTCGCCCTCGCCTCCTCGGTCCTCAACAACACCCCGATCGTCGCCATGCTGGTCCCCGAGGTCGGCAGCTGGGCCTCCCGCCACGGCCAGCAGCCATCACGATTCCTCATGCCCCTCTCGTTCGCCGCGATCCTGGGCGGCACGGTCACCCTGATCGGCACCTCGACCAATCTCGTGGTCTCGGGCCTGCTCGAGGCGGCCGGCCACGAGCCGCTCGGGTTCTTCGAGATCACCAAGGTCGGCCTCCCCATCGCCGTGATCGGAGTCGCCGCCTTGGTGCTGCTGGCCCCCCGCCTGCTGCCCGATCGTCCCTCGACCCAGGACGAGCTCACCGACCGGATGCGTGAGTTCACGGTCGACATGGTCATCGACCCCGGCGGCCCTCTCGACGGCGCCACGGTCGAGGACGCCGGCCTGCGCGATCTCGCCGGGGTGTTCCTGGTCGAGGTCAGCCGAGGTGACGAGACCATCGTTCCCGTTTCCCCGACGACCCGCCTCCACGGTGACGACTCACTGCGATTCGCGGGAAGGGCAGGCGACGTCGTCGACCTCCACACGATGCGAGGCCTGCGGTCCGGCGCGGAGAACCAGATGCGCCGATTCGACCTTGAGCGCTCCAATTTCTTCGAGGCCGTTGTCGGGGCAACGTCGCCGCTGATCGGGAAGACGCTCAAGGAGGCCGGGTTCCGCGGCCGCTACGGCGGTGCGGTGATCGCCGTGCACCGAGCCGGCCAGCGAGTGGACGCCAAGCTCGGCGAGGTGCCGCTGCGCGTCGGCGACACGCTGGTGGTGCTGAGCGACGAGGGATTCCGCGATCGATGGATCGACCGCGGCGACTTCCTGCTCGTATCGCGGCTGGGTGCCTCCCCCGTGGTCGCCTCCACCAAGCGGCCGCTGGCGGCGGCGATCCTGCTGGGGGTGGTGTTGCTTGCCGCCACCGGGACGGTGTCGGTGCTCAAGGCCGCCCTGCTCGGCGCCCTCGCCGTGCTCGGATTGCGCATCCTCCGACCCGGCGAGGCGCGAAGCGCCATCGATCTCGACGTCGTGCTGCTCATCGCCGGCGGCTTCGGCATGGCCGCCGCCATGGAGAAGTCCGGCCTGGCGGAGACGATTGCGACGGGCCTGGTCGACACGTTCGGGACACTTGGCAGCATCGGGGGCCTGCTCGGCATCGTGCTGGCGACGATCCTCCTCACCGAGACGGTCTCGAACACCGCCGCCGCCCTCATCGTCTTCCCGATCGCTGCGTCGGCGGCCGACGCCCTCGGCTTCGATCTGCGCGGGGTCGCCATCGCAGTGGCGGTGGCGGCTTCGGCCTCGTTCCTGACGCCCGTCGGCTACCAGACGAACGTGATGGTGTACGGCCCCGGCGGCTACCGCTACACCGACTACTCACGGTTGGGGGCGCCGCTCACCCTGCTCGCGATCACGGGAATCCTGGTCTTGGTTCCCCTCTTCTGGCCCCTCTGAGGGCTGTTCCAGCCGCGGCGTCGGGCGCCAACTCTCGAAGGCGAGCCCGATCGACAGCGCCAGCGTCGCCGACAGGAGCGGCTCCTCGACAAGCTCGTCGATCTCGAAGCTGCCGCCGCCTCGGGCGAGCAGTCGACGGCAACCGAAACCGTGCACAGCAGCGACCGCAGCGACACAAGAACTCACACCAACCGCCGGAGCCCTGCGCCAACGTCCACGCCGGCGGCACCCCAGAGAGGCCTTGCTGTACGAGCCTGGCTAATCCGGCGTCCCGATCGTGGCGGAAGCATCGAAGCATGCCGCCACCGATACTGAACGATCCATGCGCTGAATGCACAACAGCCACCGCGAGGGCGACTCGCGCCGCGACGGCGGGGGCAGGTTGCCGCGATTCGGACCGCGATCCATACCACGACGATGGTCGCTCCCATTGCCGCGGCCAGCACCCAATTCCCTAAGTCGATCAGGCCGAGCGACCGATACTCGGCGAGAGCCAGGATGAGGATGAGGTCGATGACGAGGGCCAACGCCAGGACGACGAGTGCGCTCCTGCGGGCGTCTTCGCCCGGCCACAGGGGTCGAACGCTCGAACAGACCACGGACACATCGAGTCGTCGGCCATCTGACTCCTCGTATAACCTGGCCCCGGACCCCCAGCGACAGGCCGTGCCGTGACCAGGAACCGATCAACGCACCGCCCGAAGGCGGCTTCAAGCCTCCCGCTGGCAGGCGTCGCCATTGCCGCGCTCGCCCTCGTCGCTGCCACCGTCCTGGCAACCACGCCCGCCGAGGCTACGGTGACCTGTGGATCGGTGTCGGTTGCCCAAGGGTCCTCGGCCACCAAGTCCATCAGTGTCTCGGCAGATGGCGGTTCTGTGCTCGCGATCACCGGCTCGTCGGGTGACATCACGAACAGCGGGCTGAGCCCTGCCTCCGGCACGGGGAACTGGTCGTCCTCGATCACGGTCTCGGCGGGCGCCACCGCCTCGGGAACAGGATCGGTCTCGATCCAGCAGATGACCACCGGGGCCGATCCCAAGACGTTCAACTGCACCCTGAGCGTCACCATCACTCCGACCACCACGACGACGACCACCACTTCGACGACCACCACTACGACCACGACCCGGCCGCCGACGACCACGACGACCCAGCCCCCCACCACGACCACCTCCACAACGACGACCACGGTCCCCGACACCACCACCACCAGCTCCACCACCACCACTACCAGCTCGACGACCACCACCACTACCAGCTCGACGACCACCACCAGCTCCACCACGCTGCCGCCGTTCGCGGTGACCACCGTGCCCGGGGGCACCGCTCTCGGGGAACCCGACGGCAACGGAGGGACCGACTTCCTCTCGGAGAACTGGTGGTGGCTCACCATCATCGGCCTGGTGCTCGTCGCCCTCATCGCTTCCGTTGCCGTGTTGCGGCCTGATATCCCCGGCTTCGGTGGCCGAGTTCGCGCCGCCGGTCCTGCGACCGCCACCCGACGCCGGTCCGATGGGCGCCCGGCGCGGCGCGGCCTCGGCCGGTGGATCGGCGACACCGTCTCGCCGAGTCGTTTCTCCTCCCGGCCCGCTCAAGTCAAGGGCCCGACGGTGAGTCAACGGGTTCGCCAGTCCAAGGTGGCTCAGGGCATCGAAGAGAAGGTGGCCCACCCAAGGGTGAGGCGGCCCTCGCTCTGGCAACGCTTCCGGAACGCCCGCATCTTCGATCGATTCCGCGACTCCGAAGTGGTCGATTCGATTCGGGCACGGACCTCAGCGCGTCGGGTCCGCCAGAACATCAAGCGCCGCCGACGCTGATTTCCGGCACCGCGCTCCGTTCCCTATCGTCGAGGACGCGCCAATCGGACCTCACCTGAGTGCAGCGTCACACGACCAGATACCGTCTCCACGACGAGCCCCCCGTCGGCCGCAACGTCCACGGCGAGCCCCGTCCCGCCGGGATCCCACGCCACCTCGCTGCCCACGGTGACACACGCCTGCCGGTACTCGTCGCGTTCCCAGTCGGGGCTCTCGAAGCGCAAGAGCGCCCTTCCCGCCCACGATTCCGCCAGCGATCGGGCGGCGTCAGGGCCTGGATCCTCCGGAACGAGGCCGGCGGCCCCTTCCGGTGGCTCGAGCCACCACAGGTTGACCCCGCAGCCGCACACCACCACCTCCGAATCCGCCTCGACCAGGATTCCCCCCACCTTTCCCCAGACCGTCACGAGGTCATTCGGCCACTTGAGCCCGGTCTCAACGCCGAAGATCTCGCTCACGGCGTCGCGCACCGCCAGCCCGATCATCAGCGGCATGGCGCTGCACACTCGGCGGAGATCGGCCGGCACCGCCAGAGAAGAGAACATCGCCCGAGGTGCCTGCCACCACTCGCGGCCTGATCGACCACGACCGGCCAATTGCCGCTCGGCAACCACGAGCACCGGCCGCTCACCGTCGCTCTCCCGGAACGCCTCCAGGGCTCGGTCCTGGGTCGAAGCGACTTCTGGCAGGACGATCGTCGCGTAAGGTGTAGCCATCTCGCCGGTTCGTGAGTCAGAGATACACAGGCGCTGCGAGCATACCGGAGATCCCACCGTGAGCACGGACGAACAGATCGAGCACCTGCGCCGCTTGCGCCAGGAGGCGATGGAACCTGCCAGCCGGCGTGCAGTCGATCGCCAGCACGACGCCGGGAAGATGACGGCGCGAGAGCGAATCGACCTCCTCTTGGACAAGGGCTCCTTCCAGGAACTCGACATGTTCACCAGGCATCAGGCGAGCGGCTTCGGCATCGAAGCCCGCCGGCCCCTCGGAGACGCCGTCATCACCGGCTGGGGTACCGTCGACGGCCGAACCGTCTTCGTCTTCGCCGAGGACTTCACTGCCTTCGGAGGCAGCCTCGGCGAGGTCGTCGCCGACAAGATCTGCAAGATCATCGACCTCGCCCTCGACACCGGGGCCCCACTCATCGCCCTCAAGGACTCCGGCGGCGCCCGGATCCAAGAAGGCGTCGTCGCCCTGGACGGATACGGGCGGATCTTCGAGCGCAACGTCCGGGCATCCGGCGTCATCCCCCAGATCTCCGTCATCATGGGTCCCTGCGCCGGCGGCGCCGTCTACTCGCCCGCCATCACTGATTTTGTGTACCAGGTCGAGGAGACCTCCCACCTCTTCATCACCGGCCCCGACGTGATCAAGGCCGTCACCGGCGAGGAGGTCACTTTCGAGCAGCTCGGCGGCGCCCACACCCATGCCAGCAACTCCGGGGTGACCCATTTCGTGACGGCGACCGGCCGCGTTGCGCTCGAGGAGATCCGCTACCTCCTGTCGTTCCTGCCGAGCAACAACATGGAGGTGCCCCCCTACTTCACTCCGCTCGACCCGTCTGATCGCATGGAGGAAGCACTCACCGAGATCATCCCGACCTCGGCGAACCAGCCCTACGACGTCGTCGACCTGGTCGAGATGATCGTCGACGACGGCGAGTTCTATCAGGTGCACGAGCACTTCGCCGAGAACATCGTGGTCGGCCTCGCTCGCCTCGACGGCTACTCCGTCGGCATCGTCGGCAACCAGCCTTCCGTCCTCGCCGGCACCCTCGACATCTCGGCGTCGGTCAAGGCAGCGCGCTTCATCCGGTTCTGTGACGCGTTCAACATCCCCGTCGTCAGCTTCGTGGACGTCCCCGGCTTCCTCCCCGGCGTTGACCAGGAGCACAACGGAATCATCCGCCACGGAGCCAAGCTCCTCTACGCCTACGCCGAGGCCACCGTTCCCAAGGTGACGGTCATCACGAGAAAGGCCTACGGGGGCGCATACATAGTGATGAACTCCCGTGCTCTGCGAGCCGACGTCGTTTTCGCGTGGCCCACCGCTCAGATCGCAGTCATGGGCGCCCAAGGGGCGGTCAACGTCATCCACCGGCGCGACATCGCCGCCGCCGCCGATTCCGAAGCGAAGCGTCGGGAGTTGATCACCGAGTATGAGGAGCGATTCAACAATCCGTACCTGGCGGCCGAGCGTGGTTTGGTCGACGATGTGATCGAGCCGCGCGAGACACGACCGCGCCTGATCCGAGTCCTCGAGATGCTCCGCACCAAGCGGGAGTCGATGCCGCCAAGGAAGCATGGGAACATCCCCCTGTGATGTGTACCGCACCGGACACGCCAGCCGGACTCGCTGCCTCGGACCCCCCTTCTAGGATGCGCTCGTGGAATCCATCCTGATCGCCAACCGCGGTGAGATCGCCGTTCGTGTGATTCGCGCTGCTCGCGAGCTGGGCCTCCGCACGATCACCGTCTACTCCGAACTCGACCGGGATTCGGTCCACGTCGAACTAGCCGATGAAGCCTGGAACATCGGTCCCCCACCGGCTTCCGAGTCATATCTCAACGCCGCCAGGATCATCGAGGTAGCCCGCGCCGCCAAAGCCTCGGCGGTGCATCCCGGTTACGGCTTCCTCGCCGAGAACGCTGGTTTCGCAACCGCCGTTATCGACGCCGGGCTCATCTGGGTCGGACCGCCGCCGGAAGCCATCGCAGCCATGGGCGACAAGATCGCGTCCCGGCGAGCCGCCGATGCGGCCGGGGTTCCCAGCGTTCCCGGCACTCTGGATCCCGTCTCCGACGTCGACGCGGCACGAGCTTTCGCCGCTGCCCACGGCTACCCGATCGCCGTCAAGGCCGCCCACGGCGGTGGCGGCAAGGGATTGCGGGTGATCTTCGAGGAAGCCGGCCTCGAAGAAGGATTCCATGGCGCACGGCGCGAGGCCGATGCGTACTTCGCCAATCCCGAGGTCTACGTGGAGCGATACCTCGATCATGCTCGCCACGTCGAGGCCCAGGTTATCTTCGACACCCACGGCAATGGCGTTTTCCTCGGCGAACGCGACTGCTCGATGCAGCGGCGTCACCAGAAGCTCATCGAGGAGACACCAGCCCCCGGCCTGTCCGAGGAGCAGCGGCAGGCACTGGCGCACGATGCCCTGGCGGTGGCGAGGGCAACCAACTACGTCAGCGCCGGGACAGTGGAGTTCCTCATCGATCAGGACGGCTCGCACTACTTCCTCGAGATGAACACCCGGATCCAGGTCGAGCACACGATCACGGAGATGGTCACCGGCATCGATCTCGTCAAGGAACAGATCCGCGTCGCGGGGGGCGAAGCGCTCTCACCGGATCCGGTCGAGCCACGGGGCCACGCCATCGAGTTCCGGATCAACGCCGAGAACCCGG
>Ga0315545_1000607_pt1 | contig 37583 bp, 29 predicted proteins | sample SalMarSW160210MG_FD_203096 | JGI IMG/M metagenome (GOLD analysis project Ga0315545, IMG submission 203096) | Salt marsh sediment microbial communities from the Plum Island Ecosystem LTER, Massachusetts, United States - Salt Marsh Sediment SW1602-10 ...
CGGCTTGATTTCCTCTGAATGTCTCACCGGTTCCGTCGTTTACGTCGTTAAAATTATCGCCGAAGTACACATCATGCGAGATGGCGAAATCTCCCGGCTTCCAGGAGATGGTAACCCACGTATCCGGATGCATGGCTCCATCCTCTGGACTCGGCTCCTTGGCTATTTCAGCATTTACAACCCCTATCTGCACATTGTCGATGTAAAGAGTTCCAGTGGTACCGGCAGCCGAATCGGCGGAAATTAGCACGCGCCCGATGGTGGTGAGGTTGGCATTCTCGAGAGTAGCGATCACCGTGTCGTTAAGGGTGATGATAACTTCGCCACCTACCAGCTCCACTACCACGTTGTTGTACTCCGCTGCTACTATAGCTGAGCCGGCGATGTCGGTCCAGCCAGGCCAGCCGCCATCTACGGAATTGGCATGGATCATGGGGCCACCCCAACTGTAGACATCGATATAGGCGCTGGTGTCCGCGTCGTCGACCTGGATGTGGAAATTGAAGTTTTCACCCATCTTGAAGTCGCAGGAGACCCTCGTCTCATCCTCAACGGCCCGGGAGATACCCGACCGCGCCCAGTCAACGGCCTGCTCACCGGCGATGAGAACCTCGTTGTCTACAATTTTGCTCTCAATGGTCCCATCACTCTGAGTCGCCCAATCGTTCCCTAAATCGCCATTGGGTCTATTGAAGTCGTCCCTGAAACCTGCTCCCCAAGCGTTGGCAACCGAGAGCATAAGAACAATCATCGTGAAACTTTGTATCTTACCCATCTTACTTCCTCCTGAAAAAAGAGTTAAAATGATTACGAATTATATTTTAGCCATACACCAAAACATATATTGTTTATTGGGATTGCCTGTTTCCAATTCAGCATTGAAAAAGAAGATCTAAAATGCAGCCTCCTTCCTTTTTAACGCAAAATCCACAGTAACCTAATTAAGCGTACAAAACTACACCAAGCATATTTATACCAAATTGCCTATCTTCCCGTCAAGAGAAATCTCTGGGATTACGAGTGCTTTTTTCCAACAAGATTATGCAAAAAAGCGCCGCTCGTTTATTTATGCTCTTGTGCACTTATGCTCTATTTATCTTTTCACGAACAGACTGCCCTGCCCTTTTATCAAGTCGCTGAAACTGGTCGTCGGAGGAACTTCCTGCTCACCCGGCCGCTTATCGTTTTTTGTCCCAGCGTCGCCCATCGATATCCAACTTTCAAACTATACAATACCCTAAACTCGCCATTTCAGTCAAACTGAATTTACACAATACGAACTATGCTTCACGCTTGACGAAGTACGAGCATCAAGTATCGCTTGTCCGCCGTAGCTTTTGCGAAGGCGGAAGAATCGAGCATCCAATATCAAGCACCTGATTGCTTATAACTCAGGCCAGACTTTGTCCAAGCTCATACGCTTCTTGCAAACGCTCGGCTTTCCGGCGAATCTCTCCCTTCCCGCTGACACCGGGCACAACTATCTTGCCGACAAGATTCATTTGCAGATAATCAAAACATTTTTCAAAAAATTCAACGACAGGCCTGGCCGTTTCAGGGTCATCTTCCTCGAACGGAACCGCTATCACCGCAGATTTGCCCCGAATCTTTTCTCTGTTTTGGGGGCAGTTAAAGTACACAAAGCGGTCAATGAAGGCCTTCATCAGGGCGGTCGGCCCATACCAATATACCGGCGTGCCGAAGATTATAATATCGCTTTGAATAATCCTCGGATAGACAGCCTGCATATCATCGTTCTTGTTACAATCTTTGCCCTCCCAGCATACGTGACATCCGTCGCATTCTCTTATAGTTAAATCACTCAAAAAAAGCTCATCCACTAAAGCCCCCTTTGCTCGTGCTCCTTCTGCTATTTTCGAAACCAGTATATGCGTATTTCCGTTCCTGCGTGGACTTCCTACAACTGCAAGTATTCTCTTCATAATAAGACTTTCCAAATCTTCGGCTTTGTGTATTTAACAAATATCTTTTCTTTATAATTTTTCCGGCACCTTCCACCGCGTCGAACATTTCGGACAGCGCACAATCTTTCCGACATTTTCTTTGGCCGTTTTAATCTTCTGCCCACAGATACAACTGTAACGAATGAACTCCTCCTTTGGCTTCTCCGTCTCCGGCGGTATCGTTTCCAGCCGGGCCTTTTCTGTCTCCGATTTTCCCCATACTTGCTGCCAGTATGCCATATCCCTTCTTCGCTCTTTAGGTATCTGCCTTTTCTCGAAGCCGAGCAGGTCCAGAAGCGACTTCTCGTCCCGCAGCATTACAATATACTTTTTCTTGAGCATTATAATCGCGAGCACAAATCCCGCCAAAAAACCGCTTATATGAGCGTCATAAGCAACGCCACTCAGTTGGTTTCTGCTTAGTACGGCCCCGAGGACGTCGAAAGCAAACCACAGCAAAATCATCCAGTAACCCGAAACACTGAATCGCACCGGGTAATAGATTAACAAAAAGAAACAGCTTATCGAATTCTCCGGGAAGAACACAAGATACATTCCGACAATACCGTTTATTGCCGCACTGGCCCCGATCATCGAGCCGCCTACAAATATCAGGTGTGTAATTGCCGCTATCATGCCAAGGCCCACATATACCGGCAGATAAAGTACATTGCCAAGCTTCGAGCAGACAGCGTTACCGAACAGCCAGAGGAAAATCATATTCCCGAACAGATGAAGCAGCCCCCCATGCAGCCACATATATCCGAAGATACCTTTTATTCCCCATCCCCTCAGCACAAGCTGGGCCAGAATCCCCTTCTCCATATACTCGTTCAAAGTTCCACCATGGTATATGAACTGATTGATTTCCACCACCAGCAGAGCGAATATCACAATCACCACCAGGACCAACAGCCGGTTCACAACCGGCGGATGGTCAAATGGAACATCTACGCGATAAGGAATAAACACATCAAAGACTCCTTAAAAACTATGCCATCCGAACGAGTTGTTAAACAATTTCACTAATAAATGTCACACTCGAAAGCAGCTTTCGCATACACTCCGGTCATCGCTTTTTTCGCTTTTGCCTTTTGCTCTCGCTCCTATCTTTTCACGAACAGACTGCCCGGCAGTTGCTTTATCAGGCCCTTGAGCCTCAGCGATACCAGGCCTGCATTAACACTTCCCGCCTCCAAATCGGTGTCCGCGATTATTTCTTCTATGTGCGACGGCTCTTTATTCAGGCATTCATAAATCGTCTTTTCAGGCCCGCTCAGCTTCAATGCTTTTATGTCGAACAACGGTGTCTCTACTCTGTCACTCGCCTTTTCCGCAGCCGTACTCACGTGGTCTTCTAATTGTTCGCCGATATACCCCAGCCCTTCCATTACGTCCTCAACGGATTCTATCAGCTTCGCCCCCTGTTTTAGCAGTTGATGTGTGCCCTTACTCAACGGCGAATCAATCTTCCCCGGCACCGCCATCACCTCCCGATTATTTTCCAGCGCAGCCCTTGCGGTAATCAAAGCCCCCGAGCGCAGCCCCGCCTCGACAACAATCGTCCCTAACGACAATCCCGCTATGATTCTATTACGTGGCGGGAAGTTCTCCGACAACGGCTCATACCCCAACGGCAATTCGCTGATGCAGGCGCCGGATTCGGCTATAAGCTCAAACAGCTTTTTATTTTCCGGCGGAAAAACACCTGCCAGCCCACAGCCCTGGACTGCAATTGTCCGCCCGCCCGCTGATAACGCACCCTGATGTGCGGCGGAGTCTATTCCGCGGGCCATTCCCGAACAAATAGTAAAGCCGGCCGAGCTTAAAAAATGTGCAAGTCGTGAAGACTGCTCCTGCCCGTACAAACTGCAGAGCCGCGAGCCCACTATTGAAATCGCCAAATTGTCTTCTCGTCTCAGACTCCCTTTTATGTAAAGAACCGGCGGAGGGTCGTAAATCTGTTTCAATGCAGGCGGATATCGTTTATCGTCGATATTGATTATCCAGATGTCGAGCTTCTCTGCCAATTCCAGCTCGGCGCTAACATCGAATTTACCTCGTGATGCAGCAATCCGCTCAGCGGTTTTGAAACCCACTCCGTTAATTTTGGCTAATTCACTGACCGAAGCGCCCAACGCCCTGTCCGCTGAGCCGAAATGTTTTATCAGCTTTGCGAAAGTTGTCGGGCCGACACTTTCAGCTCTGATTAATCTGAGCCATTTTTCAATATCAGAAGAATTGGGCTGCGATTTTGCCATCATTTAGTTTCCCGGAAAACAGAGATTATAAAGCCGCCGTCACCCGCCCACTCGGCTCCGCTCAGGGCCGGCTCCAAACAGACACAAACCTCAAAGACCCATATTTAACCACGAAGAACGCTAAGGCACAAAGAAAAATCAACCACTGTTTTCCGACAATTGCCCAAACAATAAGCGAATCCTTCAAAAATGTCGGGTTTTTCCCTTGACTGAAAGATGGTTAATTTGGTACAAATAGGGTAGGTAATGCTTGCGCTTCGCTGTGAGGAGTGTGCGTTTCAATTGACTGCCTATATTGGGATTTTTAAAGGAAGGAGGCAGTGTCAAATCGCAGGAACTCATCCTGTGCAAGTATGAAATAGGTGTCGTGAGTATGAAAATTATTATCGGTCGTTGTTACGTAAAGTTTTTTACAGGATTATTATTATGTGCAGAAAATTAATTTATTTAGTTCCTGTTGCGGAAAGAGTATTTGTCATTCCCGCGAAAGCGGGAATCCAGTTTTCCGCTCTGGACCCCTGCTTTCGCAGGGGTGACATCGTCGATTTTCTTTTTCCGCAACAGATAGTATTTAGTCTCTTTTGTTTTAGTGTTGGTAGATAAGTGAAAGTAAATCGAGTTAAGTCGCAGAGCGACTGATAGTAAGGAGAAAGTATTATGAGAACTCGAATAATCTGGTTGACAGCAGTTTTGTTGATAGGATTCATCGGATTCAGTCCAGGCCACGCCCAGGAAGTCGAGAATCTGCTGGATAACGGCGGCTTTGAAACCGGTGACATGTCGTCATGGAGCACATATGGTCCCGTTACCTCGGAAGTGGTTCAAGTATTAGTGGGCGCAGCGGTTCCCGAAGCCCCGATTGAGGGAAGATATTGTCTGCATCTCGAGGTTGCCGAAGCAGGTGTAAATTTCTGGGATGCCGGCCTACAGCACTCAGGCCATGTTTTTGAAGAAGGCAAGAAATACACTCTTTCGGCCTTTGTCAAATGCAATGAAGGTGAGCTGAATATCAATTTCAAGCCGGAACTGGGACAAGACCCTTGGACGGGATATGGTTCGCAGGCATTCACTATGACTGAAGAATGGACAGAATTTAGCGTAACAACTCCCGTTTTTACTGAGGATGTCAGTCCTGCAACCATCACATTCCATATACAGTATGCTCCCGGTGATTTCTGGATGGATGGCGTGAGATGGTACGAAGGCGACTATGTCCCACCTGCTTTCAAAAAAATACTTACGGCTGCGGACCCCATTCCTGAAGACGGCGCCGTTGACGTACCTCGCGATATGGCACTGAGCTGGGGACCGGGCCCGTACGCCGAGGCGCACAATGTTTACTTCGGCGACAATTTTGACGATGTCAATAATGCCGATACCACCAATACGCGGGACGTGCTGGTCAGCAAAGGCCAGACCGCGACCACGTACGACCCGGAGGGGCTTCTCGAATTCAGCCAGACCTATTACTGGCGTATCGATGAAGTCAATGCGCCGCCGGATTCCACCGTCTTCAAGGGAGACGTCTGGAGCTGTACGGTTGAGCCTTATGCCTATCCGATCGCGAATATCACAGCCACGGCTTCCAGCTCTAACTCCGCAGCTATGGGGCCTGCGAAAACCATTGATGGCTCCGGACTCAACGCCGGTAACCAGCACTCAGTAGAACCGACGGATATGTGGCTCAGCAGCGCCACCGGTCCTCAGCCGACCTGGATACAGTATGAGTTCGACAGGGCCTACAAACTCCTGGAAATGTGGGTCTGGAACTCGAATCAGTTGCTTGAGTCTCTTTTCGGTCTTGGAGCGAAGGACGTTACGGTTGAGCACTCTGAAGATGGCATTAACTGGACATCGCTGGGTGATGTTGAATTCGCCCGGGCTCCCGGCTCGGCTGATTACGCCCACGATACAACCGTCGATATGGCCGGTGCCTTGGCAAAGTATGTCAGGCTTACCATCAACAGTAACTGGGCCGGACTGTTGCCCCAATACGGCTTGAGTGAAGTCCTGTTCTTCTACATTCCTGTCCAGGCAAGAGAACCCAAACCGATTTCAGGGGGCAAAGGTGTAGAGCGGAATGTCGTCCTTGATTGGCGGGCTGGAAGAGAGGCCGCCTCGCACGAAGTCTCCTTCAGCAGTGATAAGGATGCCGTAATCAACGGTACCGCTCCTGTCGAAATGGCGACTGAAAGCCGCTATGAGCCCGGCCTTCTTGATTTTGGACAGACGTACTACTGGAAGATTAATGAGGTCAATGATACAGCGAGCCCCTCTTCCTGGGAAGGTGACCTCTGGAACTTTTCCACCATAGAGTACCTTGTTATTGAGGATTTTGAAGGCTACGACAGCGGCGACAACCAGATATGGTTCGCATGGCACGACGGACTTGGCTACGGCACACCCGGTACTGAACCATACTTTGCCGGTAACGGGACAGGAGCCGCTGTAGGTGACGAAACAACAGATTCTTACACCGAGGAAATTATCGTTCACGGAGGAAACCAGGCGATGCCTTTATTCTATGACAACAATCAGCAGGGCAAATTCAAGTATTCAGAAGCAGAGCTGACCTTGAGTGACACACGAAACTGGACAGAGGGGGGCGCTACGGAGTTGTCACTGTGGTTCCACGGAGAACCGGACAATGCTCCTGAGCGGATGTATGTTGCTCTCAATGGTAACGCGATAGTTTATAACGACAATCCCGATGCAGCGCTGATAACTAACTGGACCCAATGGAATATCGACCTGTCCGCCCCAGGCGGATTTGCAGACCAGGGCGTGAACCTCACTAATGTCAACACAATCGCTATTGGTTTCGGTAACAAGACCAATCCGGCCGCAGGCGGTTCTGGTAAGATGTACTTTGATGATATTGCGGTCGGCCATCCCATAAAGGTCGAAATCGACACCCGAAATATACTGGCTAACGGCGGCTTTGAGGATGGTGTTGCTGACCCGTGGAGCACTTATGGTGATGCTACCCTGGAAGTGGTTCAGGAGTTGGTCGGAGCAGCGGTTCCCGAGGCTCCGATTGAGGGAGGCTCGTGTCTGCATATTGTGGTTCCCGAAGCAGGTGCAAATTTCTGGGATGCCGGTCTACAGCACGCAGGACATGTTTTTGAAGCAGGCAAGCAGTACACTCTTTCGGCCTTTCTCAAGTGCAGTCAGGGTACAATGGATATCAATTTCAAACCGGAACTGGCAGAAGACCCATGGTCGGGATATGGTGAGCAGTCCTTCACCATGACCGACCAATGGGCAGAGTACAGCGTAACAACTCCTGTTTTTGATGCGGACGTCAGTCCGGGTTGCATCACATTCCACATAGCTTATGCACCTGGTGATTTCTGGATAGATGATGTAAGATTTTACGAAGGCGACTATGTCCCACTTGATTTAGGAAATTGATGTGAGGCTAATTAGATTCCCACTCCTTCGACCTTACTCAGGACAAGTTTAGTGAGAAGGACGTCAGGTGTTGTATTAGTTCGGGGCCTATACCGATTGATTCGGTATAGGCCCCTTTTAATTGATTATTTTCGAGATTGTATTGCTCTGCGAAGTACTTATTACTCAGCGAAGAATGAATTTTCCGTTCTATTTGAAGTTATTGAGAAGGGATGCAATAATTTGAGAGATTTTCCTTGACGGGAAGGCCGTTTATTTGTTATAAATAAATTGATTAAACATGGGGATTTAGGTCTCCACAGAGGCTGAATTCCTGTTTTTTCAGTTGAGTTAGCTTAGAACGTACAGGGTCGTAATTGGAACTTTACACTCTTCAAGCTGAAAAATTTAACGTTTTAATTAACGGCTCATATTGAGATTTTGCCTGTCTCGGCATGGCCGAGCCACGACGGAAAGGAAGGAGGTGGTGTCAGGTCGCGATTGAATCTATCCCGGGCAGGTATGCACAAATGTAGGGGAGGGAGAAGCATTATCAATTGTTTTATTTGTAGGAGGACTATTATGTTTCGAAAAATGAAATGGTTTGTTGCCATGTTGTTGGTCTTAGGCATCTGCACAGATGCAGCTCTAGCGGAATTGATTGGCTATTGGCCATTCGATGAAGGCCAGGGAACCGAGACCGCCGACATCACGGGAAACGGGAATGATGGAACGTTTAATGGTAACATAGAGTGGGTGCCCGGCTATACAGGCGGTGCTGTGCGTTTTGACACGGCCGGCGAAAGAGTCGTGATTGGCCCCCTCGATCCCTCGGCCGAAAACAATGCCATGACACTGGCCGCCTGGATCAACTGGGAGGGCCAGGGGCATAGTATCGAGCACCAGGGCATTATCGGCAAACGTCTCGGCTGGACTACTACTGGCGACACTATCAAGTGGTTCTGGGAGACTACGCCAGCCGGTGATCTTGTGTTTCGAGCCGATTATAGTGGAGGGGGCACGGGTTTGTGGTGGGGTAACGGGATTCTCGCCCCCTATGCGAATGAGTGGACTCACGTAGCCCTGACTTGGGATGATGGTGCCGCGGTACAGTATATCAATGGCGAGGAAGTTTCGACGGGGAATGTTACTTTTAGAGATACCGCGAACGAAACCCCGGTGACGATTGGTTGCGTTGATTCTACCAACAACGAAACCTTTGTCGGTAGCATAGATGAGGTGCGGATCTACAACCATGCCCTGACACCGCTTGAGATTCAGACTATTATGTTAGGTATATTTCCAACTGCCTTTAGTCCCGATCCGGCTGATGGTGCTATTCATGAGGATACATGGGTGACCATTTCCTGGAAGCCGGGAACTTCTGCCGTCTCGCACGATGTGTATTTTGGTGACATTTTTAACGATGTGAACGACGGCGCGGCCGAGGCGTTTCGAGGCAACCAGGCCTCGAATTATTTTGTTGCCGGCTTTCCCGGATTTCCCTATCCGGAGGGCTTGATTCCAGGCATGACTTACTACTGGCGAATCGACGAGGTCAATGATCTGGAACCAAATAGTCCCTGGAGAGGCCCTGTCTGGAGCTTTAGTATTCCACCCAAGACCGCTTATGCACCCGCCCCGGCTGATGGGGCCGAGCAGGTAGATCCGGATGTAACTCTGAGGTGGACGGCAGGTTTCGGTTCGAAATTGCACTATGTTTACTTCGGCGACAACTTTGACGATGTGAACAATGCCGCTGGGGGTCTTCCTCAAGGAACTACGACCTATACTCCAGGCCCGCTTAAATTGGCTGAGACTTACTATTGGCGTGCCGATGAGTTTGATATTATCGAGACGCATAAAGGCAATGTATGGAGCTTTGCTACTGAGGGTGCCGTCGGGAGCCCCAACCCGGCTAATGGCGCTGTGGGTGTAAAGCAGACACAGATTATTACCTGGTTGCCGAGTGTCTTTGCTGCTTCGCATCAGTTATACTTTGGCACTGATAAAGGTGCCGTGAAAAATGCCGATACCGTCTCACCGGAGTATAAAGGCACCAGGGACCTTGGTGCTGAGAGCTATGACCCGGGAAAACTCGAGTTGAGTGTCACCTACTATTGGCGTATTGATGAGGTCAATGACGTCAATCCCGACAGTCCGTGGACAGGCATCCTCTGGAGCTTTACGACAGCCGGCTTCCTTGTCGTGGACGATTTCGAGGACTACGATTCCGGGGACAATCAGATATGGTATTCGTGGGAAGACGGGCTTGGCTATGGTACGCCGGGTACTGAACCCTACTCTCCCGGCAACGGGACCGGCTCAGCCGTTGGCGACGAAAGCACTGGTTCTTTTACCGAGGAGACTATCGTTCACGGAGGCAACCAATCGATGCCATTCTGGTACGACAACAGCATCCTCAGGTATTCAGAGGTCCAGAAGACGCTGACCTATCCGCGTGACTGGACCGAGGAGGGTGTAGGAGTACTGTCAATCTGGTTCAGAGGCAATTCGGATAATGCTGCTGAGCCGATGTATGTTGCTCTCAATGGCAGTGCAGTAGTCACTCACGATAATCTAAATGCGGCACAGATAAATAAGTGGACCCAATGGAATATTGACCTGCAGGCATTTGCAGACCAGGGCGTGAACCTGGCCAATGTCAATACTATTGCTATTGGTTTTGGCGACAAGAACAATCCGGTGGCTGGCGGTTCGGGTATGATGTACTTTGATGATATTCGTCTGTATCGACCGGCAGAGCCGACACCGTAAGCTGTAATTTAGTTGGTCCCCATTGCTTCTGCCGTACGGTATCCTGTGGACTTCGGGTTGTGAAGCAAGATACGGGGGCGTGGTTAATGTAGTATATTTATTCAATTCGGGGCTTATACTGAATGATTCGGTATAAGCCCCTTTGCATATTCGTATCAAAAAATATGGGTAATCATGTGGTATTGTCCTTGACGGTACTGGAATATTGCTTTCCAGATATTCTTCTTGCCAATTTCTCCTGATTATGGTAGCATTTCGGCCGGTCCTTCGAGAGTTGTCGATTGTTCGCAACTGCCTGTAAATCAACAAGGACGGAATTCTCGGGAAGGACACGTCAAGATTGTCTCATATATAACAGTGATATTCAGTCAGGCTTCAATATTTTTTAAGGAGTGTTTATCATGACAAAGCGAACTCGCCGACAGTTCTTACAGGACTCGATGTTTGCCGCGGCGGCAGCGGCAGTATCCACAACCCCGATGTTCAGCAGCGTTTCTAAATCACAAACCAAAAGCCCTAATGAAAGGCTTCTTTGCGCGGTGATAGGCTGCCGGGGTCGCGGCGGTAGTCACATCAGCGCCTTCTCCGGCCGTAAGGATTGCCAAATCGCTTACATCGTTGACGTGGACGAGAAAGTGGGCCAAAACTGCTGCAATTCGGTCGAGAAACGCACGGGCAGCCGTCCCAAGTGGGTCAAGGACATGCGCCGAGTATTTGACGACAAGTCCGTCGATATCATTGGCACGGCGACTCCGAATCACTGGCATGCGCTCTGTGGCGTCTGGGCCATGCAGGCAGGCAAAGACGCCTACATTGAAAAGCCGATCAGTCACGACATTCCCGAGGGTGCCGCGCTCGTGGCCGCCGCCAAGAAATACGGAAGGATATGTCAGGTGGGCACACAATGCCGTTCGAATCCGGCCCTCCAGAACGCCATGAAGTTCATCGCGGAAGGTGGTATCGGCGAGGTCAACTTCGCGCGGGGGCTCTGCTATAAGCGACGAAAGTCGATAGGTGCCCTGGGCGATTATCCAATCCCGCCGGAGGTCGACTTCAATCTGTGGAGCGGCCCGGCGCCTTACACTACGCCGAAGCTCACAAGGGAGCGATTCCACTACGATTGGCACTGGCAGCGGCTTTACGGTAACGGCGATTCGGGCAACCAGGGTCCGCACCAAACCGACATCGCTCGATGGGGATTGGGCATTAACCGCCATCCTAATAGCGTCATCGCCTATGGCGGGCGTCTAGGCTATCAGGCCGAACGCAATGACCCTGATTACGTCGATGCCGGTGACACGGCCAACACCGAGATAGCCATCTACGATTACGGTGACAAGTGCATGGTGTTCGAGACGCGAGGCCTTTCGGTTGACAATTCGGCGGACATTGAGATTAGCACCATGTTCGACAGCACCAAGGGCAACAATATCGGCGTCATTTTCTACGGGACCGAAGGTTACCTGGTTCAGGAATCCTACACTCATTGTATGGTGTTCGATCTCAAGGGCAGGATGGTCAGGGAGTTCAAGGGCGGCGGCGACCACTTCGACAACTTCGTTCAGGCCGTTCGCAGCCGAAGAGCCGAAAACCTTAACACCGACGCCTTCCAGGGCCATCTCTCAGCGGCCCTGGCGCATTTGGCCAACATCAGCTATTATCTGGGCGAGGACAACAAGGTCTCCGTTGGTGAAGCCAAGACCGTGCTGGAAGAAGTAAAGAGCCGGGACCACAACATCGAGACGCTGAATCGGACCGTTCGACATTTCAAAGATAACGGCGTTGATTTGGACAAGTACCCGATGTCGATGGGACCGCTGCTCCGGTTCGACCCAGAGAAGGAAGTATTCACCAATAGTGCAGCGGCCAACGAGATGCTGCGCCGCGAATACCGCAGACCGTTCGTGTGCCCTGCCCCCGATAAGGTGTAGCAGTCGGGAGGCGTTCTTCGTACGATAGACTGGAGAAGCACTTGATCTGCATTAGGCTTGGCCAAACCCGGGGCAGCGGGACTTTGAGCAATGACCCTGGAACAAATAGTTGAGATGTCAGCTTCATTTTCTCTGGCCGCTCGCATCTTGTATCTTGGAAACACCGTTCACCGCAAGCGCCTTACGGACAGTGAAGTAATCCTGGCGCGAAATTGTTTTGCCCATGGCTCCTATCGCTTCGGTGATTTGGCGCGGGTTCTTGATTCCGACAATGGCAACGTCGATGCCCGGATGCATCAGCGTAGCTGCTAAGACCAACTGATACGTGGAAAGGTGATACTTTTTCGCCAGCGGCCCCAGGCTTTGCACCGCTGCTGCAATTGCCTGGAAACGTTCGCCCTGAAAATCGGGGAGATACCTTCGAAAATCGCCGAAGCTCTCGCTGCCGGTGTATTTGCCCGTGAGCAGTCCCTTGTGCATAGGCGAATAGACCATCACACCGATATTTTCCGCTTCACAATAGCCTAACAGGTCACTTTCGATATTCGTCTCTATCAGACTATAACGCGGTTGAGCTGCATCATAAGCCCCGAAATACCGCTGTGCCCGAAGCTGCTCAAGAGTGTGATTGCTAACGCCATAACTGCGTATCTTTCCCTGCTTTTTTAGCGAATCCATAGTCTCGGCTACATCCGCTAAAGGCGTCAACGGGTCGAACATGTGAAGCAGATAAAGGTCGATTGTCTCAACGCCTATACGCTGGAGCTGCAGCTCGCAGCGCTGCCGTATGTGCGCCGGCGAGAGGTCCGGGTAGCGTGAACCATCCGGATTAAAGTGGTTGAATACTTTCGTACAGATGACGACGGTCTCGCGAGATTTCCCAGTTAGAAATTCTCCGAGGACCGTTTCAGCGTAACCATCTCCATAGGCGTCTGCGGTATCAAAGAAGTTTATCCCGGCATCGAAAGCTGTGTTCATAGCGGCCAATACGTCTGTTTTGGACTGTTCGCCCCAGAAGCGGGGGCTGAGCTGCCATGTGCCAAAACATATCGGCGAGACTTCCAGCCCCGTAGCACCGAAAACAATACGATTGTTCATTTTACACTCCTTGTTGTGGTCTTTTTCTTTCGTGGTTACACACCTTGAAGGATTATAACCTCTCACTTTAGATTTGTCATGGGACGAATGGGTCCGCCAAGACGATCGCCCTGACAGTCGCGCATCATTTGGATTATTTGCTGCGAATGCGGGTTTACTCTCATGGCCATGGACAGAAGACAGAAGGCAGAAGACAGATATCTGACCTCTGACATCCGGCAAATTGGGTTTGATTGGGTTTGAATTGGGTTTGAATTGGGTTTGTTTTTTCGGACTGCGAAATCATCTTTTTTTCTGTAATCCTTTGTTATAAGTGAGTTTACATTCATTTGGGCTTTTCGGAAATTGGCCCATTCGACTGCGCTCAGGACAGGCTTTGATTGGGTTTGATTGGGTTTGTTTTCACCAAGTGTCCAATTGGCAATATTTTCATAAGCTATTTGTGAAAAGATACTTACGTTCATTTGTGCCTTTCGGAAATTGGGTTTGTTTTGTATAAAATGAGCTGATTTGTAGAGGGTTCTCGACAGATGTAAAGGGCAAACGACAGAGGACAGACGATAGAGGACAGACGACAGAGGATAGATGACAGAGGACAGACGACAGAGGACAGACGACAGAGGACAGATGACAGATGACAGACGACAGAGGATAGATGACAGAGGACAGACGACAGAGGACAGATGACAGACGACAGATGACAGACGACAGATGACAGATGACAGACGACAGAATACAGACGATTGATGATAAAATACTGTTGCATAAGGAGTTATCTGTTAGCATGAAATCCTAAATTCTAATATAGAAATTCGAAACAAATCCAAATTACACAAAATTAAATGTTCAAAACGGTTCCCTGCCTAAGGAATGCAGGGATTCGGGCTGGCTGGGTGCCTTATAGGCACGTAAATAACTGGATTCTCGATTGTTCTGAGTGGTTCATTAGTTAATTTAGTTAATCTGGTTAAATTGGTTAAATGGTTAAGCTATAATCTGGATCCCCGACTACGACATTCGGGGACAAGCTTGGCTGGGCCTGCTGGCTAACGACATGCAAACTGAAATGTCATCTGTCGCCTACTGGCGGTTTATGTTAGCCTGCTGGCTAACATACGTGTATTATAACATATTATTTAACAAAAATAAACAAAAAAAACGAATAAAAAAGCACTTTTTTTAGCCACATAGAACGCAGAGAAAATTCAATTCACAAGTAAAAAATAGCCACAGAGCACACAGAGGACTCAGAGAATTCAATAATATTTAACCACGGATTGAACCGATTTCGCGGATTTTGTTTTAGCCACGGATTGACACGGATTCACACTGATAGTTCAATAGTAAGTAAACGCGGATTAGCACGGATTCTTGAGTCAATCAGAGATTAGAGATTGGTTATTCGAGAACTACCCTCCACTTTGCTCACTACGTTCGCTCAGTGGCTGCCACCCGTCGTTTCTTACGTGCTTTGTTGGTAGCTTTATTTGCACATTCTTTACACCACAACGACAAACCATCTTTGTTGCTGCGTACTTTGTAAAAGTCACTCTCGGCCTTCCACCTCTTGCACCTTCTACATCGCTTTTGTTTCACCCCCTCAACAACTCGATGGCACTCCTCATATCGATAATATTGTTTCAGGCCCTTCCCCTCTTTCTTGTAACGCTCTCGCATATATGCCCGTACGCAGTCTTTGCAATCATACCCCAATCCGTCTTTGTTCTTACTATCCTTGCCAAACTGAATTTCGTCTTTCCACTTTTTGCATTTGACACAGCGTTTCTGCTTCACGCCATCAATGGTCCGATGGCTCTCCTCATATCTGAAGTATCTTTTCACAGGCCCCCTGATTCTCCTGTAACGTCTGTGTCTATACTCACGGCAGCACTTTTTGCACCAATACACCAACCCATCTTTGTTCTTACGATTCTTACTAAACTCACTCTTGCTTTTTAACTTCTTACATTTGGTACACTGCTTCATTTCTGCCTCTCGGTCTACGTTTTACTACTAATTCCAGACAGCCAAATAGGTCAGCAGGACTTTTACGTCTTTGCCTTTTGCCTTCTTTTCTTCAGGCCCAATTTGTGTATTCTCAATCTTGTTGCCAGTACTGTTCTACCAATTTTGTCGGCTATTTGTTGTGCCGTTCTACTTGGATATAATTTCCTTAGCAGGTTAAGCTCTTTCTTTGACCAGATACGCTTTGGTTTGCTAATTCCCAATTTGTGTGCTCTGGCCGTTACCGCCGGGACAGTCCGTCCAAGCTGATTCGCTATATCTCGCAGGCTATTATGTGTGTATAGTTTCTTAAGGAGAGTGTCCTCTTTTCTTGACCAAGCGGGAGTTGTTCCCACTTTTTTGAGGCCGTTGAGATATGCTATTGCTTTCACCGACTCCAAAGGCCGCCCAAGTTTATCAGCTATGCTTTGCGTGTCCTCAGTCGGGTAAAGTTTCTTGAGCAGTTTGACTTCATTGGCTGACCAGAGACGCCGCTGTCTTGTATTAATCCCCATGTTGTATGCTTTTTGTCTCACCGTTGCCAGAGACCTTCCAGTCTGCTCGGCTATTTCCCTTGCTCTTCCACGCGGGAAAAGTTTCTTTAGCAGCTTAACTTCATCTTTAGACCATGCAGCCCCTTTTTTTTTCTTGCTCTTTACCATTGTTCCTTAGCTCCTTACTCCTGTCCTTGCCTCGATACATTGCATGCATTTTCACCACACCATTCTAACAATCCCCTGTCTTAATTCAACTGATAGTTTCGTAATCTCACACAACACTCCTAATCTTCCAATTTAAAGCACCCAGCAGGCTATTTAAACGAAGAACTCGACTTGAGAGGTATGTTCTGTGAATTAACATCCATCATTTAAATGATTATTGATGAGTGATTATCCTTCGACATTGCTCAGGACTTGCGCTTTGCTCCAGTTGACTATTGAATATTTGGATTGCAGATTGCCGCCCGTTCGACTTCGCTCAGGGCAGGCTCTTTCGCTCGCAATGACAAGCATTATATATTAGTCATTAAAGCTGTCAATTGACACAAACACAGCAGACAATTACAATATCCATCCGTATATGCAAATATTACTGACAAATGACGATGGCATTTTTGCCCCTGGCTTAGCTGCAATTTATAAAGAGCTGGTCAAGATGGGAGACGTAACGGTTGTTGCCCCGGCAGACAGCCGGTCAGGTGCAAGCCACAGTATTACATACTCGCGGCCGTTAGTGTGCAATAAAGTTGACATAAACGGCCAATTCACCGGTTTTAGCGTCCAGGGCTCTCCCGCTGATTGCGTTAAACTCGCAGTGATGCAACTGCACGAGGGGCCAATAGATTTACTCATTGCAGGTATAAATAAGGGGGCAAACGCAGGTATAAATGTCTATTACTCCGGTACGGTTGCGGCCGCGATGGAAGGTGCGTTCTTAAAAATTCCAGCGGTCGCGATGAGCCTTTGGTCCGAGGAGCAAATGGATTTCGAAAAGGCCGCACACCACTGTTCGAAAATCCTCAAAAAGCTTATGCCGGTCAAAAAAGGAGAAGTGATAAATATCAATATACCACAATTATCAAAAGGCGAGCCCAAAGGTGTAAGAGTTGTGCCCCAATCAAGCAAGGGCTTTGAGGAATATTATATCCGTCAACAAAATGAGCAGGGCCAGACCGTGTTTCAATTGGCCGGCAACGGCCACCGTATCGACGGCACACCTACCGACACTACATCCCTCGAAGAAGGCTATATCACTGTCACCGCGCTGGCTCCCGATATGACAGACCATCAGAAAACACGCGAACTTCAGCAAATAAAGTGGTAAATAGGGGAAGTTAATCAATGAAAGCATTGGCAAAAAGCAAGCCGGAACCCGGCCTTTGGATGGAAGATGTACCTGTACCTGAAATCGGTATCAATGATGTCCTGATAAAAATACACAAGACCGCAATCTGCGGCACGGACATCCATATCTTCAACTGGGACCAATGGTCTCAAAAGACAATAAAGACCCCTATGGTCATAGGCCATGAATTCGTCGGCACCGTGGAAAAAATGGGCAGCAACGTGCATGATGTGGAACTTGGCGAACTGGTCAGCGGCGAAGGACATATTGTCTGCGGGCGATGCAGGAATTGCTTAGCCGGGCGAAGGCATCTCTGCACCGACCCAAAATGTATCGGCGTGAATCGCACCGGTGCGTTCGCTGAATATCTATCTATCCCAGTCACCAACATTTGGCACTGCGACCCCAACATACCCACAGATGTACTTGCCTGTTTTGACCCTTTCGGAAACGCGGTCCATACCACTCTTTCTTACGACCTTGTTGGAGAGGATGTATTGATAACCGGTGCAGGGCCTATCGGCTGCATGGCCATCGCCGTAGCCAAACACGCAGGCGCACGCTACGTGGTGATTACGGACGTAAATCCATATCGTCTGGAATTGGCTAAAAAGATGGGGCCTACTATGAATCTGGATGCGAGAAGCGAAAAAATTGAAGACGCCTTCAAGAAACTCGATATGAAGGAGGGATTCGATGTCGGCCTGGAGATGTCGGGCAGCCCGGATGCATTCAAAGATATGCTGGCAAACATGTGCCACGGCGGTAAAATCGCACTGCTGGGAATAATGCCATATACCGCCATTGACTGGGATTATGTCGTCTTCAACGGTCTTACAATTAAGGGGATTTACGGCAGGGAGATGTTTGAAACCTGGTATAAGGCCACTATGCTTATTCAAGGAGGGATGGATTTAACACCGCTTATTACACACAGCTTTGGCTATACTGAATATCTTAAGGCCTTTGAGATAATGCGGTCTGGAAATTCAGGAAAAGTTATTTTGAACTGGTCTGAATAAAAATCGGTCCGCCTTCGCGAGGCGACATAGTAGTCTGTCAAGTTTGATTTGATGGGTGGGAATAACAACTTACATTATCAATCTTGACAGACTAATAGACGCTTCGGGGAAGTCGGCCTTAAAAAATTATAGCGAGGAACAAGATATGTTCGGAGCAATGAAATCTCATATATCCGAAGAGCTCAAACAAATAAATAACAATGGACTCTACAAGTCCGAGCGTATCATAACCAGTCCGCAAAACGCTATGATTACAATACAGAGCGGCCAAAAGGTCATCAACTTATGCGCCAACAACTATCTGGGCCTTGCCGACCATCCCGATATCATCCAGGCCGCCCAGGAGAGTTATGCAAAATGGGGATATGGCCTTTCCTCCGTTCGCTTCATCTGCGGTACGCAGGAAATACACAAACAACTGGAAAAGAAAATCTCCGAATTTCTCGGTACCGAGGATACTATCCTGTATTCCTGCTGTTTCGATGCAAATACAGGGCTGTTTGAAACCCTGCTTACCACCGAAGACGCTATCATCAGCGACCAGCTTAACCACGCCAGCATTATCGACGGCATACGCCTGTGCAAGGCCCAGCGGCTGCGGTTTGAAAATTCCAATATGAAGGACCTGGAGGACAAACTGCAACAGGCACAATCGGCAAGATTTCGTATGATTGCAACCGATGGCGTGTTCTCAATGGATGGAACCATAGCCAAATTAGACCAAATCTGTGAACTTGCTGAAAAATACGATGCATTAGTAATGGTGGACGACTCGCACGCAGTCGGCGTATTAGGCAAACGAGGACGCGGCTCTCACGAACACTGCGGCGTAATGGGACGCATCGACATTAACACCGGAACGCTCGGCAAAGCTCTGGGGGGCGCCAGTGGAGGCTACACCAGCGGAAGAAAAGAAGTTATCGAGCTTCTGCGCCAGCGCTCTCGGCCTTATCTTTTTTCAAATACGCTTGCTCCGGTCATCGTCGCCACCTCGCTCAAGGTCCTTGATATGCTCTTTGAATCCACAGAATACCGCGACAAACTCATGGACAATACCCGCTATTTCAGGCAGCAGATAAGCAGGCTCGGATTAGACGTTATCGCCGGCGAACATCCTATCGTGCCGATTATGCTTGGAGATGCTGTTCTGGCCCAAAAAATGGCAGAGAAACTTTTGGAAAAGGGTGTTTACGTGATAGGATTTTCCTATCCTGTGGTTCCCAAAGGGGCCGCACGAATTCGCACACAGATATCCGCCGCCCATAGCAAGGACGATTTGGATTTCGCTATCGAGAAGATTGATGAGGTCAAACAAGAGCTGGGAATATAGCTCGCCAAAAGCTCATAATCGTTGAGCACATCAGAAATTCTATAACAGACAAGATGACCTCGTCTAACAAGACAATGTAAAAAATGCAAATTTCCGCGTTGACATATTCGGCCTGAAGTAATATAATGCGAACAGTGAGTCCAAAATGTTAAGAAAATGCAGAATTAACAGAACACAACACTGATTTGGCGCATCTAATTTTCTGACAGTAAATATGAAAGGAGCATTCCTGAGGCTGATTTTTTTCGCATAGTCTTTTAAGGTACTTTTATCGGAAAGGGAAGATAAAAATGAAAACAAGAGCTTTTACACTAATCGAGCTGCTTGTAGTAATTGCAATCATCGCTGTACTGATGGCGATTTTAATGCCGTCTTTGAGGGCAGCCAGAGATCAGGCCAAGCGCGTCCATTGTGTCAGTAATGTAAAGACTCTCTCTCTGGCCTGGTTTATGTACAAAGATGAAAATGATGACAAGCTGGTTGGGGGTCACACAACCGCGGGACACTGGGTATTAGCTCCATCGGGTAACAGCGTTGAACAAAAGAAAGACGCGATAAGACAAGGAGCACTTTTCCCCTATGTCAACGATACGGTTGATGTATATCGCTGCCCCGCTGACCTAAGGATAAAGGACCCGGGGCAATTTGCCTTTCGAAGCTTTTCCATCGCCGGCGGCGCCAATGGAGAAAGCTGGGCAGGGGCGGTTCAGGCCAAGATATATTCCGATTTAAAGAGACCAGCCAGCAAGTACATATTCCTGGAGGACATCGATCCGAGAGGATATAATACAGGTTCCTGGGTAATGGATTTTCCGCCAAGCTGGGTGGACCCCTTAGCGATGTGGCACAATGAGAGGGGCACTATAGGTTTTGCTGATGGCCACGCGGAAATGCACAGATGGCATGACCAGCATTTCATTGTCTGGTGCCAACAGGCCATGTTTGAGCCAGCGAGTTTCTCATTCTATAGGTCGGCTCCGGCCGATGAGCGTGAAGACATCACTTATATGGCCAGTGGGTATCCATGCAAGTCCCACGATTAAGACCCGGCCCTGGACATGCTTGCAGATTTAGAAAAACAGAAGTTGATGTGCAATCCATAAATTCTCGCCGTCACTGCGCTGTCATCTTGCCAAAAGCCCATAATCATTGACCACATTACAAATTCTGCAACAAACGATAAGACCTTGTTGAACAAGACAATACAAAAAAACAGCAAATTTCCGTGTTGACATATTCGGCCTGACGTAATATAATACGAACGATAAGTCCAAAACGTAAAAAATATAGAAATTAGCAGAACACAACACGTCGTTAGCGCATCTTTTCTTTTGGACAGTAATAATGATTAAGGAGTGATACAGATGAAAACGAGAGCTTTCACACTAATCGAGCTGTTAGTAGTAATTGCCATCATCGCGGTATTGATGGCGATTCTGATGCCCGCTTTGAGCCGGGCCAGAGACCAGGCGAAACGTATTCACTGTATGAGCAACGTCAAGACCCTGTCATTCGCGTGGCTGCTGTACAAAGATGATAATGATGATAGTATGGTTGGGGGCATGCCGGCCCGAAGCGTGGATGCCTGGATGAGAGGTCCGACGGGCAGTGACCCCGACCACACCGAGCAATGTAAGGAAGGTCTGAGACAGGGTTTGCTCTATTCCTACGTCAAGAACGTAAATGTGTATCGTTGTCCCTCTGATGACAGAATAAAGCGGGAAGGTCAGTACACTTTTGGCAGCTACTCCGTCTCCGGCGCACTGAACGGCGAAGAAAAAGAGTGGAGCAATCGGCATCTTATAAAATATAGCGAAATTAAAAATCCCGCCGATACATTTGTCTTTGTAGAGGAAATCGACCCGAGGGGATACAATATGGGTTCCTGGGTGGTGACCAAAGATTTTGGAAACAGTTGGATTGACCCGCTGGCAATCTGGCACAGTAAAAATAGAGGCACGTTAGGCTGGGCCGATGGAAGTTCAAACATGCACAGATGGGTCAATCCGAGCACGATTGATATGGCTATGCGTGCCGCCTGGGGCGATCAAAGCGTATTCGATATGACCCCTCCCGCCGATGAACGCGATGACCTGCGGTTTATGCAAAGACGCTATCCTGTACTCCCTAAACCCCGAGGTTAGAAGTCAGTCTTTTCGCCGTTATATTTACAAAATGTAGGGTGTGCACTGCACACCGTATCTCTTTAGTTCACTTTAGCTCATTTTAGTCACTTTAGTTCACTTTAGGCACTTTATTTCCGTAGGGTGGCGGCTTGCCCCACCAATTCGATAATTCCTTGGAGCTTACCCCCGGAAGCTCTCACTTGGTATCCTGCCGGGGACCAGGGGGCGAGTGTCATTGCGAGGAGGCCGAAGGCCGACGCGGCAATCTCCACCTTGTGTCATTTCGACCGAAGCCCCCGTTTATGCTTTCGCAAGAAAGCACAGGGGCGAAGTGGAGAAATCTATTAAAATCTGCTTGCCCCCGCAATCCTTGTCCCCGAACGCAGGGGCGGTTCGCGAACCGTCCTCACCCTAACCATACATACCCGAACCACTCCTAATTTTCTAAATCTTTCCTATTCTAACCCGCATCTGCACTTCGGTGGGTGGCAGCCACTGAATGAGCGAAGCGAATGAAGTGGATGGAAAAATCTTTCAAGAAGCATAGAATGTCGCTATAATCTTTTCAAATGGAAACACAGCCGTTTATAAGAAAGACCTGCAAAAGATACAACGTCCCAGGGCATACCCATGAACTTACTTTCAGTTACTACAGGAACCAGAAATTTCTTTTATCTGACAGAACATGTCAATGGCTGATTGAGTCAATTCAAAGGGCAAGGGAAAAGCATCATTTCTCTTTATGGGCTTTTGTCTTCATGCCCAATCATGTTCATCTTCTGATAAACCCAATGGATGAGGAATACAATATTTCCAATATACTAAAGGATATTAAAACTTACACAGCGAGAAAGGCTGTAAAATATCTCAAGGAAAACAAACCTTCCGCGTTGTCCAGGTTAAGCACTGCTCAACAGTACAGAAAGTACAGGTTCTGGCAGAAAGGCGGCGGATATGACAGGAACATCATTAAACAAAACACCCTCATAGAGTCTGTTAAATATATTCATAATAATCCTGTAAGAAAAGCTCTCGTAGATGAGCCGGGCAAATGGTACTACTCCAGTTATAATTGCTGGATGAATGGCGTTGACGAACCTCTTAGAATTGACAAAGAAACCTGGTCGTTGTTTTTATATTTTAACCTCCTCGAATACCATCCACTTCGCTCACTGTGCTCACTCAGTGGCTGCCACCCGCCGGCCGGTGGCTGCCACCCGCCGTCTGGGGCGCGCGGGAGGAATATCAAGACAGAGATAATCTTGAAGGCGGTAAGGGAGGTTGGGAGTTTGACATAAAGCGTGGACCTCAAGGTTATGATGACGCAGTATATTGGAAGCAGTATTTTGAAGAAATTTTTTAAGAGACTTATGAAATTATAAGGAGCTAAAATTATGCGCAAGAGTATCCTAAGAATATTTCGTTTGTGTTTGATGGTTTGTTCCCTGTCTTTCTTCGGTGGTTGTTTGGAAAAGCAAATCCATCATGCTGCGTATGAAGGGGATTTGAAGAAAGTAAAAGAAATAATTGACAGGGACCCCAACCAAATAAATGTTCAAGATGTACAAGGTTTCACCCCATTACACCTTGCCTCCGGTAAGGGACATATCGAAATAGTAGAGTTTCTGCTCAACCATGGTGCTGATACTGAATTAGAAATTTGTACGGGAGATACGCCATTGACGCTTGCTACACGATTTGCAGGAGGTGGGAAATATGAAACTATAAAGGCATTACTTGAGCACGGGGCAATGGTGGATCATAAAGGTTTGCTTGGCCAAACAGCATTGCATCATGCTACAATATACAGCGGTGAAAAAGCAATAAACTTACTCATTTCATACGGCGCCGATGTTAATGCGAGAGGGGAATATCAAATTACCCCGTTACACAAGGCGGCTATGCACAACAAAATAGAGGCGGCAAAGGTACTCGTTGAGAATGGGGCGGATATCTTTGCGAAGACCTTTTTTGATTTCAGTAACGCGACTGAAATTGAAAATCTGAGAATCGTTGGTATAAGAAATTACATGAATAAAACTGCAAAAGAAATAGCGTTGAAGAGGGGCGGCAAAGAACTGGCACAATACCTGCAGACAAAAGAGGAAGAAAAAGAAAAGGAAAAAGGCGATAAATAGCCCTGGTCACCTACTAACGGCGTGGTCGATGCATGTGATACGTTTGCTGATCCGTACTGGCTTCATGTAGAAGGTTTTGGTGCCTATGATGGTAATATTTACGATAGAACTGCCGGTCACGCAGGAACTTATCTGACCATAACGCAGGCAGCTGATGCTGCTGGCACCGCTATCGGCGCTGCGTGGAATATGGGGATCGACAGAAAGGGTTCTATGAGAGTGATCCCTACGGCAAAAGAAGTTGAGGGTATTATTGATGCAGATTGGGATGAGGACCCATATAATAGAGACGAGCACTATTAATGCCTTATCGTGAATGAATATTAGGTAACTTGTGATAAGTCACTTTTAGGAGATAATCAAATGAAAAGCTATTTCTCAAATGAAAGGAGTGCACTCCTTTTTCTTCTCTGCTTTATATTTAGCGGCATTATGCCTGTGGCCGAGCCAATCTTCGGTTCGGGTCCGGCCGGAAGAGCGGGACGCCCTTTAAGTTCTTCAGAAAGGTCTGCTTACGAAGATCGAAAAGCTCTGGAGGCTTACGAGAAAAGGAATGCTGAAATAACTCACTTGGCGGAAGGCATAGGTCAGCCGAATCAGGGTAATGCGGCCCTGCTATATTACCAGGCGTTTCTGCTCCTGCCTGAACTCGACCAGGTTATCGATGCGAAGCTTAGCAAGGTTCGCAGAGGTATAGAAGAGCCTGACAGACAGGTCAGAACATTCCTGGGAAGATGTTTGCCCGCGATAGAAATATACGAAACTGCTTCTCGGATGTCGCAATGTATATGGGAGGTACTGCCTGATAACCAACGCAACCTTGCTTCTTTGCATCGAAAGTTGTTTAATCTTTCATTCGTTCTTTTGGTAGATGCGAGAACACTTGCTGCAGACGGTAAATACTATGCGGCATTGGAGCAATGCCTGACAGTGCGGCGGTTCGCCCGGCATCTCAGCGAAGATCTGGAATTACATAGATCCTCACAGTCTTGCGACAGAATGGCACTGAGTACTGTTCGAAATATTCTTGGTGTCATGCCGCCCGATGCAGATGTTCTTGCGTGGTTTCAAGGCCAGCTTGCTATGTTCCAGGAAGCAACAACTTTCCTGGAAAGAACCTTACAAAGATATTTAGAAGCTAAAATAGATATGGTCCAATCAAGTTCGATTTCGAGTCTCAGAGATATGCTCCTAAAGAGGGCGGCTGATGAACGGGCTAAGCAAAACGTCCGAGACTTGACGGATGAACAAATTCGGGCTCAAGCTATCGAAACTGTGCAAGGTCTTTTCGATTCAGTTTTCGCGATACTACACAGTGATAAGAGTGCAGAACAAAAGCATGCCGAAATGCAGGAACTTGCCAATCATACGGTGAAGACAAATATTCTCGAGTTACGTGTTATGTTTTATACTACTATACTTCATGATGAATTGGGAAAAGATATTGTTGGCCTTATAGTTGGAATACGCCCTGAAATGACGGAAGAACAGAAGCTGTCCAAAATGCATAAGATCATCGATAAGCGAGTAGCGCCAGATGCAATTAGACTATTGACGAAATTCTCTAATGCCTTAGGCCGGGAGATTGACCTTGGCTTTTTGGCAGATAGCGAAATGACTGATGAACAAAGACTTGCCGAAATGCAAAAAGTTCTCTATGAGCTGGGTGAGGCATATCGTATCGAGAGAACATCTGGATTACCATGGCATGTGATTAACGGGCTATTTAAACCTCAAGTTAAGCACACGGCTCAGATAAATAGTATTAAGGCTGCCGTGGATGTCTACCTTGTCTTGGCGAAAACAGGTCGGTTGCCCGAGAAACTTCCCGACCATCTGCCAAAGGACCCTTACAGCAGCAAGGATTTCGAGTATGAGACGACGAAAGAGGGCTTTGTGCTCCGTTGCCGAGTCAAACCCATCGACAAAAATAAGGTTACACAGTACGAATTTAAGGTCCAAAATTAGGGACTAAATCGAATTCAGCCCTCACAATTAATGCACAGCCGGTAGAGAACAGAATACAACTCGTCGGGGCAAAGGCGCCCCGCCGCAGCACGAAAGTCGGAAGCAGAGAGCGGCCAGCAGAGGCAAAAAGGAACACAGGCACAAGTGAAATATCAAAAGTTAACAAACCTGAACTGAGCGGCAAAAGGCGGATAGTCACGAATGTTGCTCCTCCAAAGTTTTCAGGGACGATGTGCGACGCAAATAATGGCACGTAAACGAAAAAAAATCAGCCGGTATCGAGTCGTTATAAACAACTCGGCGAAGCCCGCGTGTGGCAGCCACTGAGCGAACGCAGTGAGCGAAGTGGATGGTAGTTCTCCGAACAGCCGGAATCCATCATCTAACTTTAGCTCACTCCTCACTAACAAGCATCCACCTTTGCATCATTAAAAAGCTCGTAGTCATTTGACTATGGTTCGTTTCCCAATCTTTCACCATACGGAGCATTTAAAGCTCGTAGTCATTTGACTATCCGCAGCCGGCATCTCACTTGTTAAAGGTGGCTAAAAAAAGTGCTTTTTTTAGTCATTTTTTTGTTGACTATATTTGATAATATGTTAAAATATCCACCTGTTAGCTTGTCCCTTAGGGGCCAGCAGGTTAACGCAACCCGCCAGCAGGCGAAGATGACATTTCAGTTCGCATGTCGTAAGCTGCAGCGCAGCAAGGACACTGGTCAGCAGACCAGGGAACGAATATACGGTTGCGGTTACGCTGCTCGTCTCGTTTATTGTCTTTCGGTTACGTCGTAAAAGACGCTTTACACTTAACGCAACCGATACGAGCTGCGCATCCGTTTGACGAAACTCGCAACCTGATGGTCTAATTTACCCAATTTAACTAAATTAACTAATGAACCACGAACCACGCAATACGCGGTACGCAATACGCAATACGCAATACGAGCATCTTTCATCTGTCGTCTGTCAAGTATCCTCTGTCTTCTACATCTGTAGAGAATCCTCTACAAATCAGCCCTTTTTATGCAAAACAAACCCAATTTCCGAAAAAGTAAAATGAACGTAAGTTCATTATTAACAATGAAATATGCAAATTTATCCAATTGGACACTTGGTGAAAACAAACCCAATTCAAACCCAATCAAACCCAATTTGCCAGAGGGTAAAATTGATGCAAAGTGTGTATTTACAAAGGATTATGAAGAAAAATGCGGATAGGGGCTATGAAAAAACAAACCCAATTCAAACCCAATTCAAACCCAATCAAAGCCAATCTTAGAAGCAATGATTGTAAACTTTTGTGCTGCAGGATATTATAATAGTAAACAGAAGGCAGCAGAAAAACCACCTCTGCTGCAAGTGAACTCAGAGCCTCTTAGTAAGGATTGTCGAGATGTTTGATTTTTTTGAGCAGCCCTATACTCTGATCGGTGCAGCGGTCCTCATTCTGTTCGTCGTTCTGACGTTCCGCAGTGTTGTTCCGGAAAAACGCCGCTGGTGGCAGCTACTGTTGCCGGTCTTTGTCGCTGCTGCCGGCTTGTCATTGGATATTCTTGTACAAACCGACCTGGAGAAAGTCAACGCCGTAATCAATACAGTCATAAAAGCCGTCGAAGAGGAGGATTGTAATGCAATCGAGGCCATTATTGCCGAGAACTACCGCGACTCATTTCACGATACGAAAAGGCATTTGATGAGGCATTGCAGGCAGAGGCTCACTCCTTCCCTGGTTTTGAAAAACAAAAAGACCGCTTCTCTGGTGGAATTATCACCGCCGAACGCAACTGCAACTCTGTTTATGCTGACGACCTTTGACAAAAACAGCTCCATCTCTGTGAACTACAAATCATTTCTCCTTTCAAAAATAGAGCTCCGCCTTCAAAAACAGCACGATAAAACATGGCTCATCAACCGGACTGAAATACTTGAGCTCGACAAACAACCAGCCAAATGGAACGACATCAGATAAACAAGGCGTAACAATGAAATGTCACAAACAAATTCAAGACTGTGAAAATCCGTAGGGCAAGTACACTATAAGCCAAGGCAAATAAAAGCACTTAGCTATACGCCAAACGCCGATTAACTCCGGAACCGACAAAACAGTGTCCATACCTTCTTGTGCTCTTACGTTCCTTTCAGACATTTAGCAAAAGTCGCTGCTTGAATCGGCCGATAGGAAGAAAGAGGATACAGGTTCTATTGTCCTGCTCTTGGAAAACGGTTAACAACGATGTTTGCCAAATTGAAAAAAAACAGACTGCTCTTAAAACCTAAGCTGTTTACTATTCGCTGGTATCCCAGCAGCAGAAGCTGTGTGCACCCGGGCAGTCGAAAGGTCAAACCTCAGCAGATGCCGCCGTTAATGGTCCGTAAGGCTGAATGGCGCCGCTGAAATCGAATATTATCCCCCTATAACAATATCTATTCCCGCAAAGTTACAGAATTAGCGTCAACTATCAATGGCCAACAGCCAATTAACAAAGGGGCCTATACCGAATCGGTATAAGCCCCGAATTGTCGCAAATCTGCTATCAACCGCACCCCCATATCTTGCTTCGCAAGAAGCAATGGGGGCCAGATAAATCCTAACTTAATGTACCTACTCTGGCGCCGGAGGATACAGCCGAATATCGTCAAAGTACATCGTACCTGAACCACCGGCTAACGGATTGTTCCTGTTACCAAGACCAATAGCAATCGTATTGACATTGGCTAAGTTCACGCCCTGATCGGCAAAGGCCTGCAGGTCGATATTCCATTGGGTCCACTCATATACCTGTGCTGCATCAGGATTATCATGAGAGACCACCGCGCTGCCATTGAGAGCAACATATAACGTCTCAGCGGCGTTAGCCGAATTGCCCCTGAACCAAATCGTCAACTTATTGACACCTTTCTCTGTCCAGTCACGCGGATAAGTCAACGTCAAAGTTGCCTCAGAGTACCCAACACTGTTGTCGTAGTAAAGCGGCATCGACTGGTTGCCTCCGTGAACGATAGTTTGCTCGGCATAAGGAGGAAGGTCATTACCAACGAGAGCTCCGTTTGTCGGGATTTCATAACCGTCTATCCACGCTTCAAATATCCTGTTGCTCCCCGGATCAGGGGGGTCAATGTCGTTGTAGGACTCAAAATCGTCCACGATAAGGAAGTTGGCGGTCGTAAAGCTCCAGAGGATGCCTGTCCACGGACTATCGGGATTGGCGTTGTTGACCTCGTCAATACGCCAGTAGTAAGCAGTATCCCACTCAAGCATTCCGGGGTCATAGCTCTCAGCACCAAGGTCCCTTGTTCCTTTATACTCCGGCGAGCCGGTATCGGCATTTTTCACGGCATCTTTATCAGTGCCGAAATAGACCTGGTGCGAAGCTGCAAAGACACTCGGCAAGAAGGTAATAATCTGTGTCTGCTTTACATCCACAGCGCCATTAGCCGGATTCGGGTTCCCGACGGCGCCCTGAGTAGTAAAGCTCCAAACGTCGCCTTTATACATCTCGATGGCGTCAAACTCATCGACACGCCAGTAGTAAGTCTTAGCCAATTTAAGTGTGCCGGGAGTATAGGTCGTAGTTCCTTGAGGAAGACCCCCAGCAGCATTGTTCACATCGTCAAAATTGTCGCCAAAATAGACTGTGTGCAGTTTCGAGCCGAAACCTGCCGTCCACCTAAGAGTTACAGCCGGGTCTACCTGCTCGGCAGCATCAGCGGGGTCCGGGAAGTAGGCGGTCTTGGGTGGAATCATAAAGCTCCAGACATCGCCTTTCCAGGGACTGTTCGGTTCGGTATCATTGACCTCATCGACTCGCCAGTAATATGTCGTGCCCGGAACAAGACCATCCGGATAAGAAAATCCTGGAAAGCCGGCAACAAGAAACGTCGAAGCCTGGTTGCCCTGGAATGTACCTTCGGCGCCAGCGTTGACATCGTCGAAATTTTCGCCTAAATATACATCGTGCGAGACGGCAAAATCTCCCTGTCGCCAGCTAAGGTTCACCCACGTATCGGCATGTATGGCGCCATCAGCCGGAGTAGGGCCAAAGGCAAACGAATATCCTTTGCTACCTTCCATAGCGGCCAGAATCTCGGTCTCCGTCAGTATGTGGTTGTAAACGCGCACATCGTCAATGATGCCCGTATAGGCCTCACTCCACTGATTGCTGCCGATACGAAACGGTCCCGAGCCCGCATTCATTGCTGAACTGGTTATCCGCTCGGTCTCGACTCCGTTGTAGTAAAATACCAACCCCTCGCTTTGTCCGGGCAGGAAGGAGGCAGCTACATGCTGCCATATTCCGGTTTCAAGAGTGATGTTAGTGCTTCCGTGATCCAGAATGCCAGGCGTAGTGAAGCGAACACCCTCGCCATGGGCCTTGAACGCATACCCCGCGTCCAGGCCTGCAAAGCCCCGCTCACCGCCGAGCTCGGCCGGGTTGATCCAGCAGGTGATGGTAATCGCCTCGGTAATTACCAGCTCGGGCGGATTGCCAAGGTTCACCCAGTCGTCACCGTCAAACTCCAGCGCAGCGCCGAACTTGCCGGCCACCCACTGGGGGTCGCCTTCAAAGGTGCCGTCGGGGACATTACCGATCGCGTCCGCAACGGTCGTGCCGGAGCCTTCATCAAGCCTCCAGTGCGCGACCAGCTCTGCCGAAGCATCACTAATCAGCCCCAGCAACAAAACAAAAGAAATCAGATAAATCAATTTTCTGCACATAATAGTTCTCCTTTAAAAAAGTTAAATTAAAACAATTACAAATTATGTTTTGGCCACACACCAAAATCTCAACCTCTCGTTATTGTTTTCAACAGGCATCAAAAACCTCATCTATGAGAATTACCACTCACGCATCTTATGGTGCTTTTGGTTCCGTCTGTGGCGGAGGATACAGACGAATATCGTCAAAGTACATCGTACCTGAACCACCAGCCTGCGGATTTTTCTTATTGCCTAATCCAAGGGCAATCGTATTGACATTGGCCAAGTTCACGCCCTGGTCTGCAAATGTTTGCAAATCGATATTCCATTGCGTCCAGGTGCCTATCTGTGCTGCATCAGGATTATCGTGGGAGACGACCGCACTTCCATTGAGGGCAACATACAACGTCTCAGGGGCATTAGCCGAATCGCCCCGGAACCAAATTGTTAATGTGCTAACACCATTCTCAGTCCAGTCACGCGGATAAGTCAGCGTCTTCTCCACCTCTGAATACCTGAGGACACTGTTGTCGTAGAATACCGGCATCGATTGGCTGCCTCCGTGAACGATAGTCTCCTCAGTATAAGAAGGAGTATTTTCATCGCCCACGGCTGAGCCGGTCCCATTACCGGCAAAGTAGGGCTCAGTACCCGGCGTGCCAAAACCAAGCCCATCATGCCAGGCGAACCATATCTGGTTCTCGCCGGCATCATAGTCCTCAAAGTCGTCCACGACAAGGAAGTTGGCTGTCGTAAAGCTCCAGAGGTTACCTACCCACGGACTGTCGGGATTGGTGTTATTGGCCTCGTCAATACGCCAATAGTAGGTGGTATTCCACTGGAGTTTTCCGGGTTCATAGCTCTCAGCACCAAGGTCTCCTGTGCCTTTATACTCAGGTGAACTTGTATCGGCATTTTTCACGGCCTCTTTATCAGTGCCGAAATACACCTGATGCGACACAGCATAGACACTCGGCGACCAGGTAAGAGTCGGTGTATGCTTTACATCCATAGCGCCATTAGAGGGGTCCGGGCTCCCGACGGCGCCCTGAGTAGTAAAGCTCCAGACATCGCCTTTATACGTTTCGGTGACATCAAACTCATCAACCCGCCAGTAGTAAGTCTTAGCCAATTTAAGTGTGCCGGGAGTATAGGTCGTAGTTCCCTGTGGGAGTCCACCGGCGGCATTTTTGACATCGTCAAAATTGTCGCCGAAGTACACGGTGTGCAATTTTGCATCGAAACCTGGCGTCCAGCTTAGCTGCACATCCGGGTCTACGGACTCGGCACCATTAACCGGGTCGGGCGTATAGGCGGTCTTGGGTGGAATCGAAAAACTCCAGAGCTCGCCTTTGTGTATCGTAGTGCCGTCGTCCTCAACCTCATCAATCCGCCAGTAGTAAGCTGTGCCCGGAACAAGACCATCCGGATAGGGAAATCCGGGAAAGCCGACAGTAACGAGCGTTGTGTTCTGGTTGCCCTGGAACGTGCCTTCGGCGCCGGCATTGACATCGTCAAAGTTATCACCGATGTACACATTGTGCGAGACTGCGGAAATTCCAGGCTCCCATCCTAACAGCACCCATGTCTGGTTAATCATGGTCCCATCTTCAGGCTCGGGAACAAAAGCCGTCTTGCGTTCGACACGAGTATTGGCTTGGAGCCATTCGCTGATACCTATGATGTCGGCTTCGGTTAGTGACGTGTTGTACACCACTACCTCGGCAATCTCGATGTCCGTGCGTGCGATGGCACTACCACTGGTTGGGGAATTACCGGCGCGCAGGTCCCCGAGGTAGAAATTATCTGTTGAGGTGGTATACACAGGTCCGCCGCCGCTATGCACCTGCTCAAGTGTCCCGTTGGAATTGAACCATTGGTCAATGCCACCGGCATTCATCCTCGATACGCGAATGAAGAATTGATCTTCCGGGTGCTCCGCAGTGGCACCATCGACATAGCCGTTATCCTTACGGATAGTTACGTCAATCGCAAGGTCAAAATTGTCGCCTAAATTGGCTCCTTCACCGGGTAGCGAACCAATACCTACCGGACGAGTCATTCCGCTGTTAGTCTGTTCTATGTTAGAAACCCTGTATACGGCAAAAATGGTAAGCTCGCTCAGTCCTTCGCCATTGTTGAAGTTGGCGGCCCGCAATAACTCATCTGCATCGCGTGCAAACTTGACGGTGCTGAATACATGTTCAAACACACTCGAATTGCTGCCGAACGAGAGCGTCGGCAGTACATAGGTGACGTTAAAGGCAGCTACCTCACCCACGGTTTCGGCGTTGTTGACTTTGCCACTTATATCGGTCCATATACCTGTGGCGGGGTCGAAGTTAACGTCCGGGCTTCTCAGCCAAAGACAAAGATTATCTTTGACGCTACTATCATCGGGGACAAGTGTTACTCCCTGAGCCGCTCCTGCCAGAACCATTGCCAGGGCAAAACAAACCAGACAATATGGTTTCATGTACATAATACTACTACTTTACGACATTTTAATTTGTGGATATAGGTTGTTCCCGTTTGATGCGGAATTCAGCCAATTAACAAACTGGATTCCCGCTTTCGCGTGAATGACAACTCACAAAATCAAATGTCATAGAGTACTACCTCTTTCCTTCAAACGCCTAATATGAACTATTACGTCAATTGAAATGCAAAATTGCAAAATCTTAAGAGGAAAGCAAAAAAAAACCTCATTACAGCTCTGTGCTCAAATAACAGCTCCTCTCACTATCGTAAATCTACAAAAATCCCACACTCCAGGGGACCAATAAACTACAGACCCTACCAATTGTACTTATACCAAATTGCCTACATTACCGTCAAGGAAAAAAGAAAGTTAAAGAATGTTTCTGAAGGAAATTATGCAGGCTTTTTTCGATAAGATCGTGCGAAATGGCGCATTTTGGCAATTGCATCCGACTAATATTTTGCTCTGAGGCAATTCAAGACAGAGTATAGTGTAGCTACAAATCGGGTGGTAGTTAAAAAAAGCTACAGGCTATTTTGGGAAGGTTCAAAAATTCTTACTGTGTTTTTACCTGCCTGCTTGGCGGCATAGAGTGCCTGGTCGGATCGGCTTGTAATGTCCTCAGGGCTGGTTTGTGCATCATACTGACCAAGCCCAACACTAATGGATAGCTGTATTTGCTCTTTGTTCCAGGCAGTCGGAGTCTTCGCAACCGCATCAACCATACGCTTGGCAACAACACTCGCATCGATGAGCGAGGTATTAAGCAAAATGACAGCAAATTCATCACCGCCGTAGCGTGCTGCTGTGTCGATTTGCCGGATGCATTCCTTTATTCTTTTGCTAATTTCCTTGATGACCTTGTCGCCGACCCGGTGGCCATAGTCATCATTTACCTGCTTGAGATTATCAATATCGACCATAATCAGCGAGATTTGCCCACCGTATCGTCGTGACCGCCAAAGTTCCTTTTCCAGGATTTCGTAAAACGTTTTGTGATTCACAAGACCAGTCAGACCGTCTGTAGTGGCCTGGTGTTGTATCTTCTCGAATAATTTTATGTTGCCAATCGACGCACCGACCAACTGGCTGAATAGCTCTATCAATGCGATGTCCGCGGAGTCAAAATTGCCGCCATCCATCTTATCCGCCAGATTGAGCACACCAACGACTCTGTCCTGACAAATAAGAGGAACGATAGCACAGTTTTTGGTCTGGTAATTTTCAGCAAAGGCACGCTGCGATTTTTTAATTATGGGCTTTTTATGGGTATCAATATCCGGTACCAATATCAGCTCTTTACTTCTTATAGCCATAACCATAAGGGGCGTGGGGGTTTGATTCAGCGAGACTATTTTGTTTATAAGAAAGGGGTGATTGTGCTTGTACAGGTGCAAAATATTATTTGTTTCATCGAGTATATAGAGCGAAGCAAACCTTAGGCGAACCAATTTTGGGATGTTTTTAATGCAAACATCAGCTATTCGGTCAATATCGAGGCAGTTTATCTGCCGAGCCAAAGGAGTTACCTGCTCAAGCAGAGAAATGCTGCTGTCAGGGTTGTTATCAGTATTTCCAGAGCTTTGATTTGTTCGACGCATAGTTCAAAAAAGGCCCCGTTTTACCATATCCATATCCATTTCATGCAATTTCGTGTAACAACTCGTGCTCACTCCCTCTTGTATCGGACATTTTTGGAGGGGTATTTGGGAAAAAGCGTCGGCTAAATGCGGAAATAAACCCACGCATTTGTGCCAGAGACCCCGTGAGCAGCAACGGTGTAAGAAAAAGACCGGAACTTCAGAAAAGAAGAAAGATTGGGACCCTGTTTTTACACCCGTGGGTGCCAAATAAAGTACGGCCAGGTCAAAAAAAGGCTAATTTTTTTTAAAAAAATGAGAAAAATGTTGACATCCGATAAAATAGGTTTTATATTTTGCAAAATGTAAAATATATTTTAACTTCATAATATGTCTTAACTGTCCGTGGTTTAACATGAATTAACAAGCTGAATCCAAAGCAAATAACCTTAATCAGAGTCGATTAACTTAGAACCAGAAATGAAACGAATTATTTTTTCTGCAATGTGTATTCGATTATCTCACCCACAACTCATTGTGGCCCAGTCTATAAATTAAGGCAGAATAAATTACTCTTTGAGAAAGCAATTTTGGCTATGCAACCAAAAGTCGAGAATGACACTTTGAGAATACCTGCGAAGCTGTATCGAATTGGTGAGTTAGTTAACTGTACCCCTTTTTCACGACAAACTATTCATAACTACACGATAATGGGTCTTATTCGCGAAATACAATGGACGCAGGGCGGACACCGACTCTACGATGAGTCCGTATTCAAGAGATTATCAAAAATCATGCAGCTTAAGAAAACAAAAACGCTTACAGAAATACGACAGATTTTAAGCAAGGAACTGGCCGCTACCAAACCTTCATCGGCTGAGCAAACAAGCAGCACCACCGGCAAAGAAACAGGCCGAGGCTTACAATCTGTTTAAAAAATAAAAAACAGGACAAATACTTTCTCGCAGAAAAGGTAATAGCAAGAACAATTTTGCAAAAGCCTATCTACTTTTTACCTTGCTGTAAGGATTCAAGGAAGAAATGGAAGGACCAAGGATGAGAAATTCAGTTTCGCCCTTCACAAACTATCTTTCCTGTTACCATTCATTCTCTTCGGCCAAAGCCAAAAAACGTAAGAGGCAACAGGAAGGATTACGTACGAACCTAACATCGCTGATAACGGATAATATTACTGAAATACTGGTTAAGATAATCGAGTTCACACACAATCGCCAAAAGATCCTTACTCAAAACATAACTAACGTGAACAATCCCGGGTTTGTCCCGAAAGAGCTGGCGGTGAACGAGTTTTCCGGCCTGCTGAACAATGCACTCGACGAGCATATCCGAAACCAACGGCTTATCCTGCGTGACACTGAACATATCAAATTCGGCGTCAGTGGAAGCTTCGAGGTTAAACCGATGGTTGATGAGCACAGCAAAGAGCTTCTTGAAGAAAATCGAGATGAATATCTCGAGCTTCAGATAAACAAGCTTTTGGAAAACTCGCTTAACCAAATACTGGCAGCAGAATTTCTCAGACAAAAGCAGAAAACAGTATCAACTGATTATTGATTACTAACTACTGATTATTGCAACCAAGAAAACCAATGGGAAACAAAACGCACTACTTACAACAAATGATGGAAAGTCATAAACGTCAGGCCAACGTTTTAGCGATAAGCAGCGGAAAAGCAGCAAAATTGAGTAATAGTATGGCCGCCCAGCCTGGTGATGAGGGGTTTTTGAAGAAAGTTATTAACTGGTTCTTCTAAAGTTATCGGCCAAAAAGCCGATAAGAAAATTGAGATGGGTGAGTTGTTTGTCTGTACAGCAGCATAACACGCAGACAAAGAGAAAACGTTGTTGTTTATTGGACCCAAAGCCTTGCTCTGGAAAATCTACTAAAATTATAAAATCCGGGTTCCCGTAAAGCGGGGTATCTTTCAAGGAGGAATCCTGTGAAAACCAAGCAAGAACTCAGCATTGACCAGATATGGGAGCATTTCCACAAAAGCCGCGATGATTATTTCCGCAACCTGCTCATGGAACATTACAGGAGCCTGGTAAGATATTGCGCCGAGCGGCTACACAGCAAATTGCCTGACAAAGTCGAACTGGACGACCTCGTCAGCGCCGGCATTTTTGGACTGATAGACGCTATAGATGCTTTCGACCCGAACCGAGGTGTGAAGTTCGAGACGTACTGCTCACCTCGTATAAGAGGCTCCATTCTTGATGAGCTTCGCAGTATGGATTGGGTGCCGCGCTTAGTACGTGCCCGGGCTCACCAATTGACAAAAGCGACACATTCGCTGGAGATACATTTTGGGCGCAAACCCACAGAAAAGGAAATCGCTGAAGAGCTGGATATGGATACGGAGGAGTTTAACAGACTGCGGCGGGATGCCAATGCGGTCAGCCTGGTATCGCTGGACACCAAATACGGCGATGGCGACGGTGAAAAAGATATTCGTGAAATAGACATTATCAAAGATGAAAGGAGCAAGAATCCTGTCATCGAAGCCCAAAAGCGAGACCTTAAGAGCTTGCTTACCAAAGGGCTGACGCGGGCTGAACGGCTGATTATCGTCTTATACTATTACGAAGAGATGACGATGAAAGAAATCGGCGCAACGCTGGATTTATCCGAGTCCCGCGTCTCCCAGATGCACTCGTCCATAATTGACCGTCTAAAAGCCCAGTTGTTCAGCCGAAAGAAGGAATTTGCCGTTGAATAGTGCGCAGCTCGTACGCAGCGACCCACACCATGTGGTTATAACCAATTAACCAATTCTCTAATTAACCAATTCTCTAATCCTCTTCATCCTGAGCGGAGTGAGTTTACCCTTAGTAAAATCGAAGGGAAGGGCCAATTAACTAATTCACCAATTAACTAATTAACCAAAAATTCCCTTTGCCTTTCCCCTCCCTTTGTGTTATTTTCTGTCACTAAAGTCGT